>Ga0172362_10000369_pt1 | contig 36297 bp, 27 predicted proteins | sample LakKivs1_kivu2a2_FD_114534 | JGI IMG/M metagenome (GOLD analysis project Ga0172362, IMG submission 114534) | Sediment microbial communities from Lake Kivu, Rwanda - Sediment s1_kivu2a2 | ecosystem: Environmental > Aquatic > Freshwater > Lake > Sediment | place: Rwanda: Western Province, Lake... | reverse complement strand
GGCCCATAAAAAGCTATTATACTTATCATCAATTTCAACCCAGTCTTCGCTTTCAGAAGTTCTCCAACCCCGAACCCTACATACATCCTTAAATCTTCTAAGAATCTCCCAAACTCTAGGCATTTTCATCTTTTCATCACAACCGTTTATGTTAGAATCTTCTAGAACAATATTCTATTTAATCAGCCACAAATTTAAACTTATTTGTCAGCTTCTCCGCAAAAGTGTAGAAGAAATATCCTTTAAATTGAAAGTTCGTAGGCAATTAGCCTTTTTATTGACGAATTTACGGAAAACTAAGCGAAGAAAAATTGAAGAGAAAAGAGAAGAATTTCTACATTTTTCCGACAGTAAACAATAAATTTAAACACGCATCTCTTCATATTGAAAGGAAGAGAGCAACATTGAAGCTCAAAAACAACAGCTTAACCTTGGATAATACGGACCTGAAGATTCTGGAGGCTTTGCAAGAAGATGCAAGGCAGACTTACACGGCTATAGGCAAACGTTTGGGAATCGCCCACTCCACAGTTTATGATAGAATAAAAAGAATGGAGCAACACAAAATAATCAAAAAATACACAACCATCGTGAATGCTGAAAAGACTGGAACAAAAAACATCACTGCCATGATGACAATTTACACAGACCCCAAAGAAAGCGAGAAAGTTGCAGAAAAACTATGCAAGGCGCCGCAGGTGTTAGAGGTTTACACATCACTCTCAGAAGAACTCCAAATAATTGCGAAGGTTGTTGCAGAGAATCAGGAAAGCTTGCACACGTTTATCGCTAATACAGTTGCTCCCTTACCAGGTGTTTTAAGAATTCGCACATCGATAGTTACGAAGAAGTTTAAGGAAACCCAGTTTTTAATAACTAATGACCCGAAAAAGTTAACATTTATAAAAGAAACACGTAATAAAATAGGAGAAGACAAACCTTGAAAGAGGAAGTAAATTCCAAAATTCTCAGGACGCTTCCGAGAGAAAAAGCATTCTATTTCTTCACCTCGATAGGAAACTATACTGGCGAAAGTGCAGCATCCTTGAAAGAGTTTATGGAAAAAATAAATCGAGTAAATGTGAAATCACTTGAATTTCATCTTTATCGAGGAGATTTTGAAAAGTGGATAACAGAGGTTTTGGAAGATAAAAAGTTAGCAGAAGACGTCGGTAAACTGCAGAAAACAAATCCATTGGGTGACCAGCTGCGAAATCAGTTTCATGCATTAGTTTCAAAACGCTACCAACAATTGACGTATGGTCTTGGTTTAATCCATTAAAAGACCTTTTGATTTAAGATTGATGTTGACTATTAGAAAAGAAGCCTGCCCAATATTATTAAATGCCGTTAAAGTTTTGGAGCCTTTTGCTTCTGCAATTAAATCAGATATTCTTAATTTCCTTTCCGACAGTGGATAAAACTCCATTCGACTTGTTACGTTTATATTTGTGGATGGGTCGCGATAACGATGCTGTCCGGTCATTTCCACGGCGTCCTCTAATGTTTTATTCAGACCGAGAAACTCTTCCAAAAACCTTGCAGTTTCGTAGTCTGTATCATCAGGTAGAACTGTTTCGTTCCATCCAACATAAGCTATTGCGCGTCTGCTAATAAAAGCTTCAGCCATCCCATAGCAATTTACCTTGAGGCTTGAACAACCCATGGCTATAATTATGCTTTTAGGGAAGTTGCCAAATGTTTTTATAAAATCTGGTGTAATTGCAAAATACGACTGGTTTGTCGCTTGCTCCAAGGGGACAAAGTATTTCGCTATACTTAATAGACCGCTATACTCTGGATACGCTCCTTGACGATACTTCTCTGAAGTGAATAGGTCTACAATCGTTGTTTCATTCCTTAAAGCAGAGTGCGCCCTGAATATTATTATTCCATACCCTTCTTCAACGAGTTTCCTGTAAAATGGAACAGTTACATTTTCGCTATTAAAGTATGACACAGTAAATCCAGCATTCTCCAAGAGATTGCGTGCTCTTATTATGAAAGTAGCATTAGGAAAATGTTCAGAGAGCTGATCAACTATTGCAGCCTTCAAAGAAAATTTGGTCTCTTGATTTTGGAAAAACATTTTGTAAGCTATAAAACCAAAAATGATTATGGCACTTAGGCCTACTGATAAAACTAATAATCGTTTATTTAGAGCTTTCTTTTTAGAGCTACTGCTAGTCATTATTTAAACTCCAAGCTGCAACTAAAATAGAAGGGAAAGAAGCCTATTTTCTTTTGCGTTTTGTAAGGCTTAACGCAGCACCAAACATGACCATTAGCATGGCATACATTGTCATTGCTGATACTGGAGTCCGCTTAACCAGCGAAATCGAGTAGCCGCCAACCGGGATTCCTCCAGCTGAGCTTACATTAACCGTTGCGGGAGCAGATTGCGCAGTGTTGCCATTCTTGTCTGTAACCTTCACATGCACTGAAAATGTGCCAGGCGATGTAGGAGAAAATGTCCAGTTGCTTGATGTTGCGCCTGAAACTAGATTACCATTAAGATACCATTGATAGTTGTATGGTGTTGTTCCTCCGCCAACAGTTGAAGTGAAGGTCGTTGATTGATCCGCGGTTATTGAAGCCGACGGTGGACTTACAGAAACTGAAAGTGGAGGCGCAGCAATAGCGTAGTGGGTTATGGCTGTGTGAGGCGCATTCATGTTTACAGCTATAGAAGAGACTCCGCTACCCTGAGAGACTCCGTCAACATCCCAGTTGAGGAAAGTGTAACCTGTAACCAAGGGAGCGGTGAGAGAAACGCTTTTTGAGGAATTATACCATCCTTCGCCTAGAATGCTCACAATTCCAGATGGATCGGTGTTCACAGTTAGATAATATTGAATCTTATAAGTGCCACTTACCGTTAGAGGGCTGTTTACTGTCTGTGACGAAGATGGACTAACACTGGTGAGAACATATCTGACACCTGGAGCTCCTAGCACAATATCTTGGTATGTGTATGTAATTTGGGAACCAGCCTTAACCCAAGCATTGAAAGGAACAGTTTGCGTTGGGTCAGTGTCAGCAGTATACGTGACGGTTGGCACTACCGCAGATCCCGTCTGCGTGAAAGACACCGAATATTGAGTCTTCCAGTTTGCCACCGCTGTTTTGGGTCCATCTATTATTATAGGATCGCTTTTCATGTAATTCGTTCCAGACGCATCTCCGCTCCAGTTTGTAAACAATCTGCGTGTTCCGTTCCCATGGTCTACAACATTTGTGTCAAGCGTCGCGTAGGCTATGTCACTGCTGTTATACCAACCCATGCCGTCTGGAGAACCATAAGGCGAAATCACGGTTAAGTAGTATTGCGTTTTATAGTTTCCTGAAACTGTCACCTTACTGGTCACATTGATTGGCGACGTAGGTCCAATTACATTAATTAGGAGGAACTTTTTCCCCGAAACACTGCTTGACACTACGGTTGTATAAGAGTATGTGATGACTGTGTTCTTGTCAACCCATAAGCTGTATAGAAGCTGATTGAAAGTTTTAGCCGAACCATTAACTGTTACAACCGCGTCAGATGCTGAAGAGTCTAAACCTGTTTGATTGAAAGTGACAAAATATTGAGTAACATAATTTGCAGTCACAATCTTGGCTTTATCCATAAATACTGTGGTTGACGTTGCCGAACAATTTGCTATTTCAGACATATCACCCGTGGACCAACCATTAAACTTGTAACGCGAAGCGCCCACTTCAATGCTTATAAATTCGGGACTAAAAATTGGAGCGCTTGTTCCAGCGTCATACCAACCAACAGCCGAGGGAGTTGTGACTCCTGGAGGATTTGTTGTCAGATTAAGGAAATATTGAGTAATGTAATGTGCAGTGGCGGTATGAGTAGTGTTCATGTGAATGGAGATTTCACGAACGCCTTCACCTTTGCCGACTCCGTCAACATCCCAGTAGTTAAACCTGTACCTAGTTCCAGTTATGCCCGGGAAGTGTTCTGGAGCCGTTAAATTGACAAAAGTGCACGCATTATACCATCCGCTTCCAGGAATTGTACCAATGCCTAGTGGGTCGGTTCGAACGGTCAAATAGTATTGTATCGGTGGAGGCGCCGTTGTAACTGCAAAACGGCAATCTACGTAATGATCTTCGCAACTTCCAGACGCGTCATAGGCTTGTCTCACATGAAGTATCCACGTTCCTAGAGGAGCGTCTGACGGTAATGAGTAGCTTCCCGTCATTGAAGTTACGCCGGTTGTCCAGCTGCCAACATAAAACTTTGCTCCATCTGGCTTTTCAAGCTTAAACCTGTAGTACTTGTCTGTTTTTAGCCCCATAGTTTTGAAGTATACTGTTTGTCCCCTAGCGAAAGACGTAACTAACACGGTGTAGGTTGAATCGGTTGTCCACACAATTTTATCTATGTATACTTGCTTTGTTCTTTTGATGTAACCATTTTCAAATAGTTTCACTGTCCACCAGCCAAAAATGTTTGGAAACGTTGGAAGAATGGTCAAATTATCTTTGAAGTAATTTGTTCCCGTATAACTTGGGCTTTGTCTTTTCTCAACACCTAAGGGGTCAAAATACTTGATGTAATATTGTTTGCTTGTTGCCAACCCGCCAGCTTCAGCATATATGTAGGTGCTGTCTTGACTTTTCCACCATGCGTTAAGATAAAGACAATTATCGAAAGTTGTGGAGGCAACATTCAATCCATCGGTTGCAGTCGCTTTAAAAGTCCCGTGAATTCCATCTAACTGATATTGAGAAGAGAAATATCCAAACTCATCTGTTGACGTCTGCACCCTATCTTCAACCAGATCTGGTCGAATAATAGTAATGTTGACTTCAGCGAAGGGCTTAAACCCATAACCGTATAAGTAACCTATTTCTGATGGATCATATTCCTTCTTGTTCGACCAAACAATGGGAGCTGTAGATTCTGCGCCGACTAGAGTCGTTAAAAATGGCAAAATTAGCACAACAATAACTACAACTACCAGAGTCGCTGATAATCGCATAGATTCTCCTTCTCCCTCGGCACTAATATTAATCGATTTAAAACCATTTAAGGCTTCTGGAATTAACTTCTATACGATATTCCTTTTGTAAATTATACTCAAAAGGAAATTTATGTTATTCAATCACGCTTAATAGGTTCGACCAAAATATTATTTCTTAATAGCCAGACAGATGGATGAAGAGAACAGTGAACAAGAAAGGAGTAGCTTTTTCGGGATTAATGATGACGATTTTGATCAACGGAATGGTGAAGCTCTCTTTTAACGTTCAACCTGTTGAGGCAACAGGGACGATTTACATAAAAGCCGATGGATCAATTGAACCTTCAACAGCGCCGATTCAGAACCTTCAAAACTCCACGTATATTTTTACAAGTAATATCAATGATTCCATTGTGGTTGAGAGGCATAGCATTGTCATTGATGGAGCAGGCTACACTTTGCGAGGCATGGGGAGTGAGGCAGGAATAACCTTTACTGGTAGAAGCAACGTAACAGTTAAAAACACACGGATTACAAAATTCTCATACGGAATCTATCTTTACGGTTCCAGCAATATCACCCTTTCCAACAATACTATAATAAACAACGAATGGGATGGAATCTATCTCGTTTACTCTGATAATAACTTTCTTTATGGCAATATTGTCTCATCAAACAAACGATATGGAATCATGCTCTCAGAATGTGGCAATAATAGGATTTTCCATAATAATTTCATTAATAATTACATGAACCAAACATGTCTCTATCAATCCTTCAACAACATGTGGAATGCCAGTTATCCTTCTGGCGGCAACTACTGGAGCGACTACAACGGAGTCGATTTGAACAGTGGCCCTTATCAAAATGATACAGGCAGCGATGGAATAGGCGATTATCCTTACAGTCTTGATGCGTATAATCAAGACTATTATCCACTTATTGCGCCAATCAGTCTATTTGATGTGGACGTTTGGAACGATAAGCCATGCAAAGTTGAAATAATCAGCAACTCTACAGTTTCAAACTTTCAGTTAAACAAAACCCAGAACATGATAATTTTCAATGTTTCTGGTGTAACTGGTTTAGGCTTTTGCAAAGTAATCATACCAAACATCATCATACAGAACATGTGGCAAAACAACTACACAGTGTTTCTTGATAAACAACAAGTGGAATTCAGAAACTGGACGGACGAGGTTTATACATACATCTACTTCATATATCCCCACCAGAAACACGAAGCACTTATAGTCCCAGAGTCCCTATCCACAATATTGCTTTTACTCCTGTTTCCTATAATTACCGCCAGCCTAATAGTAAAAAGAAGATATCAAAGAAATCGAAGAACAAATTCTTAACAATTACCAGCTTCCTGACAATGTAAAAATGGTGTGTAGGAGAGGAAATAACGAGGGCTTTTGAAATAAGATGCCCAGTTTAAAGAAATCTTTAATATAGAGGGTTCTGGAAGTATTTCTTGTTTAAATCCGTATTTCAGAGAAGGTGGGATGTTGAAGCTTGGCATTTTGACTGTTGCTGTAACTCTTTTGATTGTCGGATTGATTTTTTTAGCAATTTCTTTTAACGTTTCGGTAACAAATTTTAATGAGACTAAGTTGGAATATAAGGAGAACGCCCGTGAGATTTCGGGTTTTTTTAATCAAAGTGAGTAAATAATTTTGAAATTTTGGCCAAATGAGAAATGGAAGGAAGCGCCCTTTGAAACTCCACTACCAGACATTGATTATCCTCATGTATTTTTATACTTCAACATCACGGGACCTCAAAACATTAATGCAAGCTTTGAAGTGACTATTATTCGAACTCAGTTCAACAGTACACCCTATGTATATCAGATTATAGTTTTAGAACCTGGTAGCCTCACAGAGTCGATTGTAAGTACCAACAAGACGATGGAAATTGGGGGTATAGTGAATCAAAGCGGAAATTACACAGCAAGGTTTGAGGGTGTTTTCCCACCTATTCCTCCGCCCGCAGATCTGCCTGAAAGTCTTACGCTTTATAAGGGTATTCCACAAAAAAGTTCACCTAATACGTATCTTCTACCCATTGGAGTCCTAATGATAGTATTCAGCTTTATTCTGCTGATCTGGAGTAGAAAGACTTCTAAAAGAGTGATTCACCGCAAAAGTGTGGCTTTATCAAAACATTGACAAAAAGATTCAAACGCCTTATCAATGTTTTTAGTTGCGGATATATTATAAGCTTATTTGAAATGATGATGATACCTCGGGACAGTATGCAGTTCCGTTTAAAATTGGCAATTTAGTGTAAGCATTGGCGTATACTGAGCCGACACCTAGATAGGACCATTCCGGTATTTCTATTCCTATTATGAAAATCGTACTTGTATTTTGCGGGGTTAGCCAGTTTTGCAGTATTACATGTCCTATGGGAACTTTGCAGTCGTCATAAACACTTAGAGTATACGTGGCAACTTTTGAGACAAACGCTATGTTTTGCACTTCAAGAATGAAGTTTATTCTTTCACCTTTCAAAAAGTTCGTTTTGATCCCTCCGACCTCATCACAGGTTTGCAAATTCAGAATTTCCACGATCCAGCCGACCTTGAAAGGAGTTGTGTCGTTAGCGACGAATCCTACAATTTCAACTGTTGCTATGGCAATCCACGTTCCAAATGGGGGTGTTGTCGGTATTCTTAGCGTTACCATGGCTATTCCACTTGCGTTAGTTTCAGCAGTTCTATAATCAACTGAAGTGCCGTTTGGATAAAACACTTGAAAACCTACAAGTTTATATGCAACTGGGTCAAAGTCAAAAGTGACATAAGCATAGAAAATAATTTCTTCTTGTGGAGCAAACGCGTCACTTGGCACACCAGGGCCTATCCCATTTCGTTGAGTGTAAAGATCTATCATTATGCCCCTAACTTGGAAGGTTAAAGTGTCTAAAACGATTTGCTCACTTATAGAGACTGTAGCTATAACTGTCCAATTTCCAATAATGTGTTCAGGCGGTCCATTTTGAGGAATCCTAAAAAAGATTACGGCAATCCCCGATTGGTTTGTTTCTTCAGTTCTTTCAAGAACAGAAGCGCTCTGGGGATCAAACACTTCAAAACCTACAAGTTTCCCCGCAACACCAGCTCCATTGTAAGTTGCATTAGCAAATATGTATACTCGCTCTCCAGGAGCAAAAATTCCATCTGGCTGGTTCGGTCCTTTTCCACCCTTTTGCGTGTAGATATCGATGGCAGGGCTATCAAGTGATAAAGCCGATATGGGAAATGCTAGGATTAACATTAAAATGGCTGTTTTTGCAATGAAAGAGTGGAAGAGCACTTTTGAATTCAATTTCTTTCACTTACATAGTACTTGCTTGATCACGATTTGACGACCACGTATGCTGTCTTTTCAGGGCAGTAGGGGACGCCATGTTCCCACATCCAGTTGGTGAAAGCGTTCCCATGGACGCTTCCTACTCCCACGAAAGACCAGTCTGGGATGCTTAGCGCGAATGCTGTTTTAAGCTCAACCCAACCGGAATCAACTCTTGTTTGGAAGCTTGCCACGGCTATTGGTTCGCTTTTCTCGTCATACATTACGACTGTTAATGTGACATTTCTTGAGGTGAAAGCAATGTTTCGCAAGAAGATGTTCACATACACTGTCTCACCCTTTCTGAATTCAGTTTTGGGCATGCCGCCGATATCGACTGTTTCAAGTCCCACGATGTTTATTATCCATCCTACTTCGAATCTAAGGTAGTCTATTGCAATGTTTCCTGCGACTTCAACGTTACCAATAACCAGATAAGTACCAAATGTTGCGTTATTCTCCGTTCTGAAATTCACCACTGCTATGCCGTTCTCGTCTGTTATGTTCGAGCGATATGCGATATGTGTCCCATTCGGATCATATATGTCAAAACGTACCAGTTTGCCTGGTACTGGATCATCATTTAATGTCACCAAACCGTAAAGTATCACGAGCTCTTGTGGTGCAAAGGCATCGCTTGTTGCGTTGTATCCTTTACCGCTGTATGGTTCTTTTTGTGTGTATACATCAAGTTTCAATCTATAAGGCAGAACGGTTATTGTTTGTGATGTTGAGTTAGTGAAACCCTCCCTCGCTGCGACTGTTAATGTGACAGTGTAGTTTCCAACTTTTTGGTAGCTATGTGTTGTGATTGGGTTGCTCATATTTACCTCTGGTGAAAGGTCTCCGAAATTCCATTTATAACTGGTTATGTCTCCAGAGCTTTCGGAAGCGTCGAAGGTGACCGCTTCATTTACGTAAGGCTGCTCTGGGATGTGAGTGAAACGAGCTATGGGCCATGGGCTCCAAGGATGCATTAAGGGATAATAATCAACATTTTGGTGAGGTACCAGCGTGTCGCCTACTCCATCTCCAGCAACGTGTGGTTCTCCCCATCTTCCTACACCGCTCCCATTGTCAAGACCTTTGTAATCAGACCAATAGTTTCCTTTGGCTCCAGGACATATGTTTGTGTCCCATGTGTTCGCTGTATACGCCGTATTAGAATGGTATTGCTGTTCTGTGTTGTTTAGGAAGTTGTTGTAGTATATCATGTTTTTTACGGCGCTGTCCCACAATACAATTCCTCGATAATTAAATTTGATCGTGTTACCCACTATTTTCGTGCCTGTAGCAGTGGTTAGACGAATCCCATAGCCACTTTTGTCAACAGACGAGATTATATCATTTAGCTCGATTTCGTTATTGTCTGACGTCTCAATGTGAATGCCATATTTATTGCCTAAAAGCTTGTTAAACTTTACAGTGTTATTGTCAGAGTGCGTGTGAAAGTGGATTCCGTAAAAAATACTGTTTTCTATATCATTACCTGTGATGGTGGTCAATGTGGAGATGGAAGTTCTTATGCCGTATTGGTTTCCTTTCATAGTGTTATCGGTTATAATTGCCGCCATACTTCGTACTAATTGGACGCCGAGATAGTTGCTTAAGAATGCATTTTTGGTCACGGTAACCCCGATTATGGAGATTCCCAGCGGATTTTCAACCCAAATGGCCGGGTAGTTCTTTCCGTTTTGTATGGTGAAATTCTTGATCATCACGTAGTCAGCAGTCACATTAACAATTAGTCCAAGTCCTTTACCGTCAATTTTTGTTGTTGCAGGATCTTGTCCGATTAGTGTGAGGGTTTTGGTTATTTTTATGAGTTCGTAGTATGTTCCATTGTATACGTATATTGTGTCGCCTGGGAAAGCTGCGTTTATGGCTTGTTGTATTGTAGGATAATCAGCGGGAACCCTTATTGTTTTTGGTGCCGCCATTATAAACCTTGATGTTGAACATAATGTCATAAGGATAATGAGGGACATAATCAAAGCTACTTCTCTTCTCACAACTTCCCTCTCCTTTCTGATTTAAATCTAATGTCGTTTCTGATATTTATTCTTTTTAACATTCTGATGAAGCTATTAACATGATTTTTCGTTTGAGAAAAGAGAAAAAAAGAGGTCATGGATCCCCCTTAAACCAGTTTGAGCCGAGTATTGCTAGATCTCCTCCGTCTACTCTTCCACTGTCATCTATGTCGGCGTTGGGATTCCAGTTTGGATCCCCCCGCTTAGAGAACCATGCTCCTGCTAGGAAAGCCAAGTCAACGCCGTCAACCCTGAAACTTCCATCAACATCACCCAGAATAGAGACTATAATCCAGCCGTCAACAAACCTGTTGTCAGCGGTGTTATTTTCGCCTGGGACAGGCCAAGCATAAGCACTTAAGGTGTACTTTCCTTTGGCAAAGTTTGTAGTGTTCCAAGCGAATGGAATCGTAACTTGAGTTTGATCCGGTAATATGACGCCCTGAGTTTGAGTTGCGGTTTCATTTACGTAGACAGTAACGTTGAACGTCCCTGTCGGAAAACCTAGATTCAATGCTGTTACATTAATAGGCAGAGTACATCCTAAACCAATAACGGTCTTCCAAGCCTTAACGTCAATTATCGCTATATTGCGGAATGTGACCTGCACCTTACCGCTCTGGGTTGTATGTGAGATACGATTTGGCGGCATTTTAGAGTCTAACAAATCTGTACCAGCTAGAACTAGATTTGCAATGCCTGGTCCTTTTGCTTTGAAAGTTATTGTTGCTAGGGTTCCGTTTCCACTTGCTCCTAGATCCTGCCCTGTAAGCGTACAAGCAAACCAGATTCTCCCATGAGTTGTGTTGTAAGAGTCTGTAAAGCTAAATGGAATGAGGCCGGTAGTGTTGCCAATTGATTTTAAAAAGGGTCCTTCGGTGATGCTGGTTGCGTTTAGCACAGACGATTCGTAGTACAGTTTAAATTCCCAAGCTGCAAGATCGGTTACTTGAGATATAGACACATTTACTTCAAAAGCTTGTCCGATTTCTTCTACGGTGGTCAATTGTGGGTTTATATAAACAGTAGTTGATTGGGCTACAGTTGTTTTCATTATTGAAAGACTCACCATTAATAGGAATACGAGTATTATCACTAGCTTTTTGTACATTTATTTTTCACCCTCTCTCCTTTTGAGGCAAAAGAAAAAGGGGAATTGCAGGTTGCTTGCATTTTATTCTACTCCTCATAATAGTAGGCTACGATTGACAAGTCAATGATGTTTACTTTGCCGTCGCGGTTGAGGTCTGCTATTCGATTGTATGCAGGGTCATAATAGTAAGCTACCATTCGTAGGTCGATTAAGTCGACTTTGCCGTCGGCATTTAAATCGCCAGGTTTAGGTTGATAAGTATATAAGCCGTCCATTATGGTATGCAATAGTTTTATGCCTTCCTTTGTTTTGAGTTGAGTTTCGTATAAGTGAAGACTGCATGTCAACGGCGGATCTGGCCATATAGTTGCCATTGTAGCTTTCATTGTTATTGACACTAGGCATCCCGTGCCATTTGCGGAAGAAGCTGGTGAAAGAGACCAAGCCCACACCATTACGTAGCCTGCAGTTTCGTTTATTGAGTAGTAATACAGGAATGGCTCTTTAAGGAAGTTGACATCAACGCTGATTACATCAAGCATTGTAGTATTGTACGCTAGTTTAAAACTGAACTCGTAGAGGTTGACAACATCACAGATGATGACGTCAACATATACTGTGGAGCCTAGGTAACACACTTTTGTTGGAAATGTTGAGAGCATGATTTTCGGTTCAACAGAGTAAATGTAGTATGTACCATCGTGGGTCATGTGATATATAAGTTCTCCCATTGGAGCTGTTAGTATGGTGTCCGCGAGGTCTAGCTTGCAGGTTTTGTTTTGTGGATAGAGCGGGTCGTAAGCTATTTTAAAGGTTAGCTTGGCCAAGGTTGTGCTACCACTGAAGGTTGGTGTACCAACTAGACAAACTCCCAGCCAGTATCTACCCAAGTTTCTATCTGTTTCGTTTTTGCCGATAAAGTATTTAGGCCATGGAGGCGTTATCTGTACATTCACGAGGTTGAGCAATGTTGTGTTCCAGTAAAATTTGAACTCGTAGCCGAACAAGTTTGTAACGTTGGCTAGTTTGATGTCAACTGTGAACGTCTCGCCATAAGCCGGTGTCAAGAATTCAATTTCTGCGGGATAAATATAGAGTAAAGCTTCAACCGGCGCTGGTGGTGGATAGGGTTCAATCAGCCAAGGCTCAAAATGTACATTGTTGCTTACCTTGTCTCCTTTGCCAGAGGGGTTCAATTCTGGATGATATGGGCCAGTCGGGTCACCCCACCAGTTTCGAGCAGCATCAACTGTTGGGGCAGTAGTGTCTAATCCATACTCATTTTTGTAAATGTTGTTTTCATGCACAACTACGAGGCTTGTGTCGCTTTCATCATATCCTACTGCGATTCCATAGGTGCAGTTTGAAATATCATTGTGTGTAATTGTGGCTTCCGATCCTGCGCCATAGTAGGTCGTTACCAAAATGCCTGCTGATGTTGATCCGTCAACACTAGCAATTCCTGTACATTTGTTAATAGTGTTTCCGTTGATTGTAACGTGTGCTCCTGCACCGACTTCAACGCCGTAGTCAAGCCAGTCGCCATTGTACTTACCTACATAGCTGTTACCACTGAAAACTGAGCCTGTGATGCCTGTGCCAAAATATAGGACGCCAACTCTGCCGATATTTGTAAATACGCAATTAATTACATCTACATTGCCGCCAAAAGCAACGACCGCGAATCCTGCATAACCAGGATATACTATGTTCTTGAAGATGCAGTTCCCAACTGTACCTTGCCCCTTGTCTCTTATCGCTTGGTATATTTGATGGCCTATCCCATCTAGGGTGACCTTATTCAAGTTAAAAGTAACGCCACTGTTAACGAGGAACCATCCTCTTGAGTCACCTGAAGAACCAGTGTCGCTTGCTGGTTTAATTATAGTTGTTGAAGCGTCGGCGCCTCTAATAGCAAGATTCTTGTTGATCACTAACTGAGGACCTTCAATGTACGTGCCCGCCGACAGCACGATTGCATCGCCTGAACTTGCTTCGTCAATAGCTTCCTGAATTGTTCCTGTTGGGTTTACGTGATAGGTTCTTGGAGTCACTTCAAAGGGATCGTTCAGCCATGGACTATAATCAACATTGTCACTGATCGTATCACCGGTACCACCAATATTAGATGCATGCGTAGGTCCGCTTGCGTCGCTCCACCAGTTGAAACGCGCGTCAGCTTCGGGTCCGACAGTATTGTCTAATGCGATGGTATTATATGCAATGTTGTTATAGTGTATCTTGATGTTGGGAGCACAACCAGCAGTCCGTAGGAAAATACCTTTGTCTGTGTCCTGAATGCTGTTGTACGTTATTAGGGCGTTGGATGTTGGTCCACCGATAAAGTCAATTCCCCAAGAATCGACTGCCCCAACTCCATTTATTGTGTTGCCAGTTATAGTGGGTGACTTGAGGTTGTCTCCAGTTCCGCCATTCCAAAAGCCAATACCTCTCCTGCAACTTTCCAGATTGTTTATTGTATTTCCAGCAATCACCATATTGGTGAACTTGGCTTCTCCCAGCCCCCAAGCAGGTCCAGGGCTGTTGAATGAGACTGCTGTTGATCTGTGATCATAATCGAATGGACCTCCAGTGCCCATGTCAAACGTGTTACAGCTCACATTCTGTAAAGTGGTTACGTCGATTCCGTTATACGTCATAAAGAATATTGAATCGGTTCCCCACACTCCTGCGTCAAGAGTGTTATAGCTTATCTCAGTCGAGCCTGTGTGCAGTTCGAGCACTATGTTGTTTGCTCCTGTTTGAGTGATCAAGTTATGAGTAAATATCAGATTTTCTTTTCCAGACTGAGCGTAGAATCCGTAATCTTCCTCTTCATCAGGGTCGTTGGTTCCGTAGATTTTGTTATATGAGACTGTGTAGGTTGGCCCAGCAAGATTAGATTGCGTAAGAATCTCGATTCTAACAGAGTTAGCTCCGACGGGTTCCGCGTTGCTCACGGTAAAACCACTGAATTTTACGTTACCAGAGTTTGCAGTAATCTTAACTAAGCCAGCGGCAGAGAGCGTGACGCCGCTACCGTTGATGAAAGTCGTACTTGCGCCAGAACCAATGACGTCTAATGGTTTGTCAATCAGTATGGCTTCGCGGTAGATTCCATCATATACGAGAATCGTATCGCCTGAGCTTGCGGCATCTATTGCGCTTTGAATTGTTGAATAAGGTTTACCCGGACCGACTTCCAATATGTTAGCACGCGTTATTGGTATTTTGACCGAGAAGACGCTTGCAAGAAGTATAACAGCGAAAATCATCACTGCTAACTTTTTCATTTCTTTCTCCCTTCTCTTTTTTATGAACACTAGTTATATGTCGACATGTCTATTTAAGTTCTACGGAATTAAGTTCTATTTGATTCCATGTTATTAGAATTAAGTTTCGTTTGTTTTTGTTACAAGCTATGCTTGTATCATTTGATTCAAAAACAGTGCTTCACTATGGTATAGTAGACAAATAATTTGTTTCATTTACAATGTTTCCAGATCCATCTATGGAAAAATTTCACTGTCCCGAATCTCAGAGATGCTAGAAAAAGCAAGGAATGATTGTGGGGAAAACCCTGAATAGTACAATCACAAACAATATTTTTGATGTTAACTAACAAGTCATTTTGTCCATCCAAAAATACAAAGAAAAAAAGGTTTGAGATTTTAGAGTGTGCGTCTTTGTTTCAGCCATGTCAATTTTGTTTTCGATAGTATGGCTAACATGAGCATTGCGATGAGTAGTGCCATAAGTAACCATTGCGTCGAGAACTCTGGTATTGCATGGGGGCTTATGATTTCGATTAGGTTATCTTTTGGTGTGCCAGGTTCGCCGTCGGTTTTGTGTGGATAAGTGAAGTGTAAGAAGGTGCTGGTACTGTTCACTTTAATTTCTGGTGTTACAATTGCTCCGTTTACTTTAACTATCCAATCGCCAATTCCATCCCACATAAGGGCTCGTGGAATTGTTACGTTGCAAAAGCCATAAACGTGTGGTTCTAAGCCTTTAGAAGTTATCACAAAGCTCGTTTTGTTTTGTGGAAAGGTAAATGCTTCATTTGAGAATCTTTGGCTGTCTCCTGTGGAGTTTGTTACGATTTCGATTGGAAAGTCACCTTGTGAAAGGGTCACTGTAAATATGTCGCGTATGAAGGCTTCGCCTTCAAGGTAGTAGGGGTATTCTGGGAAGCGATAGTAGATTGCTAATGCACGGAGATGAAGGTCGATTATGCCTGTAGCTTTGACTTTGAATGTTATCTTCATTAAGTTGTACACTTCGCCTGGAATACTGTCTACTCCCACGCCTGGGACGGTTAAGGATTCACTGTAAGGTGGATAGATTTGGCCAGCTGTATTATTTATGGTTCCATCTACGATGATTGTGAAGCGGCCTGGAGCTAAGACGTTAAAGACTCCTTCTGGGAAGGTGGGTCCTGCAAGTACCTCTGTGCAGTTGAGTAGCGTTGGGTCCCATTGTAGGCCTGCTTGCCAGCCCCAAAGTTGAGCGAAGTCTTTTATTTTTATGTATACCGTGACACTTTGGCCTATCGTTGTTGCGTTTATTCTTGGTGGGTCAACGTATACGAAGGTTTGGGCTAATGGCGGAGGGGGCGGCGTATTTATCGTTACTGTTTTTGTCACTGTGTCAGTGTCAGGTACCTCTGGCGGGTAAGAGTCTGGAGCATAAACTTCCAATGTCACGTTGTAGTCGCCTGCAAGACCGTAAAGATATGATGCTTTGGATGTGTTGGCTATTTTGTCCCAGACTAGGTCGCCGTTGAAGTCCCACCGATATTCAGTTATTGGAATTGTCGCTGTGCCATTGAAGCCTGATGTAGAGCTTGACGCGTCGAAGGTTACGTTTTGGCCTATAGAAGGTTGAGCTGGGTTCCATGTGAAGTTTGCGACTGGAGATTTTGGAGTTGGAGGAGTTATGGTGTAGATGGTTGCGTTAATTAGGTTGTGGGGAAGAGTGGTTCCATAGTCTGGATAAGCTGTCCACAATGTTTCAATTATAGTTATATTGGAACCTTCTGGCGCGTATCCTTTAACTCTCATGGTTATATTCATAATGTTGTAGCCCGTTCCTGGAGTGCCTGTTACACCTTCGCCTGGAGCTTTGAGGCTTTCGGCGTAGGGTGGGTAGATCTTGCCTGCTGCGTTGTCGATGGTTCCGTCTATGAAGACTGTGCCTCTTGTTGGAGCTAGAACTGCGAAGACACTTTCAGGATACATGGGTTTGAAGGTTAAGACGTCTGTGCATTCAAGTATAGCTGGGTCAAATTGAAGACCAGCTTGCCACATCCAAAGCTGAGTAAAGTTCTTAAACTTTATGACGATGTTAAAGGTGTCGCCGATTTTTAGGTTTGTTAAGGTCGAGGGATCTAGGTAGTATGTAGCGTCGGGGGCTGCTTTGGCTACTTGCATGTTAAGGTTTAGGAAGGATATGGCTGTGGCGATGGTGGTTAACATTAGGATGATTGATAAAAGCACGACTTTTCCATTTTTGCTAAACAAGTTATCGACTCCTTCACTATGTTTTGTCCATATCAATTCTTAAAGTTTACGGTTATAGCGGTTTAAAATTTTGTTGTTGAAAGCTGATTCAGAATTTGTATCCCCAGTATGATCCGAGGAGAGCTAAGTCTCCGCCATCCACTCTGCCGCTTTGGTCGAAGTCGCAGTCTGGGTTCCAATTTGGGTCTATGGGACTTGCCCACCATGCTGCTCCTAAGAGGGCAAGGTCGATACCGTCAACTTTAAAGTCGCCATTTACGTCGCCTGGAACCTTAACGTAGAAAGTTGTGTAGTTGAGAGCTGTGTAACCAAGGTACATGGATGATACATAGACTTTGAAAGTTCCCGCACTAATGGTTGGAGGTAGCTTGAATGTTGTGGTGTAATTACCGTTGAGGGTGTAATTAGTGTTGATGGTTAGGGTTTTCAAGTTCTGAAGATTTGCTGTAGTTTTGCTTACGTATGAAGAGATTATTTGAAATTGGCCTGATTTTTCTGGCCCGTAGGGCTTGCCTCCAAATTTGGGTGCGGCGCTGTGTACGTTGGCGTAAGCTTGGGCGGTTCCTAATGTTGCTGTTTTTGGGATTGCTATGCTTAATATGACTGTTGCCGTGGAGTTATCACTGATATACCCTGAAATGGTGGATAAGCCTATAGGAGCGTTGCTCGAGTCATAGATATTGATTGTTATCAGGACTGAGCGAACCTCGATGTCATTGTTTCGGATTGTTATGTTGAAAAAGGATAATCCTCCCCGTGAGAAGCTGTTTTTTGGGTTACCGTTTTCATCACATGGAATTACGCTGAGGACTTCTATAAGCCAGTTTTGTTGGGGTTCAGGGCTTGTGGGCAAGGTTCTAATGATTATTGATTTTTTAGAGTCTGTTACTTCTAGGCCGACGAGAGCGTTTTGAACGGGGGCATCATCTAGGGTGAGGTTTCCGTAAATTTCAACAATTTCGCCCAGATAATAATATTGTTTACTGGTTGTTACTGTGAGGGTAAAAGAGAATTGAGCCCGTGCAATTGTAATTGGGCTTATTAGAATTATGATAAACAAAAAAAGGGGAATTAAGGGATTTCTTTCCAATCCGTTTCCCTACGGACTTTCAATGAGGAAGCTCGCTGATTTTTCTGGACAGGTTGGTACGCCGTTGTTTGATGGTAGGGCTGTAAAGGAATTTACGTAGACTGTTCCTGTGCCTTTAAAGGCCCATAAAGGTATGTTAAGTTCCACATACCACAGCGCACCTGGTTCTAGCGCGTCAATTGGCCAGCCTACGACTTTGTCAATAGCGATTGGCACTGCAACGTCGTCGTAAATGACTATTGTTAGTGTTACAATCTTTGACATGTTAGATATGTTTTTGATTGTTATTGTAAAGTCTGCTGTTGTGCCTTTCTTGTAGCTCGTGTCTCCAGGCACGACTGAGAGTATTTCGACAATCCATCCTACCTCGAAGGGCATTGTGTCAGCTACTGTTGTCTGAGCAACATCAACTATAGCCCAAGCCATCCATAGTCCAAACGGTGGGTTGGATGGAATTCTAAACTCTACTGATGCGACTCCTTCATCGTTTGTAATGGCAGTTCTATAAAGTATGGCTTGACCGTCAGAGCTATTCACTTGGAAGCCCACTATCTTGTTGGCCACTGGGTCCTCATTGTATGTTACTTTGGCGTAGAGGATTACAAGCTCCTGTGGTGCAAAAGCGTCGCTTTGAACATTTGAACCTTTACCGTCAAATGGCACCTTATTGCAGTACAGGTCTACAGCTGCTCCCAATGAGGGTGGAAGCACTTTAACAGTTTTTGTTATGCTGTTTGTCTCTGGAGTTGCTCCTGGAGCGTAAACTTCTAACGTTACAGGATAGTCGCCAGCTGTCGCGAAAACGTGTGTAGTTATAGGACCTGGCACGTTGGTGTCGAAGATGCCATCATTGTCCCAGTCCCAGCGGTATTCAGTTATTGGCTTATTAGATGTACCATCGAAGCCTGACTTTGAAGCTGACGCGTCAAAAGTTATTGTTTCGCCTTGTTTTGGAAATACAGGTGTCCACGAGAATTTGGCTTCTGGACCGTGTGGAGCTGGTGGAACTACGCTGTAGATAGTTAGGCTTTGTACGGTGTGCGGTAGAGTGGTTCCATAGTCTGGATAGGCTGTCCACAATGTTTCTATAGGTGTAAGATCTGTTCCACTCGGGAAGAAACCTGTAACCTTGAATTTGGCTTTCAGAACTGGATAGCCCGTTCCTGGAGTGCCTGTTACACCTTCGCCTGGAGCTTTGAGGCTTTCGGCGCCAGGTGGGTAGATCTTGCCTGCTGCGTTGTCGATGGTTCCGTCTATGAAGGCTGTGCTTCTTGTTGGAGCTAGAACTGCGAAGACACTTTCAGGATAGAAGGGTTTGAACTCTACAAGCTCTTCACATGTAAGCACTGATTTGTCCCATAGAAGACCAGTTTGCCACATCCAAAGCTGAGTAAAGTCCTTAAACTTTACTATTACCCAAAATTCCTCGTCAATGTCTAGACCTGTAGTTTTAGTTGCTTCTACATAATAGGTTGCAGTTGTCACTGCTTTGGCATTTGGAATTGCAAAGAGCCCGAAAAGTATCAGCGTCAACAGAGCTATTGAAAATACTTTTTTATACATTTATGTATCCCTCTCCTTTTCTTCCTTCAGCAGAAGTAATTGTGTATTAGGTTTTTAAAAAGCTTTCTGGTATTATCTTCTATGCAGATGCTTAAAACCCTAATTAACGTTTAGCTTATTGCTTGGGACTTTTCCTCTTCAGCAAAACAATGATGACAGCCGCTGCAACAACCACAATTATAACGATAATCGCTATCAGAACTTCTGGTGCGATTCCGCCAGCTGCTTCAACGAGGGAGATTGTGCCATAGACCTTCTCATTATCGGCTGTTGAAGTCTCCTCTGGAAGTGTGGTGAGTGAAGCTTTCAGTTCCCCTTGCCCTTTACTCAAGCTTGTGGTATCCCAAGAGAAAGATACCGTTTTTGTTTCGTTGACGCTTAGACTGATGCTCTGCGTACTGATTACAAGAAGCCCATAGTATATTTTCAGTTCTACGGTTTCCAGCATGTTTCCCTTGTTTTTAACTTGGACGTTTATGTCTACCGCAGTGCCTATGGTAACTTCGTTGTTGGTTATTTCCGCTTGGATTGCTAAGACAGCCACGTCGCGGAGGATGTTTGTAAATTCGCCGTGAGATAGAATGTGCACTATTTTTCTGCTTTCATTGTCATATAATTCACTCTTTTCTAGCTTAATGTCTGATTCTCCAATTTTTTTAACTTTGAATGTTATCGTAGCCAAAGTTCCTGTGCCGTTTGCTGGAGAGGCTGGTTCAAGAAGTGTGGAGTTCAGCAGGGCATAGCCCTCTTCTTGAACTATAGTATATGTGAAGTTGCTTGTGTAGATGCCTCCACTCGTTAAGAAGGGACCTTCGGTAGCATTAACCATTTCTAACACATCATTGTTCCATGTCAAGTTTACGCCCCAACGGTAAAGTCCATCTACAAATGCTGTAATGTTTACGCTAAATGTTGTGTTAGCTATTAAAGCTGGGTTAGAAATCGTTTTAGGGGTTATGGCTGCAGTGAAATATGGATATTTGAACAAGGCTCCATGCCTTGTATATTTTGTCGAGCTTATTGCGCCGTCCCAGTTGAACAACGAAAGTGATGTGAGAGTGATGTTTGTTTCGCCTGCGCTCAAAACATGGAAGGTCAGGTAGGCTAAGGTGCCGCTTCCGCTTGGCTGAGCTGTTGCAGCCTCACCTTTTAGGCAGCATCCGAAGTATATCCAGCCAGCCGTGTAGTTTATTCCCACTATGAAGTCTGTTTTTCTTGAGTGTTCCTGGTTTAGGAACGGGCCTTCCGTTGCGTCTGTTATGTTTAGGATTTCAGGATTCCACGTGATGTTAGTGTACCATGCGTAGATTCTTTCGGAATTTTTTATGTTTAGTTCAACCGTGAATTCTGTGTTAGGCTCAGATGTGGCTATTTCAGGTTCGATGTAGATTTGCCAAGCTTGAGCTGCAACCGTGTTGATTTGGAAACTAACGTGTAGGATTAATAAAGTGATTAATAAAATTAGGGGTAGGACGAGTTTTTTTTGTTTCATTTTTATCACGTTTGTGCGGCTTTAAAAGGTTTCTCCAAATAATCATATTTAAGTCTTGTGGAGCATTTTCTGGAAGGTTATAAATAAACTAAAAAAAGGGGATGTGATGTGTTTTTTGAGGTTTTTTATGGCACTACGTTGAATATTGGGCTGTAATCGAACTCGTTGTTGAGCGAGTTTAGGTCGCCTTGAGTAGTTGTGACAGTTATTACCATCATGTAGGTGCCTGCTGGAATCGAGAATATCTGGGCGTCGAAAACGACTTCGTATACTGGGTCTAGGTTGATGTAGTAGTCGCCTGCGTTGACTGTGCCGCTTGCGTCAGTGTCGTAGTAGACTCGCTCACCTATGTCAAAAATGCCATTTGCATTGTTGTCAACCCACTTCAGATGTGCATCGGATGTTAAAGTTGTATCGATGTCAGGGTCGTCAGCCTCTATGAGCGCTCCTGCAGTGCAGTCAATGTCGCCTACGGTTACGTTTCCGCTGGCATCGGTGTCCCAGATGGGTCTCTCGGTCCCGCCTAAAGTATAGGCGCCGTCTGCGTCGTAGTCGACGAACTTTAGTTTGGCGTTAGTGGATAGGGCTTTTGTCATGTTGGGGTCGTTTACCTCCATGCCTGTTCCAGTTGCTGTGGGTGGATACCACGAGTCGGCCTTTGATGGTGGGGGTTGGTTTGTGCGAGTTCGAGTGAACAGTGTTACCTCCGCCAAACTAGTGGTTTCTCTTAAGAAAATCCTTACAGTCCAAGTTTGCTTTAGAGTTCCCATGTTCCTGTAAGCTCCCGTGATGAAGAGTATTGTTCCAGCTGTTAAGTTGTCGTTTGGCATAACACCATAGTTGCCCAGATAATCATCGTAGCACGGCCATACATCTATTGCGGCAATGTCACGCCATATTTTTACTAGTTGGGTTTTAGTCCATGATCTTGCATTGCCATCCGTAACTGTTAAGGTAACGGGGAAGCCGGTGGAATTGCTGTAGTTGGTGAAGACGTGTATAACAACAGATTTGTCCTTGCCCTGCACTATGGTGCCGTCGCCAAAGTCCCATTTGAAGTTGTTGATATAGCCTCCTGACTTGTACCAGTTACCGCCTAGCAAAGACAAGTCGGCTCCATCAACCTTTCCACTGAGGTCGATGTCAGCGTCCCAATAAAAGCCTGGAGTAGTTTCTGTGAAGTACCAGTTACCGCCTAGTACAGACAAGTCGGCTCCAGTAACCTGTCCATCACGGTTAATGTCACCAACTAATTTGGGCTGTGCATAGCTTTTGCGTGCATCAAACCTTACAGTATCGTTTGGTGCAGGATCCACATCTGTAACACGTTGACCGCTAACATCAGTCAGCACCTTTCGCTTGGAGTTAACCACTGGATATGTATTGTAGAAATTCGCGTCAAATGTGTCATGATCTATTGGAACTAGGCCTAATTGCCAAAGATTGTCGTCATACATGTCTATCGTGAAGGCGTCTCCTGTATCGTAGCATTCGAACCATATTTTTGCAAGGGTTTTGTTGCCGCTCGCAGATGAGGCGTTCAACCATAGTCCACTGTAAACCTGCACGTATTCTCCTAAAGAGCTTAGATAGTAGTTGAAGTCGGTTGAAGTTGGAGCCCAGTTGCCTTCGGTTACGTTAAGCAAGCGTATGATGTATGGGTTCCACCTTAAGTAGAATTCCCAGTCATGCAAAAGCGATACATCATACACTTTTATGTTAAGGAGGAATTTTGTCGGCGGATTGACCGGCGGGTATGCCGGGTTGTCATATTCCACCTTTAGCGATGGTTTTGCTGCACTCTTTACCACAGGGTTGAAAACTATGAATGTCGCTAGTAGCAAAGCAACAATCATTATAAAGCTTTTGACTTTCATTTCGATTCTCCTCCTATCCTAGTCTGCCGTAGTTCTTAGCTGTGATGAAGTGGTCTGTGCCGTCGACTACGTGGTCTTTGTTGAAGTCGCAGTCCGGGTCATATGCACTTGGCGGCCAACATGCGTGGATCATGGCTAAGTCTGGACCGTCCACTTTCATGTTTTTGTTGGCGTCGCCCATGCCAGACCAGAACATGTCCTTAACGTCATTTAGAAGTGATTCATGTGTCTTGTAGTACATTTTGTTGGCGTGGAATGAAATATATTGACCTACTGTCCGTGAATCATATATCCATTCACCAGTTCCAATAGCCTTCGTTAGTACTCCGTTTGTCGGATGTGGATTTGTCGCGTTGTAGACTGGGTGAGGCTCAGTCCAGAACGTCCAGTCTCTAACAGCAAAACGAGCGTCTGACCATGTACCAGTTTTTTCGTTGTACCAACTTTGCCAGTCTGGATACTTAGCCTGCCAAATGTGCTTGGGTATTATTGGCATAAACCCTGGGTCTTCTTGTCCAGTTAACGGCTTAGCAACGTTCATTCGTACTATGACTTTGTTTCCTTCAGCCCATGTCTTGTTTAGGTATTGTACTCCTGCGAAGTTCCACGCTACACCTTTTCCACAGTTTCTTGTGAAGTTGAGGCTGAAGACGACATCGTCTGGGGTGAAGGGCACTCCGTCTTGCCACACTACATCCGAGCGTATTGTGAAGTTAACTTCTGTGTATCCTTCTGTGCCCCAAGTGCCAATTGAGTAGTCTGTTGCAAGCCAATAGTCATATGAGCCCATGGATTTGTCATATGGTTTGCGACCTATCAACGGTTCGTAAACTAAGCCTATTGCATTCCAGTCCCAGAGCCACTCAGAGCTGATGACATGTAAACCTTCAATGTCACTCTTAAAGCCATAGTCAATCGTTCGGTCTTTACCTGCACGAGTATCATCCATGAGTGCAAAGCTGTAGTAGTTATCAGTACCATAGCCTGAATCAGCAACCGTGTATGCGTAGCCTGTCGAGAACCCTTTAGTAGCAGCCATACACCATAGTGTAATTTTCCCAGTATAGTTCGCCATAATTTCTTGGGCCCTCAAAGCGTTCTTCTTGTAATCGTCTATAGTTGCAGCAGTGTACATTGCATATGCGGCAGCGTCGTATTCTTTGTTGCACCAGCCACAATAGTTGCTGGCCCAACCTAGGGGAGCCCAATAGAACTCACTGTTATCTATCGTATGGAGGTAATCTGGAATCGCTCCAAGGCTCCAGCCACCAGTGTATATATCATAGTCATATAAGACCATGACTTGTCGATAGCACACCGTCCTCTCAGTACTGATTATCTTCACTGGAATTTTCAACTTTTGCATTTCAACGCACAATTGAAAACCAGCTTGGTCACGGTTCGGATCATCCATTCTCGTGTAGACAACTAATCCGTCAGCGTTATGCAGACGCAAGCTGTTATACTCTATTGCTCCGTCGTCTGCTGTGCCCCATGTCAAATCTGGACCTGGGTCTTGCCAATCGTCTCTACTGCCGTCAGCATCCAAGTCTCGGAATCCAGCCTTGTTTAACACTGCCTCTGCCGTAGCTGGGTTATACCAGTAGATAAGACCTTTAGTATTTAAGCTGGCATAGTCTGTGTACCCTGCTAATGCTGGATATGGAACGAAACTTTCAACTGCATAGCCGAGTCCACCGAGAATGTTCCTCACGTAGGAGTCCTTGTCTGTCAGATAGCGAAGAGCCTTCCTAAATTCTTCAGCACACCAATCACGACGACAATTTATGTTGGTCATATCACTGAGGTCCATATAATGCTTGTAACTATCGCTTCTAGCATCATACTCTTTAGGAGTATCCCAGCCACAAGGCCACCTCTGATTATTAAGGTCAAACTCCTGCATCCCCAGCTCAGAATAGCTTCTCAAACTAATCTGCGGCATAATACGCCATCGATCAAGCCAATATTTCGTAGCAGGCCAGTCAGTGAGCTCCACCGTACCAAGTTCGAAATCTAAGAACTCGGCATCAGGATTAGCATACACGTGAATCAGAACATTATCCATAGCAGGACGTCCACTAGGCACTGCACGCGCCACTGAAATAACAGACATCAAAGCTAGCAAACAACACACTAATGATACAATTTTCCTGTTCATGAAATTTTCCTCTTTCTCCCTTTCTTTCGGCACTAACAAGTGTGCCGATCCGCAAATTTAAGTTTTGCTATAACTTAGTTCTATTCAAAAAAACCTAAACAGCATAATAAACATGAAAAATAGTACTTCCCAAATAAAAATTAAGACAAGCAAAAACTAAAATACAAGTAAAACAACCAAACTACTAGCCACTATTCGGTGGATAGAAAATGGGATTAAAAGCCTACATTGGCAAAAGAATAATTTATTCAATTTTTCTACTCTTCTTCGTACTCACACTCAATTTCACCATTTTCATGTTAATGCCAGCAAGCCCCACAACACTTTTCGCAGCCACAGGAAAACTCACAGCGGATCAAGTAAAAGAAATCGAAAGAATGTATGGTTTCGATCAACCCCCACATATACGATACATAAAATACCTTCAAAATATGCTTACATTCCAGTTGGGATATTCATTCTACTCTAAAAATCCAGTCTCACAAGACATTCTCATTCGACTTCCTAACACGCTCCTATTGGTAGGCTTATCAACAATCTTATCGATAATAATTGGGGTAATATTAGGAGTATACGCAGCCCAAAAAAGAGGAACAGCATTCGACGGCGCATTCGTCATGACTTCGCTAATCACCTTTTCACTCCCATCATTCTGGATGGGAATGCTTGGAATTCTAATATTCCACTACTACCTAGGCTGGTTGCCCGGCGCCCATAGTTTCCCTTCAGATTGGGTTATTCATCCCCCAAGCAACCCACTTGTAATCCTACAAGGTTACGCAATACACCTAGTCCTACCCCTAATGGTACTTACACTTTTCATGTACGGCGGATATCTCCTCCTAACAAGAGCAGTTATGCTTGAAACCTTAACAGAGGACTACATAGTAACAGCCCGTGCAAAAGGAGTTACAGAGAGAAAAATATTATTTAAACATGCACTTAAAAATGCCTCGCTACCGCTCATAACCAGCGTGGTTTTGTCCTTTGCTTTCATGTTCACAGGCGCCATGATAACAGAACAGGTTTTCACATATCCTGGAATGGGACAATGGATATACCAAGCAATAAACTACGGAGACTATCCTGTTCTCCAAGCAGCATTCTACATAATAGCACTGCTCGTTATCGTAGCAAACTTCCTAGCAGACCTACTCTATGGAGTAATAGACCCGCGAATAAAATATGGGTGACCGACTTGGCTACCAGCAAACAAAGAGCAGAACTATATTTAAAAAGTCTAAAAAATTTCTCAAAAAGTGTAGTACGTTCCAAAAAAGGATTATTAGGAATAATATTTATCGTCTTTTTCATAATACTAGCTCTTGCAGCACCACTTCTAACGAAAAATGACCCAGTCTATGACCGCAACATAGCTGGACAATGGGCTGCACCATCATGGTTCAAATACTTCACCCCCGACATCTCAAACGAAAATTATGCAACAATACAGCAACCAGGATTCAACAACCTAGACTCTTTAAAAGAATGGAACATCACTAAACCCGAAAACATCGAGTACACATATAACTCTACATTTGGAAGCCCAAAAAGCGGCCCAGGATCAATGGAGCTACTCATTAAAAGACAGGATAATGCAGTTCCAACTGGAACAACCAAGGTTGTTATCACCCCGGTGCAATTTTATTATCACCCTTCAACAACCCCACCTCCGCGGTTTGTCGTTGACATCAAGGTTTTTGCAAGAAGTATTAAAAACATCATTCCTACAGATATCAGGGTCTACATAGTTGACCCTCAGAATAACGTAAGCGATAGTTGGGGCAGGTTCTTTCAAATCACAGAACCAACAAAAGAATGGAAAGATCCGACGCCTTTCATTGACTCTTTTGACACAGGTTTCAGACAACTGTTCGCAACAAATATCGCTGAACTTCCAGATCCAGTGCACGTGGTTTTCACTGGAAAAGGATACTATAAACTCTACATAGAAATCATATTCAAAGATACTAACAAGACCAAAGATACCTTCGGAACCATATTAAACATCGATGACCTAAACTTTAGAATCTACGGAAACACCTATGGAATTCTCGGCACGGACCAAGAAGGCAGAGACATATTTTCACAACTAGTTTACGGTGCCAGAATATCATTATTTGTAGGACTACTTTCCGCTATCCTCGCAGTAGTTATTGGATTAGCTGTAGGGCTTGTTGCTGGATTCATAGGCGGAGCCATAGATGAAGTTTTAATGAGACTTACTGATGCCTTGCTGATCATTCCAACATTACCACTGCTGATAGTACTAATCGCAATACTCTCACCATCAATCTGGAACATCATTCTAGCTATCGGAGTTCTCGGTTGGATGGGCTTCGCAAGAACCGTTCGTTCCCAAGCCCTAACCTTAAAAGAAAGAACCTTCGTTGAAGCCGCAAAGGCCTCAGGTGCAGGCACATTCCACATAATCTTCCGCCACATAATGCCAAACGTCATGTCTCTAGTTTACGTCACACTAGCAACATCTGTTCCCAACGCAATAATCTCAGAAGCTGCACTAAGCTTCCTAGGCTTATTTGACCCAAACATTATGTCATGGGGAAAAATGCTACGCGACGCACAACAATACGTAGAAAAATGGTGGTGGATTGTCCCACCAGGCATCGCAATAGCCATTATATCGGTTTCATTCATACTGATAGGCTATGCCATCGATGAAATCCTCAATCCCAAACTTAGACAAAGACTTTAGCCGATTACCTCTTCGCCAACTAAACCCCCAAAAACAGCCCCAAGAAAACACGCAACAAATGCCGCGGGAAACATTGCTTTAAAAATCATGACTATTGAACCAAAATACAAGTATTCCACAAATTCAACATGCCTTACCCAACCTAGAAAGGCAGGCATAGACAGAATCAAAAACATCAAAAACATGGCTAATATAGTAGCAAAGATCCATCCAATCAAAACTCTCTTAGCGCTTAGAATAACAACTCCAGCTAAAAAGTTCACTAAAAAAAGAAGTACATAATCTAACCATGTCAATAATGGCTGTGTATATATCCTTTGCAGCACAATTGAAGCGATCATTACAGCCCATCCAAAAACCGCTAAGAATGTGCGAGAACGCGCGCTTAAACGTATAAACCTCATATATTACTTCCCAAATATACGGCACGGTTACCATGATTTAAGACTTTAGGGAAAGACCATGGAAATAAAGGCAAAACCGATCATAACAGGACTGTACATCACATTAGTCTTAGGCTGTTTAATCAGCCTAGCGCCTTCAACGATTAACTACCTGCATTTCTACAGAGCCATCGAAAGACTAAATATATCAGTTTCAGGTTTTCAATGGCAATTAAAAAATAATTACTTGATGATTAGTGGAGATTTAGTTATTTCTAACGTGGAGAGTTATTCTGGACTAAAAATAAGAGTAGTACATTATAATTTCTGGTTTGCAAATTCTTCTGATTACATGTCAAAGTATTACGGGCTTGGTAGCAGTTTTTGGTCAGGTCAGGGACCAGAAGGAACAGAAATTGGGCCGAACGCGAATATTACAGTATCCTTAGATCCTGACGTGCATTCGCGCCCGCTAGGTACTTACGAGCTTGAAACTTTGCAGAAACTTCAGCAAGAAGGGCAACTTGTATGGATGATTGATGGAAGTGCTTGGATATGGACACTTTTAGGCGAGCCCCTGCAGATTTTCTTCCCTCAAAGCCTCATAGAATAAACATAGTAGTTGAAAATGAAAGATAATTTGGTTCTTTAAGTACCTACAGCGCTTCTTCAACACATCTCCAAAAATCACTCTCAACTCTTTCAAGCAATTCCTTAGATTTCATCCCTCTTAGAAAGAGACCACCCCCGCCGAAGAGCAACATTAAATTTCCCAAAAAAATAAACGTATCTGAGCTTTTTTGGGTTGAGAGCTCTACTGAAAACTCGTCCGAATTGCCAACTACTCTTGCATAAAGTTTTTCATGTAACGACTTTTCAGCAATGATGACGCAACCTTCATCTATTTGAATTTTCGAAGTCCTAAAATTCTTTGACTTAAAAAAATCTTCGATACATTCACTAAGCAATGTAAAATTGGTATGTCGTCCGAAGAAGTTTTTAACTATCTTCACATGACCACCAATATTTAACAGACCATGCATATTTTTATTTAAGCATGTTCACATAACTAATACATCAAAAGATAAAACTTCGTAATAAATTTTTCATAAAAAACAGGGATAGTTAAAGATTAAATAACGCCAAACGATTTTTACTAATAGTCTACAGTGGAAGTACTCAAATAATGAGAAAAAACTTAATTCCGCTAGGAATCTTTATTGCTTTATCTTTAACTATTCCACTTTTTATCATTGTTTTTGAAAATCTTTCATCTTTTATGTATATCCCTAGCCGCCAATGGAATATACCTTCTTATCCAATTGACGAATCAGGAGAAGTACAGCATGAAAACTATTTGGTACTGAAAGTATCGCCAAATTTTCCACTTCTCTTCTGGAGATTAATCACATATGATTATTATGATAGCTTTAGGTGGCGAATGACAACACTATCCACCTCATTTGGAACTCCGCAACATCCTAGCAATGCAACAAAAATTTTCACAGCAGAACTTAATGCAACAACAGACGAGTTTTATTTGCCAACGCCTTCTCCAACATCTATAATCTTCAATCTAACATTGACCCCAAATGTAAAGTTCAGACTATTTTTTGACGAGGCTGCAGGTTTTTACAAAATTCGAATAACAGAATCAGCCACACAGGTTAAAGTCGTTTACCAAGTTTCATGGAATTCTTTCGAAATCCAAGAGAACACCATCTCTTTAAATGATACTCCGGAAGATATTCGCAAAACATATTTACAACTCCCTGACAGCCTTCCAGTAGAGGTCAAACTACTAGCGAAAAATTTGACAACAATTTTGACAAAAAACTCAACACTCAACGTCTTCGATCAAACTATCCATGATGTTGAGTACATAATAAATAATTTTGAGTACGATTTTGATCTTTTTACAGGTCGAACACCACGTTCCATCTCTGGCGATTGGGTTCTCACGTTTCTTAAACAAAAAAAGGGAATATGTATTGATGCAGCAACAGTGCTCACTGTGATTTTAAGATGTCAAGGCATTCCAGCAAGGGTTTGTTGCGGATTCAAACCTTCATGTATCGTTAGTGATAATGTTCGTTATTATAGTATTGACGCTCACGCTTTAACAGAAGTGTACTTACCTCCTTACGGATGGGTTCAATTTGACGCAACACCTACTGGGAATTTAGACCACTTACTTGAAGACGTCCCTCCATTTCGACCAAGACGCAATCAAGGACCTCCTATCTATCTTCTGAGAACACTAACACCAGATATTTTGATCAGAAGAGAAGAAAATCAAATAAAGGGACTGATAACAACAAACATTAACGAAAACATAAATGCTTCTGTAAGGATATCTTTAGACAATCAAACAATAGCGACCGTGAAAACAGATGCTGGCGGATCTTTTACATATGTGTACAAACCTGACGAAGAACTTAGAAAGCGCACACTTACATTTGATGTCGAAAGCAAAAACTTGACATTGAAACAAGAAGTCTATATAGCAGCAAGAACTTATCTAAACGCAACCATCATTAAAAGAGAATCCTTTGGAAATTTGCTTATTATTTCAGCACATCTTTTTGATGACAAAATGCTTCCACTTAAAGGACAAACAATCATTATTGAAAACTTGGGACTATCTTCGCAAACCGGCAACGATGGAAAAACAGAGTTTTCTTTAGATTTTCCGCAAGAAATCCTGCCAGAAGATATTTCCTACATCGTTTCTTTCAAAGGTTCAAATGAATACTTAGGTAGCAGAACATCCATCAAAATAATTACTGAGCCTAATCCAATAATATTTTTGCTCATCTTCACGGCAGTGTGTGTAGTTATTCTAAAAGAAAATCTCATTCCAAAATCATTCACAAAAGATTTTCGAAAGAAAGATCGTGCAAAAGTGTTGACAAAAATCCCAGACTCTTTCTTTTTCGAGAAGGACTTAAAGAAGATAAGTTCTCAATTGAGAATTTGCTTTCCAGAGATAGGAGATTCACTTCCAAAAATATGGGGAATCAAAGATAAATTATTGATCAACTGCTATTGGGAAAACGATTTAGAAACCGTTTCCCAAGATAAACTTAAAATCTTTGTCAACAATAACTGCGTTTTTGAAAAGATGGTTGATGGCAACCGAAGCTTCGCCTTCTACAATGTCTTTGACAAAAAAGGGTTACAAAAAATTACCGCAGCATTGTACGATGAATCAAACAATCTCAAAGAAGCGACTGAAATAACACTTTGCATAGTAGATTACAGAGAGGAGATAATTAGGCTGTATCAAATGTTTTTGCACACCCTTCTAAAGATTGATGTAAATGTGAAAGATTACATGACTGCAAGAGAAATTGAGCATCTATCTCAAAAAATAGGTGCTGATTCTCTAATAGCTGGATGCATCACGGAATGCTTTGAAGAAGCTGAGTACAGCCATCATTCGATAAGTAGAAAAAATTATGAAAAAATTTACTTAGCCCTTAAAGAGTCGGAAGTCGATGTTGACTAGAAAATTGCTAATTGCCACTTGCTTGATAATAGTAGGCTGCGCTGTCTTTCTTACAACTCCAGTCCTTCCAGAAACTTTGGAACCTATCGATTTTATACTCCTTCCTCTTGCAGGTGGCTCTGTTGTAACAGCTGCAGGCATGCTTTTAGGGTTATTTGCAAAGTTGCAAACTTCATCACCAGTTTCAGTTGTTTTAGGTTGGTTTTCAGAAAGTTGGACTAAAAATCTTTCATTAGGAGCACTTTTAACTTTTTATATAGCCTTCATCAGACCCATTTTATTAAAATACATTCCTTTAATAGTTATTATAGAATGGATTTTTATCGTGTTGGTTATGCTTATTTTCTATGTGGAGGTGAAAAGTGTGACCTTAGACTTTCGTGGTGAAACAAAATTTTCACAATGGCAAAAGCATGTCCCGAACATAAAAGAGGAAGTTCATTCAGATTTTAATTATATTTCGTATATTCAAGATTTGTTTGTTAATTCTGGAAAAAAAGAATTGATGCTTGTTTATTATGCATTGCAACTTAGAGAGCAAGGAGAAAGTGAAAGGGATATATTGCGAAAAATACAGAAGTTGTTAGAATATCAAGACAATAAAATACCCTTTTTTGCCTTTCCATGGACGAAGAAGAAAATCCAAAAAATGAATAGAGATGCTAAAGAAGAATTATTGAAAAAACTTGTTGATGAAATCACGGAAAGGAAAGAGTGAAGATGGAAAAAGAAAGTAATCTATGTAGAAAGATAATTGAGAAGTGCCTCAGCATATATGTAGGGGAAGAAATTCTCATTCAGAAAATCTTGGCTGTATCCTTAGCCAATGGTCACATATTGTTTGAAGATAACCCAGGCTTAGGAAAAACGTTACTTGCTAAGACCTTAGCATTTTCCATAGGGTGTCAATTCTCTAGAGTCCAATTCACTCCAGACCTCTTGCCAGCAGATATCTTGGGCACCAATGTTTGGAAGCATAGAGAAGAAAAGTTTGAGTTAATGAAAGGCCCAATATTTACAAATATCTTACTCGCAGATGAAATCAACCGTTCTCCGCCAAAAACTCAATCTGCACTTTTAGAGGCTATGGAAGAAAGACAAGTCACTATAGAGGGCGAAACACGTAGACTAACAGAACCTTTCTTTGTCATAGCAACCCAAAACCCCATAGAGTTTGAAGGTACATTCCCACTTCCAGAAGCTCAAATAGACCGTTTTCTAGTAAAGATTTCCACAGGCTATCCAAAAACAGTAGAAGAAGAAAAATTAATTCTTAAAAGGAGAATAGAATGGAAGAAAGATGATCCTACAAGGGACATCAAGCCAGCTGTTTCTCCAGAAGAATTTCTGGCCTTACAAAAGAAAGTGGAGACAGGTATTTACATAGATGAAACAATTTTGGAGTACATTACTCAGATAATTAGAGAAACACGAAACCATCCAAAAGTTGAAATAGGATCTAGTCCTAGAGGTGGGCTTGCATTACTAAAAACTTCCAGAGCTATGGCGCTTATTAATGGAAGAGACTATGTAATACCAGACGATGTAAAGGTTTTTGCCGTTGACGTCCTTGCGCATAGGGCAATCCTGAAACCAGAACATGTCCTTGAAAAGATTGACGGAAAGGAAGTAGTAAAGGAAGTCATTAATAAAGTTCCCGTGCCCAAAGATTATAGTCCGAGGTAATTTAATGATTTCTTTTTCTGAGGTTAAAGAGCATCTAGCATTATTCACGACCCTTTTTATTTTAGGCTTATTCTTTGCAAGCCGTGTACTGCTGCTAATATCTTTTGTCCCTCTTTTCATTTATTTGCTTGGAATCTCTCTATCTTCCCCCAAAATCGAGGTGAAGACATCACAGTTAAAAAAAACTGCAGAAGTCGGAGAAAACATTGAGATGCAAGCAACAGGCGTGATAACTGGTGGCATCGGACCCATAATCCTTTTTGAAGAACTTCCAGAACCTTTTGAACTTGTTGAAGGAAGCAATTACAAGATAGTATGGAAAGGATTTGGAACCAAAAGATTTGATTTTTTTTATAAGGCAAGATGCACAAAACGCGGCCACTACTATTTCAAAGGTGTCGAATGGGAATTCAGATCCATCCTTGGACTTAAACAACCCATCAAAGGCATTATTGGAGAATCAAACGAATTAACAGTACATCCCCGAATTTTCGACGCCAGAAAAGCACGGATTTCTCACAAGTTTTCTTTTATTTCGACTCCAATGCAAGGGATCACGAAGTTAGGTTCCATTAGTACTGATTTTAAAGAAGTAAGGCAGTACATGCCTGGCGATCCTTTCAAGTTTATTAATTGGAAAGCTACCGCGAGGATGTCAACTAGAATTGAAAATGTTCTACTTAGAAATGAATATGAACGAGAAGGAAAACTTTGCGTGTGGATTTTCATCGACGCTCACCCAAGCATGCGTTTAGGCACAACTGTTGAGAATGCCTTTGAATATTCTGTAGAAGCTGCGATCAATCTTGCCAATCTCTTCCTGAATAAGGGTTTTCTCCTCGGAATGTATATTTATAACGATTTAGGGGAGAGTTTTTATCCTGACGTTGGAAAACAACAGTTTATTAAAATTGCTAATCGACTGCTAAAACTTTATTCTATTGAGAGTAAACTTCAAACTTACAACATAGAAGATTTGTCTGAAGCAATCGAAAAAAACAGAAAGCAACTTGATAGTCTCTCACCGATGGTGGTGGTAATTACTCATCTGACTCAAAATAATATAAAGGAGCTTGTTCAAGGGATAAAAAAATTTTCCGGACATATAAGGAAAAGATATTGGACAAAGGCACTTGTCATAAATGTTTTGCCCTATGACCTTATCCCCCCAAAAAATACTTTCGAAGAATTTGCCGCCAAAATTCTTGAGGCTAAAAGCAAGAGGCTGTCAGAACAGCTTCGTGTGCTAGGAATATCTGTTCTGAACTGGAACCCTAAAAAGGAGAGTTCTAGAACTCTTTTGATTAAACACCTAAAGTTGGTGTCGCAATGAAGACTGAAATTGCTTTTGTCGCCTTAGAGTTGACAGTAATCCTTGTCATGAGTTGGGTGGCTACTACTGGATTTGAATCTGTTATGGCTGCTTTCTCGAAAGAAATTTCTAACTTTCAAAGCATCATCTATTTGATTGCCATAGTTCTTTCTTTCTTCTCTGTACATCACCATAGTAAACGCTCTGCTTTCGTGTTTTTGCTGATCTTGTCTATTTTTTTACTCATCCTCACTACTCAAAATATATGGCAGTCTTCAATCACCGTTTTCTTTTTAGCTTCTATGCTAGGCGTTTTTAGTGTTGTCTTAATTCCAGCAGCAAGAGGGAATGAATTTGCTGTTTTCTTGATTATCCTTATTTTTCCTTTGATCTTGGCAGAATCTCGATTATTAGGTTCGATGACTTCACAGGAAATAGAGATGCCGTTTTATCAAGTTTACCTTATAAGCCTTGTTTTGGTTGGGGGATACCTTTTTCTTAGGCATGTTACACGCATAAAATTGATGGAAAAAGAGCTCGTGTCAAAAGGAGGTGACACGCAAGAGCTGACATTCGTTAGTTGGCGGAGCAGTATCTTTGCAATAACTATTATTGCATGCGCCATGGGAATAAACGCAGCATTAACAGAATTCATGATAGCCTTAACAAATCAAATTGGTTATCATCAGAACGGATTCTTCGTGTTTTTATTGATCTTTGCTTGGATTGTCGGAGTAGCAATTCTAACATGCATTTACGTCCTTAGCGAGAAATTATAGCAAGGAGGGAACTGGATGGAAGAAAGGTTCTTCGTTTACCTTCTTACATTTATTCAATGGTTGATTTTTATTGTGATCATTTTGCCTTTCATTAACCAGCCGATAATAGCGACTGGAAGTAAAGTTGATGGGGGTGTGAAAGTTATTCAAACTTTTCAACTATGGATTCTTTTTTCTTCCGCATTACTGAGCATATTATTTCATAAAATCAGAACCAAAGATAGCGGAGAAAATTATGTAACTGTCGCCATGGTGTTTACAACCGTTTTCTCTTCTGTTAATTTTGCTCTGCATTTTGTAGATGGTTTCCCTTTATGGATGATTCTTACGAGAAGCATTACAGAAGGTCTTTATTTCGCACTTGGCGCCATTAGCGGATTAAAGGTTATTATACAATCAGCATATTATCTTATCCGCTACTCTCGTGAGAATAAACGTCAAATCAGATAGGCGATAAAGAGAGAATAACAAAACGTTTTACATTTCACACTTTTATTTGCACTTTATAGACAAAACCTTAAATGGGTCAAGATTCTTGAATTATTTGAGGAAGTTTATGCGACTTTATGTTAAATCAGAGAAAATAGATTTGGTAGAATATACGATGCCCCATCAAAGCGGGGGAGGGCATTATTGCAGCGCCGGGTATAGAAGTAAAGGGGTCATGAGAAAATATACTTTAGAAGACGAGGAAGCGATAAAATATCTTACAAGCAACGGCTTCTCTTTCGATTT
>Ga0172362_10000368_pt1 | contig 36339 bp, 26 predicted proteins | sample LakKivs1_kivu2a2_FD_114534 | JGI IMG/M metagenome (GOLD analysis project Ga0172362, IMG submission 114534) | Sediment microbial communities from Lake Kivu, Rwanda - Sediment s1_kivu2a2 | ecosystem: Environmental > Aquatic > Freshwater > Lake > Sediment | place: Rwanda: Western Province, Lake... | reverse complement strand
CGCCCCGCGTCTGACGTCCAGAGCGGCGCGCCGAAGCGAGCGGATCAGCTCTTCGGCTCGGGGCCGACGACGATCACGAACGCCGCGTCCTTCGGCAGTGGCACCCCGGACCACGCCGGGTTCTCGGCCTTCTTCTCGTCGTAGTACGACTTGTACCCGGTCGCCGAGTTGGCGTTGAGGCCGCTCTTGCCGAGCGCCTCCTGCGCGCCCTGCACCCAGGTCGGGGCCTCCTCCTCGGCGATCAGCATCATCACTCCGGGCTTGAGCCGCATCCCAGAGAGAGCGCTGGTCTCGAACTTCCAGCCGGCCTCCCCGAAGATGCCGGCGAGGGCCTCGGCGAGTGCCTTCCCTTCCGCATCGCCAGCGGAGTACCGGACCCATGCGGCGCGGTTGGGCGCGGTCTCCGGCTTGAGGACCTCGAGCATCGCGGCGCGCTCGGACGCGTCCGGGGCGCGCTTGCTCTCGGCGGCCTTCGCCGCGGCCGGAGCGGGCTTGTCGTCGGCCTGCGCGGACGCGCCCGCGAGCAGCAGAACCGCGGACGCCAGCACGGCGCACGAACGGACGGAGGGACGGAGCGCACGAGTTCGCATCCCGTCCATGTACCCCGACCGCGCGGGGGCGAACAAGGCACGACGTGCGTGGCGTCATGCCTGGTGTCGTTCTTGCCGTTGCGGATCGCGCCCCCGCGCGCCATCGTGCCAAGGATGAGCCGCCATGCATCCGCCAACGCGCTCGCGCTCCTCCTGCCGCTCGTCATCGCGTGCAGCGCGCCGGCGCGGGCGGGCGAGCCGCGCACGGTCGAGAGCGTCGATCTCGGGCGCTACGGCGGATACTGGTACGAGATCGCGCGTTTCCCGAACTCGTTCCAGCGCCAGTGCGTGGCGGACGTCACCGCGACCTACGCGGCACACCCGGACGGGGCCATCGACGTCGTCAATCGTTGCCGGGTGGCGAGCGGCGTGATCGTCGAGGCGGTCGGCGTCGCGCGCGTCACCGACCCGAAGACGCGAGCCAAGCTCGCGGTGCGCTTCGCACCCGCGTTCCTGTCGTTCCTGCCGTTCGTGTGGGGCGACTACTGGGTGCTGGGACTCGACCCGGACTACCGCTGGGCCGTGGTCGGCACGCCGGACCGCGAGAACCTGTGGATCCTCGCCCGCACGCCGGACGTCGCGGACGCCGACTATCGTGCGGCGCTTGCCGCCGCGGCGGCGGCGGGTTTCGACGTCGGCCGCACGGTGCGCACGCAGCACGGGGCGCAGGCGGCGGCGCCGGCTGACGCGCCGCAGTGACGGCGTCTCAGGACGCGGGCGGGGTCGCCACGGGAGCCGGCGTCGCGGACGTCGGCGGCGGGTAGCCGTGCGTCGTCATGCAGCGCCAGTAGATCGCGATCGCAGCCTTCGAGGCCTGCGTCTGGGGCGAGACGTTCTCGGTCTCGCGAGCCGCGACGTCCCGGCACCCGGAGTCGGCCTGGTCGAAGGCCTTGCTGGGCGGCGCCGTCGGAGCGGCGCCCGAAGGCGCGCCCGCGGACGGGGCGGCACCCGACGGCTTGCCCTCGGACGGAGCGGCACCCGACCGCTTGCCCGCGGAGCAGGCGCCGAGCGCGAGCGTCGCGAGCAGGGCCGAGGCGCAGGCGAAGCAACGAAGGGTGGATGGCGAACGGCGCATGGAGCGCCCGTAGCACAGGACGCCGCGTGCGACCCAACGCGCCCCGGGATGCGACTTCGACACGCCCCGCCATGCGACTTCGGTGCCGTGGATTGATCCGACGCGGCCATTCTGGGAGGCTCCGGGGATGCGTATCGGAATCGGCATCGGCGAGCTCAGCGGCATCCCGGCAACCCTCGACGACCTGGTCGCCCAGGCCCAGGCGGCGGAGCGCGACGGCTTCGCGTCGGGATGGCTCGCGAACATCTTCGGCATCGACGCGATCCTCGCGGCGGCGATCTGCGGGCGGGAGACCAGGACGCTCGAGGTCGGCACGGCTGTCACGCCGACCTACCCGCGGCATCCCACCGCGATGGCGCAGCAGGCCCTGTCGGCGAGCGCCGCGGCGCGGGGGCGGTTCACGCTCGGCATCGGCCTCTCGCACCAGGTCGTGATCGAGAACATGCTCGGTCTGTCGTTCGCGAAGCCGTACTCGCACATGAAGGAGTACATGGCGGTGCTCGGACCGCTCGTCCGCGGCGGCGCCGTCGACTTCCAGGGCAACGAGTTCCGCGTGCAGGCGACGATGTCGGTCACCGGTGCCACGCCGCCGCCGATCCTGCTCGCGGCGCTCGCGCCGAAGATGCTCGCCCTCGCCGGCTCCGAAGCCGACGGCACGATCACCTGGATGACGGGTCCGAAGACGCTCCGCGAGCACACCGTGCCGTCGATCTCGGAGGCCGCGGCGAAGGCCGGGCGCCCGAAGCCGCGCGTCGTCGTCGGACTGCCCATCTGCGTCACCGACGATCCCGCGTCGGCGCGCGAGAAGGCCGGCAACGCGTTCTCCGTGTACGGCTTCCTGCCGTCGTACCGCGCGATGCTCGACCGCGAGGGGGCCGCGGGTCCGGCGGACGTCGCGGTGGTCGGCGACGAGAGCGCGGTCGGCGAGCAGCTGACGCGGCTCTCGGAGGCGGGCGTCACGGACTTCCTCGCGGCGATCTTCCCGTCGGGACCCGACGCCGCGGCCTCCATCGCGCGCACGCGGAGCTTCCTCGTCGGTGCGCTGAAGAAGCTCTGAGCACGCCACCGGCAGCGCCGTCCGCGCCGCGCGGGAGGACGCCATGACCGACGGACCGCCGCGCGGGAGGACGCCATGACCGACGGACCGCCGCGCGGGAGGACGCCATGACCGACGCGACCACGCTCGACACCCTCGACATCGTCGGCAACCGCACGTACGGCGAGCAGGGCTACCCGCACGAGGCGTGGGCGCGGCTGCGTCGCGAGGCGCCGCTCTACTGGTACGACCGCCCGGACGCGCGCCCACCGTTCTGGGCAGTGACCAAGCACGCCGACGTCATCGCCATCTCGCGCCAGCCGCGCCTCTTCCTGAACGCGCCACGGCTAGCGGTGTTCCCGGATGTCCCCGAGATGAACCCCGAGGACCGGCCGGCGCGCCACCTGCTCAACATGGACCCGCCGGATCATGCGAAGTTCCGCAAGCTCGCGAGCGCGCGCTTCACCCCGCGCGCCGTGCAGTCGCTGCGTCCCGCGATCGAGAGGATCGCCGACGACCTGCTCGACAAGCTGGTCGCCGACGGCGGCGAGCACGAGTGCGACTTCGTCGAGGCGATCTCCGCGCGCCTGCCGCTCGAGGTCCTCGCCGATCTGCTCGGCGTGCCGCGCGGCGACTGGAACCTGCTCTTCCAGTGGACCAACGAGACCATCGGCGCGAGCGACCCCGAGTACCAGCACGGCGCCACGACGGAGGAGACGGCGATGAAGGCGCGCCTCTCGCTGTTCCAGTACTTCATGGCGATGGTCGAGGAGCGGCGCAAGAAGCCGACCGACGACATCACCAGCCTGCTCGCGCACGCGCATCTCGACGGTGCCGAGGTCCCGGCGTTCGAGCTGCTGTCGTACTACTTCCTGCTCGTCGTCGCGGGCAACGAGACCACGCGCAACGCGACCTCGGGCGGGCTCCTCGCACTGATCGAGAATCCGTCCGAGCTCGCGAAGCTCAAGCGCGCTCCGTCGCTGATCGACTCCGCGGTCGAGGAGATCGTGCGCTGGACGACGCCCGTCATCCAGTTCTGCCGCACCGCCGCCGAGGACACCGAGCTGCGCGGGCAGACGATCCGCAAGGGCGAGTCGCTGTGCCTCTTCTACCCGTCGGCGAACCGCGACGAGGAGGTCTTCGACGAGCCCTTCGCGTTCCGCGTCGACCGCAACCCCAACCCCCACCTCGCCTTCGGCATCGGCGAGCACTTCTGCATGGGCGCGAACCTCGCGCGCCTCGAGCTGCGCGTCGCGTTTGCGAAGCTCGCCGAGCGGATCGCCGAGATCGAGCTCGCAGGCCCCGTCGCAAGGCTGCGCTCGAGCTTCGTCGGCGGGATCAAGCGCGTGCCGATCCGCTACCGGCTCGAGCCGCGCGCCGCTTGACGCGCGCCCCCGAGCATCCGCCGTGTAGCTGACGAGCCGCTCGGGGAAGGCCCTCGGCACCCCGAACGGGGAGCGCCGCACAGCGGACCGAAAGGCGGGGCTGCCCCTCCGCCACCGGGATCCGTCGCCACGTGGCGGGCGCGGAGGGCTCGACCCTCCCCTGCGAGGGTGGGCGACGCCCGGAGACCGTCGTTTCGCGATTCGCTGCTTGCGAGGCGCCGGGAGGGGAGCCTAGGATTCTCCGAGAACCTGCCTTCCCCCACCTGGAGGTCCCCGTGTCACAGCGTCCCGTTGCCCGGCTCCCGCACGTCCGAGCCCATGCCCGCCTCACGGCTGTCGTGCTCACCGTCTTCTCGTGGACGGGGGTCGCCTGGGGCCAGTCCGGCGTGCTCGACCAGACCTTCGGAAGCGGCGGCATCGTCGTCGCGCCGATCGGCTCCGCCAACGACTTCGGTCGGGCCGTGGCGATCCAGGACGACGACAGGATCGTCGTCGCCGGCTACTCGACCGGTACCAACGACAACTTCTCGGTCGCCCGCTTCGACCTCGACGGTGGCCTCGACACCAGCTTCGGCGGCACGGGCGTCGTCGTCACCCCGATCGGCAGCGACGTCGATCGCGCCTTCGCGGTGGCGGTGCAGGACGACGCCAAGATCGTCGTCGGCGGGTTCCGGCGCGACAGCGGCGCCGAGGCGTTCGCGCTCGCGCGGTACCATGCCAGCGGCGCCCTCGACACCGGCTTCGACGGGGACGGCAAGGTCGTCACGCCCATCGGAACGCTGGAGGACGTGGTGAACGCGGTCGCGATCCAGGACGACGGCAAGATCGTCGCGGTGGGCTACTCGCGCACCGCGGCGAACCGCGACGTCGCGATCGCGCGCTACCAGGCCAACGGCGCCCTCGACACGAGCTTCAGCCTCGACGGCAAGCACACCTTCGGGATCGGCACCGGCAACGACGAGGCGCTCGCCGTCGCAATCGACGGCGACGGCAAGATCCTGATCGCGGGCTACGCCGGAACGGCGCGCGACATGTTCGTCGCCCGCTTGACCGCCAGCGGGACGCTCGACCCGGACTTCCATGCGGGAGCGGGGCTGCGCACGATCACCTTCGGCACCGGGGACGAGTCCGCCGAGTCGATCGCGTTGCTCGACGACGGCCGCATCCTGGTTGCGGGCTACGCGCGCATCGGGACGGTGGACAACTTCGCGGTGGCCCGTCTCGACGCGAGCGGGGCGCTCGACACGACCCTCGACGGCGACGGCCGCCTCACCACGGCAATCGGTACGTTCTCGCAGGGCAAGGCGGTCGCGGTCGACGTCAACGACCGGTTCGTCGTCGCCGGCACCGGCCGCTTCGCCGGCAGCGACGACTTCGCCGTGGCGCGCTACGAGGCGGACGGCAGCCTCGATTCCCTGTTCGGCGGTACCGGTACGGTCAACACGCCGGTCGGCGGCAGCGGCTCCGACGAGGTGCACGGGGTTGCGATCCAGGCGGACGCCAAGGTGGTCGCCGTCGGCACCGCGCGGACGGGTAGCGCGCGAGACTTCGGCCTCATCCGCATTCTCGTCGACGACTGCGGCAACGGCACCGTCGACGCCGGAGAGCAGTGCGACAGCGGTGCGGTGATCGAGGGCGACTGCTGCACGTCCGCATGCACCTTCATCGCAGCGAGCACGCTCTGTCGTCCGGTCGCGGACGACTGCGACCTCGCCGAGGCCTGCACGGGCGCCAGCGGCGCGTGCCCGGTCGACCAGCGCAAGCCCGACGGCGATGCGGACGGCGTCTGTGACGAGCAGGACATCTGCCCGATCGATCCGGACCCGGCGCAGCTCGACGGCGACGACGACGGGCTCGGCGACGAGTGCGACCCGTGCACGAACGGGGTGACGATCGGCAAGCCGAAGCTCAAGCTGACCAAGTTCACCACCGGCCCCGGCGACGACACCTTCACCTTCACGGGCGAGCTCGACTTCGCGGTGGCACCCGTGCTGGACCCGCCCGCGACGGGCGCCCGGCTCATCGTCGAGGACGGCGCGGGCGACCCGCTGTTCGACGTCGCGGTCCCGGCAGGTGCCTACGACCCGTTCACGCGCACCGGCTGGACGTCGAACGGCGCCGGAACGAGCTTCACCTTCCGCAGCCCGACGGCGGTCGGCGGCCTGTTGAACCAGGTCAAGCTCAGCAAATCCGCGTCGCGGCCGGACCTGATCAAGCTCAGGGCGACGGGCAAGAAGGGCGCGTACGCGCAGAACCCGATCGTCCTGCCGCTCGCGGCGATCGTGGTGCTCGATGCCCCGACCGCGGCGACCGGCGAGTGCGGCGAGATCCACTACCTCGAGACGCCGCTCGTCCCGTCCTGCGCGTTCAACGTCAGCGGCAGCACCTTGCAGTGCAAGTAGCTCGCGCGCTCAGCGGCACTCCAACCCGGCCACGCCGGGAGCGCTACGGCTGGCCGCGCGTGACGCGGGCGCTGGTGCGGGACAGCGGCCGACCCGGCGACGTCGCGGGCGCCACCAGCACATCGTAGATGCCGGGGGCGCCGGGGACGTCGAGCTCGAGCTCGAGGTCGGCGCGTGACAGGGCGGCGATGGCGAGCGGCAACAGCGCACGCAGGCGCTGCTCGTGCGTCGCGCCGTCGGCGCGCCTTCTCCACGTGACGACCAGCTCGCTCGGCGCCGGGTCCCCCGGCAGAACGAAGGTCGCCTCTCGTGGATTGACGATCGGGAAGGTCAGCTTGGCGCGTGGCCCTTTCACCACCGCCTCCGCACTGGCGGCGCCCGCGAAGTCGTGCACGGGGGACAGGGCGGAGACGTCCGAGTGCAGCGCCGAAGATGGCGTGAGCTTGTACGCGTCGATCGTCGCCGAGCTGGCGACCGGCTTCAGCGGCGATTCCGGCCGGGCGGCGGCGACAGCCATCGCCGAGATCTGATGGGCGTGGAAGCCCCGCTCGAGAAAGCTCCGATGGACGTACACGGTACGGAACCCGAGCGCTGCGAGCTCCTCCGCCGCCGAGCGCACCGGCAGTCGCGCGGACCGCCGCTCGATCTGCTCCTGGATCGGCGTGGCGAACGAGTTGTAGCAGGCGGCGCTCGGGCGCCCGTGCCAGGCGCCGAGGAGCAGGTGGTTCGAGATGGCGAGGAGGAACGGTCCCCGGTTCGGGAGGTCGAGGACCGGGCCGTCCGCGGTCCGCGAGATCAGCTCGATGTCGCTCTCGTCGGGGCGCACCCGGACGACCTCCGCCAGCACGGGCTGCCCGAAGCTGAAGGTCGCGAAGCGCGGCATCGCGATCTCGAGCAGTGCCGTGACGCAGAGCAGGGCGGCCAGCAAGGCGACAGCGCGGCGGGAGAGCCGATCGGCGAGCGCCGCCACGCCGAAGCCGGCGAGAATCGCGAGCGCCGCGTAGCAGCCGATGCGGACCGCGGCGAGCACGCGCACGGCGTCGAGCCCCGGCACGGCCCGGCGCAGGATCTGCATCGGCGACGGCAGCAGCAGGCCGAGGACGCGCACCTGGCCGACCGCCGAGAAGAACACCAGCAGGCCTGCGGCGAGGATCACCAGGCGCAGGTCGCCCACGGGGCCGGGCCGTGGTCCGCGGACGCGATCGAACAGGGCGATGATCGCGAGCAGCGTGACCACGACGCCGGGGAAGAACGGGCCGCCGACGGCGAAGGCCTCGAGAGGCGCGAAGAGAGTCGAGCTCCGCGTCATGCCGCCCCAGGTCGCGGCGGTCGCCAGGTACGGCTCGAACACCAGCCAGGCGAGCACGAGAACCGGCAGCGCGGCAACCAGCAATCGCGGCAGGATCGCGACGAAGCGCCGGGGATCGCGGGCCACCAGGTAGGTCGTCACGGAGAGCGCGAGCAGCATCGCCGCGAGGACGGCGTAGAGGCTCTCGCCGAGCTGCAGGCACGAGAACACGGCGAGCCCGGCGGCGCTCCGCCAGGTGCCGTCGGCGAACACCTTGAGGAGGAAGAGCAGCAGGAGGGGCGTCCAGAGATCGCCGCCCATGACGTAGGGATGCGACGGATCGGTGAGCCGCGTCTGACCGAAGCCGAACAGCACGCCCGCGACCAGCGCGGCCGCCTCGCTGCCCGTCGCGTAGGCGGTGAGCGCGTACATCCCCATGGCCGCGATCCAGATGTTCAGGAAGAGCACCACGTTGAACGCCACGATCGGATCGCCGGAGATCGCGAGCGGCAGGGCGGCGAGCAGCGCATTGCCGAACATGTGCTCCCCGAGCGTGTACGACCAGGGGGTCGGGAAGCACTGTCCTTCGCGCGCGAGATCGGCGGGCCGACCGAGCAGACGCGCGTGGCGCATGATCTGCGACAGCACCATGCGCTGGTCGGCATCGGAGACCCCCACCCCATCGACGCCGCGCGGTACGCCCATGACCTGCGTCGCGGGTGCCGCGAGCACACCCTGCATCCACCACATGGCCAGCAGCAGGTACAACGTCGCCGCGAGCACCGCGCTCCGTCGGCCGGAGGTACCGAGGCCCCGCATCGTGTCGCGGATCTAGCGCACCGTCGCGGCAGAATGCGAACGGTCCGGTCGGCGCGACGTTGCGCGACTGCCCGGCCGAGCAGGTCGATCAAGGGCTGCGGGGAGCGGGTACGGCCGATCGCCCACGTGGCGGTGACGGGACCGCTCCGAGCGGGCCCGCCGGTGGACCGCCCGGGTGCCGCGAACCGCGCGTGCGAGCTTCCCCGACGCCGGGCAGTGGGGTAGTGCGTGCCGTCGTACGATGGAGCGTCCGCAGCCGCCCAAGCCGCCGCGCACCGGAGCCGGCGCCGAGATCATCGAGTCGATCCTCACCGCCGCCGAGTGGGTGATCGACCGCGAAGGTCTGCCGCGCTTCACGACCAACCGCGTCGCGGAGCGCGCCGGGGTGAGCGTCGGGTCGCGGTACCAGTACTTCCCGAACAAGGAGGCGGTCCTCGCCGAGCTCGCGCGACGGCTCGAGCAGCGCACGCGCGAGCAGCTGCTCCACATCCTCGACACGTCGTGCGCGGTGCCGATCGCGACCACCGCGGCGCGCGTCGTCGACGCGCTGCTCGACGGCATCGGCGGACTCGCATTCCGGCGTGCGCTGCTCGAGGAGGTGCCGAGCGCCTGGAAGATCGAGGTGAGCAGCGAGGTCGACACCGAGATGCGCGAGCGCCTGCGCGCGAACTTTGCCGAACGTCGCGACGTGCGGCGCGGCGATCCGGCACTCATGGCCTGGGTGATCGCGCACGCGATCGAGGGCGTGGTCGAGGTCACCGTGCGCACGGCGCCCGAGCTGATCGGGCTGCCGGAGTTCCGCAGCGAGCTGATCGACCTCGCGACCCGCTACGTGGCTACGGCCGAGCGCGAGCCCGAGCTACCGGGCGACGCGTAAGCTCTCGCCCTGGCGACGGAAACGCCGCGAGCGACGGCGAGTTGGCAGCGTCGCTCGAGGGCGATCTACTCCACCCCGGCCGCAGCTCGCAAACCGGCCGGAGGAGGGATCGCCCATGCATCGGACCCGCGTCCGGAAGATCGTCGTCCCGTCCGTCGCAGCGCTCGCCGTACTCCTCGCGGTGCTCTCGTCGCTCGCCATCGAGCGCCCGCCGCGCTCGCTCGAGGAGATCACCGAGCAGGTCGTCACCGGCGGCTACGTGATGACGCACGAGCATCCGACGGTCGGCATGGCCTTCGGCGGCGACTACGCGTTCGCCGGTACTGCGAGCAACTACCAGAACGGCGTCATGGAGAACGGCTACACGGCGTCGTGCGGCGGCTGCGCGGCGATCGGCTCGACCGCGAAGTGCAACCACGGCGAGATCAAGGGGAGCTTCACGGCGTTCCTGAACTTCGTCAACGACGACATGGGCAACCACGCGAGCCACAAGGGCCCCTACCCCGACAGCTTCTCGCACCTGCAGTACAGCAGCGCGTGGATGAAGGAGGCGTTCGACCCGGCGGGGACGACGTACGACGACGCGCGCATGAAGGTCCTGGTCGCGTTCGCCATCGAGAACGAGGCCATGTGCGAGCTGCTGCACGAGGCGAACCAGGGCAACGGCGGTCCCGGCGGCGCCGGCTAGGCCTGCTCGACCGGTGACAGCTACGCGTCGCTGGAGCGCCAGATCGCGAACATCAAGAGCTGGGCGTCGGCGCACGCCACGTGGGCCGAGATCGCGTACACCGCGGCCGACGCGCGCCGCATCGTCAACGCGAACAAGCTCGCGATCGTGATCGGCGTCGAGGCCGAGTACGCGTTCGGTGCGGAGGATCGCACGCTGGACCCGGTGCAGCGCCTCGAGGCCTACCACGCGCTCGGCGTGCGGACGTTCTACCTCGCGCACAAGCTCAACAGCCGCCTGTCCGGCGCCGACGTCTACCAGTCCGACGAGACCTCGAAGGGCAAGGCGATCCGCACCCTGCAGGCGATCTCGGGGTGCCTCTACTACGACGACCACGTCGCGAACTTCCCGCTCATCGGCTCGAGCGGTCACGACTACTGCAGCAACACGCTCAACGAGTGCGGTCTCTTCGCCGGCCAGTGCGGCAGCGACGGCATCAAGGGCAGCAAGATCACCGACTGCTGCAACTACGCGCTCGGCGACATCTCCGAGCCGAACATGGCGCTGTGGAGCAGCATGGGAGCCACGACGTTCAACGGCTTCGCCGTCTACCCCGCAACGCCGGGCTTCGCCGGACCGGGCGGCACGTACTTCGGCGGAGCCGACGACGACGGCGACGGCGTCGGCGACGTCGAGCACAACGAGCTCGGGCTCTCGACCGACGGCGAGCGCGTGGTCCGCCGCGCGATGGAGCTCGGCATGATCGTCAACCTCGACCACGTGTCGAGCGAGGCGCGCACGCGCATCCACGACATCTCGGTGACCGAGTTCGGCGGCTACCCGCTGAACGCACTGCACAACAACCCGAGAGCGCGGCTGATCGGCTCGGGCGACGAGACGCCGTTCCCCAGCGAGTACGACTTCAGCAAGGTCGAGCGCGAGTACGTACGCGACACCGGCGGCATCTTCGGCGTGCGTCTCGCACCGCTGGACTCGAAGGAACACGATGACTCCGGGGTGACGGTCGACTGTGCGCGCACCAGCACCGAGAGCGCGAAGATCCTCGCCTTCCTGCTCGATGAAGGGCAGCGGCTGGGCTACTCGCTCGACTTCGCCGGCGGCACCGAGGCGGTCTTCTCGCGGACGCAGATGGGCTGCGGCACGTCGCTCGGAACCGACTGGATCCACAAGTACGGTACGGAGACGGCACGGGGCCTCGCCCACATCGGCATGATGAAGTACTGGCACAAGGAGCTCGCGCAGGTCGGGCTCCTCGCGACGTACCTCGCTCGCCTGAAGAGCGACGGCGCGGAGCACTTCCTCGACATGTGGGAGGACTCGGAGCGGCAGAGCACGTTCTGAGGCGGGTCGCCGAGGACTTCGCTCGGCTCGACCTTCGCTGGACCGACGCCGACCACCGAGCGGTCGATGCACGAGTCGCCGCCCCGGCGACTCGTCGAGCGCGAGCACTCTGCGGCAGCACGATCTCGCTGCCACCCGCACGGCGAGCGGACCAGGAGCAGCCCCACGAGCCGCCGCCGGCGCTGTCGCGCGCCGACGCGCCGTTTCCGCGACCGCGCTCGGGCGGAGCGGGCAGCCCGGGCGTTTGCGCAAGCGACCGATTCGCTGCCACGAGTGGACCGGCCGCGCGTGCATCACGGGCGCGCCCGGGGAGACACGCATGGCCGCCAGCGAAGAATCCGCAACGAGCACGCAGCCCGCCGAGTTCGAGGCGAGCGAGGGCTACAAGCAGTACGTCGTCTGGCTGCTCTTCGTGGTCTACGTCTTCAACTTCGTCGACCGCCAGATCCTCTCGATCGTGATCGAGCCGATCAAGAAGGAGTTCGGTCTGCACGACTGGGAGCTCGGCGTGCTCAGCGGGCTCGCGTTCGCCGTGCTGTACTCGACCCTCGGCATCCCGATCGCGCGGCTGGCGGATCGCAAGAGCCGCGTCGACATCATCGTGCTGTCGCTGTTCGTCTGGAGCTCGTTCACCGCGCTGACGGGCTTCGCACGGGGCTTCTGGCACCTGCTGCTCGCGCGGGTCGGGGTCGGCATCGGCGAAGCGGGCTGCAGCCCGCCGGCGTACTCGCTGATCAGCGACTACGTCGAGCCCGAGAAGCGTGCGACCGCGCTCTCGATCTACTCGATGGGGGTCTACGGCGGCGGAGCGCTCGGCTTCCTGATCGGCGGCTACGTCGCGCAGGTGCACGGCTGGCGCATGGCGTTCTTCGTCTGCGGCCTGCCCGGGATCCTGCTCGGCCTGCTGGTGAAGGCAACCTTGCGCGAGCCACCGCGCGGCTTCTCCGAGGGCATGCACCGGGTGATCGAGGAGCCGCCTCCGTTCCTGCAGGTGGTCGCGCGCCTGTGGTCGAAGAGATCCTTCAAGCATCTCTCCTTCGCCGGCGGCCTGCACGCCTTCGTGAGCTACGGCGTGGCCACGTTCTACGCGTCGTACCTCGGCCGCACCCACGGCATGGCGCCGAAGGAGATCGGCGCCTGGCTGGCCCTGGTGACCTTCGTCGGCGGCTTCGCGGGCACGTACGGCGGCGGCAAGATCAGCGATCACTACTTCGCGCAGAAGCCCGACCCTCGCTACTACCTCTGGGTGCCGGCGATCACGCTGATCCTCAACGTGCCGTTCGGCGTCATCCTCTTCGGGTTCGCGAGCAAGCAGGTCGTGCTCTGGATGCTGATCCCGACGATCGCGCTCTCGGCCGCATACCTCGCGCCCAGCATCGCGACGACGCACCGCCTGGTCGGCCTGCGCGAGCGCGCCGTCGCCGGCGCGGTGCTGCTCTTCGTGCTCAACCTGATCGGCCTGGGGCTCGGCCCGATGTGCACCGGCATCCTGAGCGATCGCCTGCGCGCGCACTTCCTCGAGCAGGGCATGGTCGACACGCAAGCGACCGCGGACGGCCTCAAGTGGGCGCTGACCATCGCTTCGTCGATCAACCTCTGGTCGGCGCTGCACTACTACCTCGCCGCCCGGACGCTCAACCAGGACATCGAGTCGGGCAACCAGCAGCGCGCCTGAGCCCGACGAGGTCGGCGATCGGGAGCGCGTCTTCCCGGCGCGGCCTCGAGCACCACGCGACGCGGCGGCTGCCGCGTCAAGTCGCCGGCGCGACCGGCCCGGGCGTCGCGCAGATCGCGCGTGCGACCCGCAGGCCGTCGAGCGCCGCGCTGACGATGCCACCCGCGTACCCCGCCCCCTCGCCGCACGGGTACAACCCGGCGAGATCCGGTGACTCGAGGGACAGCGGATCGCGCGGCACCCGCACCGGCGAGCTGGTGCGCGACTCGACGCCGAGCAGCACTGCGTCGCCGCCGGCGTAGCCCCGCATCCGCCGCCCGAACGCATGCAGCGCGGTGCGCAGGCACGACGCCAGCGGCAGCCCGCTCGCGTCGAGGACCGCGCCGACGTCGGCCGGTAGCGTGCCCGGCTGGTAGCTCGACTCCGGAACGTCCGACGACGCCCGGCCGGCCAGGAAGTCGTCGGCGCGCGTCGCGGGGGCCCGGAGCCCGCCGCCGCCGGCGTCCAGCGCCGCGCGCTCGACGCGCCGCTGCAGCTCGATGCCCGCGAACGGCCCCGCGAGGCCGGCGCGCGCGCAGTCTTCGGGCTCGATCGCGACCACGAGCCCGGAGTTCGCCCAGCGCGAGTCGCGGCGTGACAGGCTCATGCCGTTGAGCACGAGGCCGTCGGGCCCGGTCGATGCGGGCACGACGAAGCCGCCCGGGCACATGCAGAACGAGAACACGCCACGCCCGCCGACGTCGTACGCGAGCCGGTAGGCGGCGCTCGGCAGCGACGCGTGCCCCGCGTCCGAGCCGTACTGCAGTCGGTCGATCAGGCCCTGGGGGTGCTCGATCCGGACGCCGAGCGCGAACCCCTTCGCCTCGAGACGGATTCCTGCGTCGTCGAGCGCGTGCAGCACGTCGCGTGCGGAGTGCCCGGTCGCGACCACGACCGCGTCGGCGCCGACCTCGGCTCCGTCCGCGAGCACGACACCGCGCACGCGGCCGCCCGCACCCCGCGCGAACGCGACGACACGGCTCTCGAAGCGGAACACGACACCGACGCCCTCGAGGTGCTCGCGCAGCGCGGCGATCACGCGCGGCAGGCGGTTCGAGCCGATGTGGGGGCGTGCGTCCGTCAGGATCTGGTCGGGGGCGCCGTGGCGCACGAGAATCTCGATCACGTCGCGCACGTCGCCGCGCTTGTGCGCCCGCGTGTAGAGCTTGCCGTCGCTGTAGGTTCCAGCGCCGCCCTCGCCGAAGCAGTAGTTGCTGTCGGGATCCACGCGGCCTTCCTGCTGGAGGCCGCGCAGGTCGCGCCGCCGCGGCTGCACCGGCTTGCCGCGATCGAGCACCGTGCAGGCCACACCCGCACGCGCGAGCTGGTAGGCGCAGAACAGGCCCGCCGGTCCGTCGCCGACGATCGCCACGTGGCGCGCGCCACCGACCTCGCGCGGCTCGGGCAGCGCCAGCGCCGGCGGCGGCGCGCCGCCGACCTCGAGCAGGAGGTGGAAGCGGACCCGCCCGCCGCGGGCGTCGAGCGAGCGCTTGAGCAGGCGCAGGGACGGCAGCTCCACGGTCTCGACACCGAGCTTGCGCGCCACCCGCACGCGCAGGCTCGCGTCGTCCTCCGGCTCACCGAGGCCGACGACGACCTCGACCTCGCGCGCGGGCGATGAAGCGGGCGATGGAGCAGAAGACGCGGCCACGGGGGCTCGATAGCAGCCACCTCGGGTGCGCGCCGACCCGCCCGGACGAAACGATCGGCACCGCGGGCGCCCCGGGAGGTTTGCGTCTCCGCCCGACCGAGGCGAGACTCGGGGTCCGCGACGCGGTCGAGCCACGGCCGGCGTCGAACCGACGGAGCGCGACCATGGACCACTACTACCACGGGGCAGACCTCGGCCGGTTCGCCGAGATGGGCAAGGGCAATCCCGAGCTCTGGCAGAAGTTCCAGGAGTACTACGCGGCGGTGTTCGCCGAGGGCGCCCTGACCGAGCGCGAGAAGGCGCTGATCGCGCTCGGCGTGGCGCACGCGGTGCAGTGCCCGTACTGCATCGACGCCTACAGCAAGTCGTGCCTCGAGAAGGGCTCGAACGTCGAGGAGATGACCGAGGCGGTGCACGTCGCGTGTGCGATCCGTGGCGGCGCGACCCTCGTACACGGCATGCAGATGCGCAACGTCGTCGACAAGCTCTGCCTGTGACGTGAAGCCGAGCCTGCAATCACGACGGAGCCCGCTCGCCGCGCCGGCGGAGCAGCGGCGCCTCCTGGCGGGTGCCGCGGTGCCGCCGTTCGCGACGGCGCTCGCCGGCGCCGGGCTCCACCCGCTGCGTGCGACCGGACTTCGCGTGCTGCAGATCAACGTCGGCAAGGTGTGCAACCAGACCTGCGGGCATTGCCACGTCGACGCGGGCCCCGACCGCCGCGAGCGCATGACGCGGGAGACCGCGGAGTGGTGCATGGCTGCGCTCGCCTCGGCGCCGTCGATCGACACCGTCGACGTCACCGGCGGTGCGCCCGAGCTGAACGAGTGCTTCCGCTTCCTCGTCGAGCGCAGCCGGGCGCTCGGCCGCCACGTCATCGACCGCTGCAACCTGACCGTGCTGCTGCTGCCGTCGCAGGGCGATCTGGCGGAGTTCCTCGCGGCGCACCGCGTGCAGGTGATCGCGTCGCTGCCGTACCACCGTCCGGCGCAGACGGACGCGCAGCGCGGCGAGGGCGTGTTCGAGAAGTCGATCGCCGCGATCCGGAAGCTGAACGCGCTCGGCTACGGTGACCCGTCGAGCGGGCTCGAGCTCGACCTGGTCTACAACCCGGTCGGCGCGTTCCTGCCGCCGCGTCAGGGTGCGATCGAGGCGCAGTTCCGGCGCGAGCTGCAGCAGAGGTGGGGCGTCGCGTTCGACCGGCTGTTCACGATCACCAACATGCCGATCAGCCGCTTTCTCGACTTCCTGGTCACGAGCGGAAACGACGCGGCGTACCTGCAGCGGCTCTCCGGCGCGTTCAACCCGGCAGCGGCGGCCGGCGTGATGTGCCGCGGCATGGTGTCCGTCGCCTGGGACGGCACGCTGTACGACTGCGACTTCAACCAGATGCTCGACCTCGCGGTGGACGGCGGCGCGCCGCAGCACGTGCGCGACTTCGACGCGGCCATGCTCGGCGGGCGAACGGTCGTCACCGGCAACCACTGCTACGGCTGCACCGCGGGCGCCGGCTCGTCGTGCGGCGGGAACGTGGCGCCCTGAGCGCACCGGACGGCATCCCCGACCACCCGCCACACCCGACCACCCGCCGCGCCCTCCGCTCGACGGCCCGGTCGCCGCGAGTCAAGCGCCGGCGATGCGGCGCAGCAGCTCGGGCAACAGCTCGCTCTCGTGGATGCGCTCCTGCGTGGTCTTGTCGCGGTCGCGGACGGTGACGGTGCCGTCTTCCATCGTCTGGTGGTCGACGGTGACGCCCCACGGCGTGCCGATCTCGTCCTGGCGGCGGTAGCGACGGCCGATCGAGCCCGCCTGGTCGTACTGCACGGGGAAGTGCGGGCGCAGCCTCGTGAGGATCTCGTGCGCCTTCTCGGGCTGGCCGGCCTTGCGCATGAGCGGGAACACCGCGGCCTTCACCGGAGCGAGGCGTGGGTGCAGGCGCAGCACGGCCCGCGTCTCGCCCTCGACCTCGTCCTCGTCGTACGCGTCGACCAGGAAGGCGAGCGTCGCGCGATCGGCGCCCGCCGCCGGCTCGATCACGTAGGGCACGTAACGCTCCCGCGCCTCCTCGTCGAAGTACGAGAGGTCCTTGCCGCTGAACTGCGTGTGCTGCTTGAGATCGAAGTCGGCGCGGTTCGCGATGCCCTCGAGCTCCGACCAGCCGAACGGGAATCGGTACTCGACGTCGGCGCAGCCCTTGGCGTAGTGCGCGAGCTCATCGGAGGCGTGCTCACGCAGCCGCAGGTTCTCCGGCTTGATGCCGAGGCGCAGGTACCACTCGTAGCGCTCCTGCTTCCAGTACTCGTACCACTTCAGGTCCTCGCCCGGCTTGACGAAGAACTCCATCTCCATCTGCTCGAACTCGCGCGTGCGGAACAGGAAGTTGCCCGGCGTGATCTCGTTGCGGAACGACTTGCCGGTCTGCGCGATGCCGAACGGCAGCTTGCGACGCGCGGTGTCGAGCACGTTCGCGAAGTTGACGAACATGCCCTGCGCGGTCTCCGGGCGCATGAAGACGACGTTCGCGTCCTCCTCGACCGGCCCCATGAACGTCTTGAACATGAGGTTGAACTGGCGCGCCTCGGTGAGCTCGCCGCCGCAGTCGCCGGCGCGGCGCGTCGGCGTGAGACCACAGCGCGCCTCCGCGAGGTGGTCGGCACGGAAGCGCACCTTGCACTTCTTGCAATCGACCAGCGGGTCGGTGAAGCCGGCGACGTGTCCCGATGCCTCCCACACACGCGGGTGCATCAGGATCGAGCAGTCGAGGCCGACGATGTCGCCGCGCGACCAGACCATCTCGCGCCACCACGCGTCCTTGACGTTGCGCTTCAGCTCGACGCCGACCGGCCCGTAGTCCCAGCAGCTCGACAGGCCACCGTAGATCTCGCTCGACTGGAAGACGAGGCCGCGGCGCTTCGCCAGATTGACGATCCGCTCCATGCGACCCGCGTCGTGCGCGGGTGCCGCCTGCGGCGCCTCCGTTGCCTCGTCCGTCATGACCGTGGGCTCCTGCGATGAGAGACGCGGCGGACGGCGGGGAAACGCTCCGCGCCGTCGCTGCCGCGAGAACTGTCCCGGCTAGCACGTGCCCTCCGGTCAGGCCAGCGGGAGACGCAGCGACGGTCGCGCGAGCGCGCGGCTCGCGGCTGCGCCGGTCAGGCGCGCCCGGCCAGTACCGCGCGCACCAGGCGGTGCGCGTCCTCGTCACCGAACGGACCGAGCATCTGGGCCTTCTCGGCCTCGCGCAGCAGGCGCACCGGGTCGGGCTCGGGTGGCAGCAGCAGCAGGAGCGGCAACGAGGCCGTCTCCGGCTGGCGCCGCAGCTGGGCCGCCAGCCCGAGCCCCTGCCCCTGCGGCGGCGCCAGGTCGATCAGGATCACTTCGGGACGGCGCACGATCTCGAGCAGGGCGAGGGCTTGGCGGACGTCGCAGGCGACCGACCCCGCCACGTCGACCTCCTGCAGTGCTTGACGGAGCGGCGCCACCTCGCGCAGCTGCGCGCTCACCAGCAGCATCCCCGACGGCTTGCAGCCCGCCGCCAGATGGAGCTGCTCGATGCAGCTGCGCGGGTCGATCGGGCGCCGCACCAGCCCGCACGACGGCAGCTCGAAGCCCGCGTTGCCGTCGTGCGCGCCGTAGACGACCCAGCGCGACGCATCCCAGAGGGCCGACTGCGAGGCTGCGATGCGCGACAGCGCGTCGTCGAGCAGGTTGACCACGACGAGGGTGCGCTCCGCGACCGGCAGATCTCCCTCGCCGCACCAGTAGATCGCCCCGCCCTCCTCGGCGGCGCCCTGGGCGAGCACACGTGCACCCTCGCGTCCGTCGACGTGCAACACCGCCCACGGCGCGTGGGCGGCCGGCTCCTCGCCGGCCGCGACCTCGTCCTCGGTGGGTTCTTCGTGCGCCCCGTCTGCGGCTTGCACCGCGGCCTCGGCGAGCGCGAGCGGCTCGCGCGACGGATCTCCGTCGGCACCCGACGTGCCCTCGGTCTCGTCGTCGGACCGCAGCGCGCCGGCCGCCGCGCCCGGGCCGGCTGCGTCCTCGGCGATCGCGGCGGCGGCCGCCGCGGCGATCGCGCCGAGCTGCTCGTCGTCGGTCTCCTCGAGCTCGATGGCTTCGTCCTGGAGCTCGATGGTTGCTTCCCGCACGTCGGCATCGCCCGGATCGCGCAGCGCGTCGGCCGGGCTCGCGTCCTGCAGCGCCGCCTCGGACCAGCCATCGGAGCCGTCGATCTCGAGGACATTGCCCGCGTCGCGGCGCGCGACGCCCTCGAGCAGCAGCGCGACCTCGCGCTCGAGCGCGGCGGCGCGGCGCTCGTGCTCCTCGATGGTGCGCGCCTGGTCGCCGCACAGCGCCTCGAGCTCGAGCTCGCGGGCGCGCGCCGGCGCGGCAGCGCTCGCCAGCTGCGCCTCCAGCCCCGCGACGCGCGCGCGCGCACTCTCGAGCTCGGCGCGAAGCGCCGTCTCCGCGCTCGACGCGCGCTCCTCCGTGCGCTGCGCCGACTCACGCACCTCGGAGAGACGCGCGGTCAGCTCCTCGATCTCGAACAGGTAGCGCTCGCCATCGGCCGCGGGCGGCGTCTCCTCTGCGACCTCGGGCGGGTGCGCCACCGCACCCCGTCCGGGCGCGAGCAGGATGCCGAGCAGCCGGAAGGCGACCGCCAGCGAGCGCAGGAAGGGCGCGCTCAGCTTGCGCCCGCGCGCCGCGAGCAGCAGCACGCCGACGGGAACGCCAAGATCGGCCAGCGGTACGATCACCGCGCTCTCGATGCCGGGGTTCCCGTCGCGCAGCGCGGGCATCAGCGGCTCGCGCGTGGTGCGGTCGAGCAGCAGCACGCGATGCTCGGCGAGCGCACGTTGCAGCAGCGACGGTCGGAGCTGCTCGATCTGCGCGCGGCGAGCCTCGAGCAGCTGGCGCGCGTGATCGGGAATGCCCCGCGCCGCGAGGCAGGTGCCGCCGCCCGACGGGTCGGCGCGGACGATGGCCCCCTCGGTGAGGTCGAGGCCCGCGAGCACCGCCGTGAGCAGGGCCTCGGCACGCGCAGCCGGCCCCTCGGCAGGGCCGTGGTCGCGCGCGTCGGCGGCCACCAGCTCGCGCAGCAGGTGCGTCGACAGGAACGCCGCAGACTCCTTGTGGAGCGCCGCCTCGGACTCCCTCCCGGACGCGCCCCCGGCGTCGGCGCGCACTTCCCTCGTTCCGGCCTCAGCGATCAACGACACAACCTCCAGCGCAAGGCAGCCCGCTCCGGCTTTCGGCACCGTGCCGCGCGGACTTGATGGCGCCGACCACCGTGGCACCCGCCCTGCGCTCGGCGGGCTTCCGCGTCTCAAGTTCTCGCGATCCAGAGTCGAAGGCCAAGGCAGCCGCTACGGGCGGCACGGATCGGTCGAGACCCGGCGGAACGAGGCGGCGTGCGGGGCGCGCCGCGGGGGCGTGTGGCTTATGGTCGGTGGTGGAAAGTTCGAGGGGACCGAGGACGAGCGTGGCGGAATCCGGCTGATGCTCGTCCGTGCGCACGGCTGCCGCATCTGCGTGGCCCTCGACGCGATCGAAGGGATCTTCGACATCGGTGGCGGTGCTGCGTCGGCGAGTAGCGCCACCCTTGCCCACGGAACGACCATACCGCTGGTCGACTGGGGCGACGTGACCGGAGTCGGCGCTGCCACCGAGGAGCCTTCGGGTCAGATCATGGTGCTGCGCACCGCAGCGGGTCCGGTCGGGCTCCGCATCGACGCCTGCCTCGGCGTGCGCTCGGTGTCGCTCGCGCGCACGCCGCCGATGCCGACCCGCTTGCGCGACGCGGCGGGCAGCCCGCTGTGCTTCCTCCTGATGCTCGACGGGCGTCCCCACCTGATGCTCGAGCCGCGCGGCCTCGTGTCGCGCGTCGGCAGCGAGACGTCGGCCGAGAGGGTGAGCGCCATGCCAGCGACGACCGCCGGAGCCGCGGCATCGTGAGCACCTCGCGCATCCTGGTCGTCGACGACAGCCTGACGATCCGCCGGGCCCTCGAGCTGATCCTCAAGCCGCTCGGCTACGAGCTCGACTTTGCAGCCGACGGCGCGCAGGCGCTCGAGCACGCGACCTCCTTCACGCCGGATCTGATCCTGCTCGACTACGTGCTGCCCGACATGCGCGCGCCCGACGTGTGCGCAGCGCTCGCCGCGACGCCGAGCACCGCGTTCACGCCGATCGTCCTGGTCTCGGCCAAGGGCGCCTCCATCCGCCAGGCATACCAGGATGCGTCGAACGTGGTGAGCTACATCACCAAGCCCTTCAAGCCGCAGGTGGTCGCATCGGTCGTGCAGAACGCTCTCGCCCGCGCCCGCGCGGGTGCGGCCGCGGCGCCCGGCACGGCGGCGATGATGCGCCCGGCGCCGGCCATGCGCGAGGCGCACGACGCCGTGCGGGCGCACGCGCTCGACGGCGCATCCGGGACGGTTGCTCCGGCCAGCATCGAGCAGGCGTTCGCGGCGCTGCTGGCGCAGCTCGAAGCGGCGATGTGCGAGGAGCGCCTGCCTGCGGGCGGGGTGCGCGGCGCGTTTCCGGGCGTGAGCCCGCGTCTCAAGCAGGCCGCTGCGCGGCTCGACGACATCTCGCACCACCTGCACGGCGACACCGTCGTACCCTACCGCGTGCGCGGCGACGGCTCGTTCGCGAACGTCGCGGCGACTCTCCTCGAGGCGCACCGCGCTCTGTGCGAGGCGGCGATCCTGCTCGCGGCAACCGGCGCGCCGAGTGCAGCGCTGCCGCGCTCACCCGACGTCGTCGTGATCTGTCCGCTCGAGCACGCCGCCGCGACCGAGCTTCCGGCCGTGCTGCGCGAGGCCGCCTTCGTACCCGTCGTCGTCAGCGAGGACTTCTCGCAGGCGCCGCACCTTGTGCGTCTGCTCGGCCCGCGCGCGGTCGTCGCCGTGACCGGTCGCAGCGCTGCGGCGGACGCGGCGTTCGCGCGCTGCCGCGCCCTCGAGCCCGGCGCGCGCTTCGTCGCGCTCGCGACCGACGGCGCGGAGGCGGACGAGCTCGGCGACGCGACCGGCGTCGCCACCGTCGCGGCGGCCATCGAGACGCTGTCCGGCATCGCGCCGCACGCCGCACGCGCCGGCGACGCCGGCGACGGCATGGACCTCGAGGTCGTGAGCATATGAGCGCCGCCGCCACAGAGCCCCAGGCCGGCGCCGCGGCGACGCCGCGCAGCGACTACTGCATCTTCCTGCGCAGTGGACGCCGGTTCGCCCTGGCAACGACCGTCGCCAAGGAGATCCTCGAGGCGCGCTCGTTCACCCCGGTGCCGTACGCGCCGCGCGAGCTGCTCGGCGCGTTCAACCTGCGTGGCGAGGTCGTGCCGCTGGTGAACGTCGACCGTCTCCTCGACCTCGAGGAGCGTCCGCCGGCGCGCGGCGACACCCTGCTGCTGCTCTGCCAGGGCGAGTTCACGATGGCGGCCGTGGTCGACCAGGTGGTGATCATCAAGCACGTGTCGCCGTGGGAGATCCGGCGCACGAAGCTCGATCCGTCGGTGACGAATCCGCTGGTGCGCGGGCTCCTCGGGCGCGACGCCGAGCAGACCATGGTGCTCGACGCCGAGCGGCTGGTCGGCGGCGTCGCCGAGAGGATCGCCGCAGGGCTCCGCGACACGAGAACGACGGGATCGACGACGGCGTCGCTTCGCGGTGCGGCTCCGGGGGGAGCCGCCGAAACGACGAGCGACGTCGCCGGTCCGGACGGGCCGGCAGCGGGCGAAGAACCGCCCGTCGGGGGGAGGTAGGGACATGCAGGCGCAAACCCGAACGATCGCCGCGGCGGGCCCACGCCTGTCGACGGCGACGCGGAGCCAGTCCGGCGATCCGACGCGCGCGGGCGCACTCCGGATCGCGCTGCTGGCGGCGGTCGTGGCACTCGCGGCAGGAGCCACGACCCTGTTCGCGGCCCGGCAGCTGCTGCTCGACGGCTCGCTCACCCAGCTGGAGACGGTTCGCGCCGCGGTCGACGCCGACGTCGCGCGCTTTACCCGCGTCCTCTCCGACGAGATCGGTGAGCTCGCGGGAGACTCGCGCATCACCGGCTTCCTGCGCGAGGTCCGCGACGCGCAGCGCCGCGCGGGCGTCGCGCGCAAGGGAGGCAACGACGACGCCGCAGCACCGCGTGCGCCGCGCTGGCTCGCAGCCACCGCGGAGAACAACGGCTGGACCAACGTCCTGCTGCTCGACGACGGTGCCGCACGCGTCGCGTACGCGTCCGGCGCCACGCCGCAGATCGCACCGGACAGCCGGCTCGCGGCCGTGGTGCAGCGTGCCGAGAGCCGCAACGAGAACGGTACCGTGACGCTGGTCGACGGGGGCGCGGATCCTGCCTTCGACGGGCAAACGATGCTCTACGCGGCGACGCCCGTGCTCGACGGCGCGACGCGCCTCGGCACCCTGGTGGTCGCGATCGGCACGGCGCAGCTCGAGGCGGCGCTAAGCGGCTCGAGCGGCCAGACGCTGTCGTTCGGCCTCGGCGACGCGGGCTCGGCGTGGCTCGTGGACCCGAACCACCAGGTGCGCGCCACGATCGGCACACCGCCGTGGGCCGACGGCGGTGACGCGGCAGGAAACCTTCCGACCGCAGCGCTCGACGAGGCCCTGCAGGGCACCGAGGGCGCGGGCAGCTACGCCAGCGCCGCCGGAGACGTGCTCGCGGCCGTCGCCCCGCTGCAGGTCGGCGACGCGCGCTGGGCCGTCGGGGTGCAGATGCCGCGCGCGGCCGCGATGGCGCCGCTCTTCCGCGTGGCACTCACCGTCGCGGGTGCGGTGCTGGTCGCAGCGTTTCTCGGCTGGTTCCTGGGCGCGCGGCTGTGGAGCCAGTTCTCCGGACGCCTGCGCGAGCTCTCGACGGTGCTCTCGCGCGCGCAGCGCGGCGACCGCCAGGCGCGACTCGAGGTCAAGCAGGATGGGCCGGTCGCCGAGCTCGCCTCCGTGATCAACCGGCTCCTCGACGAGCGCGCGACGGCGCTCGCGCGCTTCGAGCAGGAAGGACAGCGCTCCACGCGCGACGCCGAGTCGCTGCTCGACGTCGTGCGCGCCGCCACCGGCGGCGACCTCACGCCGCGCGCCCGCGTCGAGGGAGGCTCGCTCGGCAACGTCTCGCGCGCAATGAACGAGATGCTCGACGGCATCGGCGCACTGGTCACCGGCATGCGCGACGTGTCGAGCCGGGTCGGAACGTCGGCGAGCGAGGTCAAGGGCTGCGCCGAGCAAGCGGCCACCACCGCCTCGTCGCAGGCACGCGAGTGCGGCACCCTGGCCTCGACCGCGCAGGCGCTCCGCTCCGGCAACCAGCAGATCGTCGAGCAGTGCACGGGCGCGGTCGACGCCGCGCGACGCTCGGAGCAGGCGAGCCGCCAGGGCCAGACGGCCCTGGCAGACCTCATCACCGGCATGGACGGGCTGCAGCGCGAGACCCGAGCCGCCACCGTCAAGATCAAGCGTCTCGGCGAGCGCTCGATGCAGATCTCGGCGATCACCGGGACCATCTCCAAGATGTCGGCGCAGACCGACATGCTGGCCTTGAACGCGGCCATCGAGGCGTCGCGCGCAGGCGAGCACGGCCAGGGCTTCACGGTGGTCGCCGAGGAGGTGCGCAAGCTCGCCGAGCGTGCGGCCGCCGCGACCAAGGAGGTCGAGCGCCTGATCGCCGGCATCCAGTCCGACGTGAACGAAGCCGTCGGCGGGATGGAGCGCCAGGCCGAGCGGCTCGACCTGCAGACCGCGGCGGCATCGCAGGCCGGGCACGCGCTCGAGCGCGTCGCGACGGTGAGCGGCGAGGCGACCACGCTGATCGAGCAGGTCGCGGGTGCCGCCACGCAGCAGCTCGGCCGCGCGACGGAGATCGACACGACCCTCAAGCGCATCGCCGACGCAGCGAAGGGCGTGCAGCAGTCGAGCGAGCAGGCGCGGCGCACGACCGCGCAGATCCTCAGCGCGTCGGAGGAGCTCGGCGCCCGCGCGAGCCAGTTCCAGGCGTAGCGGCCGATGGGCGACCCGAGCGTGAGCGAGCGGAGCGACGGCGGCATGGACCAGGAGCAGGAGACCGACACCCTACTCTGCGCTTCGGCCGACGCCGACCCGCGACTCTGCGCTCCCGCCGAGGCCGGGTCGCGACCCCGCGCTTCGGACACGGCGCCGGTCGGACCGAGCGTCGGCACCATCCGCGACCTGTTCCGCGTCGAGGCGCGCGAGCTCCTCGCCGGAATGAGCGCCCGCCTGAGCCGGGTCGCCCGGCAGGAGGACGACCCCTCCGCCCTCACCGAGGTCGCCGCACGCGGGCACGCGCTCAAGGGATCGGCCGCGCTCGCCGAGCTGCCGTATCTGAGCCACGCGGGAGCGATCCTGCAGCGCGCGTCGGAGCTCGCGCTCGCCGAGGCGGAGCGCAACCGCGACGCGGCGCAGGACCTGATGCGCGCGACGCGCGACGCGCTCGGCCCCGCGCAGCGCATGCTCGAGGACTGCCTCGACGGCAGCGGCCTGAGTCAGGAGCGGCTGCTCGGCGAGCTGCTCGACACGTTCGCGCCCGCGACGCGCGCCGCGCTCGAGATCGAGCTGTTGCGCGAGGAGGTGGCCGAGGCCGCGATGCCCGACTTCGAGGAGGAGGTCGGTGACGAGCCCCTACCCGAAGCGCCGGTGCGGCCCTTCACCGGCGACGAGCCGCTCGCCGAGAGCCTCGATGGCGCCCTCGCACTGGCCGACGACGAAGCGGAGGGCGACGACGGCTCGACCGCGGCCTTCGACCCCGAGCTCGCGGCGTTCCTCGCCGAGACCTTCCAGCAGGAGCTGCGCGAGCTGCTCGGCGCCGTTCCCGAGCTGCTCGGCGGACTCGCCGACCCGGCGCAGCAGTCCAACGTGTGCGCCGACCTGGGACGGATCTTCCACACCCTCAAGGGCAGCGCCGCGACCGTCGGCCGCAACGACCTGCGCGACGTCGGCAAGGTCCTGCAGGACGCGTTCGACATGCACGCCGAAGAGGCCGCCCTGCCGCTGCCCCCGGAGTTCATCGACGAGCTGTGCGGCCCGATCGAGACCGTCTTCCTCGCGGCCGGGCTCGAGCCCCCGATGATCCAGCTCGAGCTCGTCGCCGCAACCGCACGTGCGTTCCTCGCCGACGACGTGGACGCGCTGGCCCCGCCGCCGCCCGACGCCCTCGCCGACGACGGTGCGGCGTTCGCGCCCGCATCTGCGCTGCAAGAGGAGGCCGAGGACGCCCCGGACGACGCGCCCCAGATCGAGCCCGAGATGATGGAGGCCTTCACCCTCGACGCCGACGCGGCGCTGAGCGCGTCGGAGACCGCCCTGCTCTACCTCGAGCGCAACCCGCGCGACCGCACGCAGCTGCGCGCGCTGTTCCGCCACTTCCACACCTTGAAGGGAGCCGCGGCTGCCGTCGGCCTGACGCGCATCGCCGAGCAGCTGCACGCGGGCGAGACGCTGCTCGAGACCGTCATCGAGAGCCCGGTCGAGCGCAATCCGGACAAGCTCATCGAGCTGCTGCTGGAGCTCGTCGACTCCGTCGCGGGGCTGCTCGCGCAGGTCCGCGGCGTGCCGCACGAGCATCACATCCTGCCCGACGTCGACGCGCGCGTCGCGGAGGTGCTGGGAGATCCGGGGGCCCCTCCGTCAGTCGTCGCTCAGGCTCCCGCGGCACACGCCGGGTCCGCCCACGCGGCACCCGCAGCGGAGACCGCGGCGCCGGCGCCCCCCGGGGACATCGACTCGGCGATCGTGCGGGTGCACGCGAGCCGTCTCGACCTGCTGATGAACCGCGTGAGCGAGCTCGTCGTCAGCCGGACGCGCATCGAGGACTCGATGAGCGCGATCTACGAGCTCAAGGACAAGCTGCGCCTGGGCAAGCTGCAGATCCACGAGGCGGTCGAGGGCTTCCGGGGCTTCGAGTTCAATCCGGCGCAGGCGCAGGGCGAGGCCGCGCCGCCCGCCGACGCTCCGTTCGAGTTCAGCGAGCTCGAGTTCGACAAGTACGACGACTTCAACGTGCTGACGCGCACGCTGGTCGAGCTCGCCTCGGACGCAGGCGAGATCGTCGAGCAGCTCGGCGGCATGATCGACGCGATCGCCGAGGAGAGCCGCCAGGTCTCGAAGGTGACGTCGAGCCTGCAGCGCACCATCACCGGCATGCGCCTCCTGTCGATCGACACGCTGCTGCGCCGGCTGCAGCGTCCGATCCGCGACGCCGCGCGGCAGACCGGGAAGCAGATCGATCTCGAGTGCGTCGGTGGGGAAGTCCAGGTCGACCGCGCCGTGATCGAGGCGCTCTACGGGCCCCTGCTCCACCTGGTGCGCAACTCGGTGTCGCACGGCATCGAGCCGGCCGAGGAGCGCCGCGCCCGCGGCAAGCGGGAGGTGGGCACCATCGAGCTGCGCGCGGTGCAGCGGCACGGCAGCGTCGAGGTCACGGTCCGCGACGACGGGCGCGGCCTCGACTTCACCGCGATCCGGGGCAAGGCCGAGCGACAGGGGCTGATCTCTCCCAGCGAGACGGTGTCGCGCGACGAGCTCGCGAAGCTCATCTTCCGCCCCGGCTTCTCGACGCAGAGCCGGGTGACGGACCTCGCCGGGCGCGGCATCGGCATGGACGTGGTGATGGGCGAGGTCGAGCAGCTGCGCGGCACGGTCACGGTCGATTCCCGCGACGGCCGCGGCACCGCCTTCACGATCCGCCTGCCGCTCGCCGCGATGATCGATCAGGTCCTCCTGCTGCGCGCGGGCACCCAGGCCTTCGCGCTGTCGCAGGGGCCGGTCGAGTCGGTGCTCAACGTCGAGCCCGAGATGCTGCGCGAGACCGCGGACGGGATCCTGCTGAAGATCGGCGAGGATCACGTACCCGCGCTGTCGCTCACTCTGCTCACCGCGGGCTGCACGGGCACCGCGTGGCAGACGGGCCGCGACGACGCCCAGCGGGGCCGCACCGCGCGTGCCGTCGCGGGCCCCGGTGCGACCGCGGTCGTCCTGCGCGGCGGCGAGCACCGCATGGCGCTGCTGGTCGACCGCATCGAGGCGCAGCGCGAGGCGGTGGTCCGCCCGCTCGGGCGGCTCTTCGCCGGCCATCCCTTCCTGAACAGCGCCACCTTCGCCGGCGACGGGCAGGTGATCTTCGTTCTCGACGTCGGTCGCCTCGCGGATCTCGTCGGCTCGGAGCTGGCGCGCGCCGCGGCGCAGTCCGCCGCCAGGTCCGCCCCCACCGAGGACGCCGCCGAGGAAGCGAACGACGCCACGGTCCTGTGGGCCGACGACTCGATCAGCGTGCGCAAGCTCGGCGGTCACTTCCTCGCCGCCGAGGGCTGGACCGCGGAGACCGCCGTCGACGGGCGCGACGCGCTCGAGAAGCTCCGGCGGGGGCACTACCGCGTGCTGGTGACCGACCTCGAGATGCCACGCATGCACGGCTACGAGCTGCTCGGCGAGATCCGTTCGGATCCTCGGCTCGTCACGCTGCCGGTGATCGTGTGCAGCTCGCGCTCGAGCGAGAAGCACCGCCGGCGCGCGCAGGAGGCCGGTGCGAACGGCTACCTGACCAAGCCCTTCACGCAGGCATCGCTCGCGGCGGCCCTGCGCGACGCGCTGGCCTGACCTGCACGACGAGCGGGTCGCACCGCGCTCGCCGGAAGGCGTCCTACCGGCGGACGCGGTCGTTCAGCACGGGCCCGAGCAGCTCGAGGGACCGCAGGCGACCACGCAGGTGCGGCGCCAGGAGCATGTCGAGCGCGAGCGCCATCTCGCGCTCGACGCGCGAGGTGAGCCGCGCCGCCACCGCGTCTTCGACCGCCCACGGGTCGTGAGGCTCGTGTCCGTTGGTGGAGCCGTGCGCGTCGTGCCCGTTGGCGAAGCCGACGTGAGCATCGTGGCCGCTGCCAGAGCCGGCCGGAGCGCCGTGTCCGCTGGCGAAGCCGGCGCGGGTCACGGCATCCTGCAGGTGGCCGAGGCACGCGAGCCCGTCGTTCGAGAGCAGCATGCCGCCCTCCTCGGCCCCGCGGCACTGCGAGCACAGCACGCCGCCGATTCCGCCGACCAGCCGCACCGGGCCGCGGTCGGACGCGAGCCGCCCCCCGCACCCGCGGCACACGACCAGCTCGGGCCGGTAGCCGGACGCGTGCAGCGCCGCGAGCTCGAAGAGACGCAGCGTCGCGGGTCCGGGCTCGGCCGCGTTCAGGCGCGCCAGGGTCGAGGTCACGATGCCGTACAGATCGTCGCCGACCTCGCTCTCGACGGTCACCTTGTCGGCCAGCTCGACGACGTGGCTCGCCGCGGTGAAGCGCTCGAGCGTGCTCAGGAGCCGCGGCCAGGGCTGCAGCAGGACCGCGCGGTCGAGGAAGGCGAGCTCGCTGTGCGGACGCCGCTTGAAGTCCAGGGTGACGTGCGAGAACAGCTCGAGGGTGCCGGGAAAGCGGCGCTGCGAGCGCATGGCACCCTTCGCAATCCCCGAGAACTTGCCGGCCGCCCGCGACAGCACGGTGACGATCTTGTCCGACTCGCCGTACTCGCGGGTGCGCAGCACGATGGCCGGCGTGGATTCGAGCCGCACGGGCAGCGTGTACCACACCGGCGCTTTCTCGCTGCAGGGAATTGACACCGAAAAGGTCGGTCCTTAGGTTCCGGCAGCCGTCCGGTCGGGGACGAGCCGCGTTTCGAGCACACGATGAGCAAGGAGCACCTGGAAGGTGGCGTCGGGCCGCGCCCCGCAGACGGGACGCAGGGCTACGACGCGCAGGGGAACGCGCACCCACACGGCCAGATCCCGGCCGATGCGCCGCAGGCGAACGACCCCGCAGCCGAGCCCACGCCACGGAACCTCGACCAGGCACTCGACACGATCGACCGCCTGCGCGCGGAGATCGCAGAGCAGTCGAGCGAGATCGAGCAGGGCAAGGACCGGCTGCTGCGCGAGCGCGCCGACCTCGAGAACTTCAAGCGCCGCATGCAGCGCGACAAGTCCGAGGCGCTGCGCTACGCCAGCGAGCACCTGCTGCGCGACCTGCTGCCGGTGATCGACAACCTCGAGCGCGCCATCGACGCCGCGACCAAGGGTTCCGAGGGCGAATCGCCCCAGCAGGCGGCGCGCGTCGACAATCTGGTGACGGGCGTCAGGATGGTCCTGCACCAGTTCGCCGAAACACTCGGCCGCTTCGGCGTGACCCGCGTGGCGGCCGCCGGTCAGCACTTCGATCCCGCCCACCACGAGGCGGTCGCGCATGTCGACACCGAGCAGCATCCCGCCGGTGCCGTGGTCGACGAGCATGCCCCGGGCTACCGCCTGCACGAGCGCCTGCTGCGCCCGGCGCAGGTCACGGTCGCGAAGCCGAAGGGGTGAGCGATCCCCGCGAGGGGGCACCCGCCCGAGCACACGCCCCCTGGCCCACTCGGGGCCACCACGAGGAGCGGCTCGCCGGCATTTCCGACGTCGCGGGGTTGATTCACCCCGCATCGTGATTACCTGCCCGGTGCCCTCGGAGAATCCAGAGCGAATTCAGGGCTGATCGCGGGCCCTCCAGCCGAGGACGAGGGTGGCGTCCGAAGCCGCGAAAATCACCCGCGAGGGGACTAAATGAGCAAAGTCATTGGCATCGATCTGGGGACCACGAACTCGTGCGTGGCGATCATGGAGGGTGGCGATCCGACGGTCATCACCAACTCCGAGGGGAGCCGCATCACGCCTTCGGTGGTTGCGTTCGCGGAGAACGGCGAGCGGCTCGTCGGTCAGATCGCGCGCCGGCAGGCGGTCACCAATCCCGAGAACACGGTGTTCGCCATCAAGCGCCTGATCGGGCGCAAGTACGACGACCCGGAGGTCCAGAAGGCGTCCAAGGTCCTGCCGTACAAGATCGTTCGCGCCGACAACGGCGACGCGTGGGTCGAGTGCCGCGGCAAGAAGTACAGCCCGGCGGAGATCTCGGCCTTCATCCTGCAGAAGATGAAGCAGACCGCCGAGGACTACCTGGGCGACAAGGTCACGCAGGCGGTCATCACGGTCCCGGCGTACTTCAACGACAGCCAGCGGCAGGCCACCAAGGACGCCGGCAAGATCGCCGGCCTCGAGGTGCTGCGCATCATCAACGAGCCGACCGCCGCGTCGCTCGCCTACGGTCTCGACAAGAAGAAGGACGAGAAGATCTCGGTCTTCGATCTCGGCGGCGGTACGTTCGACATCTCGGTCCTCGAGGTCGGCGACGGCGTGTTCGAGGTCAAGTCGACGCACGGCGACACGTTCCTCGGTGGCGAGGATTTCGACCAGCGCGTCATCGACTACCTGGCCGACGAGTTCAAGAAGGACCAGGGCATCGACCTGCGCGGCGACCGCATGGCGCTGCAGCGTCTCAAGGAAGCGGCGGAGAAGGCCAAGATCGAGCTGTCGAGCTCGGCCGAGACCGACATCAACCTGCCGTTCATCACCGCCGACGCGTCGGGTCCGAAGCACCTCAACATCAAGCTCTCGCGCGCCAAGCTCGAGGCGCTGTGCGGCGACCTGCTCGACCGGCTCGACGGGCCGTCGGTCACGGCGCTGCGCGACGCCAACCTCGCGACCAAGGACATCGACGAGGTCGTGCTCGTGGGCGGAATGTCGCGCATGCCGGCCGTGCAGGCGCGCGTCAAGAAGGTCTTCGGCCGGGAGCCGCACCGCGGCGTCAACCCGGACGAGGTCGTCGCCATGGGCGCGGCGATCCAGGGCGGCGTGCTCAAGGGCGAGGTCAAGGACGTCCTGCTGCTCGACGTCACCCCGCTGTCTCTCGGCATCGAGACCCTCGGCGGCGTCAACACCAAGCTGATCGAGAAGAACACGACGATTCCCACCAAGAAGAGCCAGGTCTTCTCGACGGCGTCGGACAACCAGACGGCGGTGACCATCCGCGTGTTCCAGGGCGAGCGCGAGATGGCGGCCGACAACAAGCTGCTCGGCCAGTTCGACCTGGTCGGGATCCCGCCCGCGCCGCGCGGCATGCCGCAGGTCGAGGTCGCCTTCGACATCGACGCCAACGGCATCGTGCACGTGAGCGCGAAGGATCTCGGCACCGGGAAGGAGCAGTCGATCCGCATCACGGCGTCCTCGGGTCTCTCCGATCAGGAGATCAAGGAGATGATCCGCGAGGCGGAGTCGCATGCGGCCGAGGACAAGACGCGTCGCGAGACCATCGAGGCGAGGAACCAGCTCGACTCGCTGATCTACCAGACCGAGAAGTCGCTCGCGGAGAACGGTGCGAGCATCGACGCCGCGGGCAAGCTCGGGGTGGAGACCGCGATCGCCGACGCGAAGAAGGTGATCGAGGACACCGGCGCCGACGCGGAGCGCCTGAAGGCCGCAGCGAACGACCTGAGCAAGGCGTCGCACAAGCTGGCCGAGGCGATGTACGCGAAGGCAGCGCAGGCCCAGGGCGGTCCGTCGGCCGACGGCGGCAGCGACGGCGGTGCCGGGGCCGCGGGCGGTGGCGAGTCGTCGCGCAAGGACGACGTCGTCGATGCCGACTTCGAGGAAGTGAAGGAAGGCTGACGAATCCCGCGGGCCGCGGGACGGCATGCGCCGTCCTCGGCCCGCGGGATCTTCTCTTGCGTCACATCGCCAACTGACCGACAATCGCGCCCGGGTTCCGCCGTGTCAGCCAAACGCGACTACTACGAGGTCCTCGAGATCGAGCGCAGCGCCGACGAGGAGACGATCAAGAAGGCGTTCCGCAAGCTCGCCCTCAAGTACCACCCCGACCGGAATCCGAACGACAAGCTCGCGGAGGGCAAGTTCCGCGAGTGCTCGGAGGCCTACCAGGTCCTCTCGGACGCGAACCAGCGCGCGCGCTACGACCGCTTCGGGCATGCGGCCTTCGAGGGCGGCAACGCCGGCTTCGACTTCAGCGCCAGCGGCTTCGAGGACATCTTCGGCGACCTGTTCGGCGAGTTCTTCGGCGGCGGCGCCCGCAGGGGGACCCGTCGCCGCCGCGGCGAGGACCTGAGCTACACGCTGACGATCGGCTTCGAGGAGGCCGCCTTCGGCTGCAACAGGGAGATCTCCGTACCGCGCGCGGTGCAGTGCAACGAGTGCAGTGGCACCGGGGGCAAGGGCGGCGCGCAGCCCGCCAAGTGCGGCACCTGTCGCGGCGCGGGCCAGGTCCGCTTCCAGCAGGGCTTCTTCTCGATCGCGAAGACCTGCGGGCAGTGCAACGGCCGCGGCAGCATCATCAAGGACCCGTGCGCGAAGTGCAGCGGCGCCGGCCGCGTGCGCAAGGACCACACGCTCGACGTCAAGGTTCCCGCCGGTGTCGACACGGGCACGCGCCTCAAGCTGCGCGGCGAGGGCGAGGCCGGCGGCGCGGGCTCGGGCGACCTCTTCGTCGTGATCAACGTCGAGGAGCACGACGTCTTCCGCCGCGACGGCAACGACGTCGTGTGTGACGTGCGCATCGGCTTCCCCCAGGCGTCGCTCGGTGCCGAGATCGAGGTCCCGACGCTCGAGGGACCAGTGAAGCTGAAGATCAAGGAAGGCACGCAGTCCGGCAGCGTGTTTCGCCTGCGCGGCAAGGGTGTGCCCGACCTGCACGGCTACGGCCGCGGCGACCAGCTGACACGCGTCTTCGTCGAGACGCCGCGCAAGCTCAACGCCCGCCAGCGCGAGCTGCTCGAGGAGTTCGCCCAGATCGCGGGCCAGGAGGTCCAGGTGTCGCGCGGCTTCTTCGACAAGGTCCGGGAGAAGTTCGGCTGACACCCCGGCCAGCCGGGAGACCTTCGACGGAAGGCCCGACGCTCCGCGAGACCGGCGAGCACCCCTTCCTGGAGAGGCTCTGCGCGCGGATCCGAGCCCGTCAGGAAGCGACCGCTCCTGGCCGGCTGCCGGTGCCCCCCGGCGACGATTGCGCGGTCGCGGCCCCGAGCCCGCACCCGCTCGCGCTGACCACCGATGCGCTGGTCGATGACGTCCACTTCCGGCGCGACTGGCTGTCCTGGCCCGAGCTCGGACGCCGCGCCATCACCGTCAACCTGAGCGACCTCGCCGCGATGGGCGCGCTGCCCGCGTGGACGCTGGTCGCGGTCGCGGCACCACCCGAGCTGCCCGCGCAAGCGCTCGACGAGATCCTCGACGGCTGCGCCGATGCAACCGAGGACGCGGGTGCCGTCGTGGCCGGCGGCAACCTGACGACCGCCCCCGTCCTTTCGATCACCGTGACCGCCGGCGGGACGCTGCCGGGCCCGTGCCTCACCCGCGGCGGGGCGCGTGTCGGCGATCACCTGCTGGTCACCGGTACGCTGGGCGGCTCCGCCGCCGCCGTCGCCGCGTGGCTCGCCGGCGACCGTCCGGACGCGAGCCTCGCCGCGCGCTTCGTGGCGCCGGTCGCGCGCATCGCCGCCGGCCGCGCGCTCGCCGCGGCGGGCGCGCACGCCGCGATCGACGTGAGCGACGGGCTGATGGCCGACCTCGGCCACCTCTGCGCCGCGAGCGGCGTGGGTGCGGTCGTCGAGCGGGCGCGCCTGCCGCGCCTGCCCGCGGTCGCCCGGCTCGACGCAGCCGGTCACGATTTCGCCGCCAGCGGCGGCGAGGACTACGAGCTGCTCGTCGCGTGCCCGGACGTCGTGCTGCAACGACTCGACGACCTCGCGCGCGCGACGGACACCCCGCTCGCGATCGTCGGACGCTGCGTCGACGCGGCCCACGGCGTCGTGCTGCAGGACGAGGACGGACGGCCGCACGCGGTCCGCACCCGGGGCTTCGACCACTTCGCGAGGACCACGTGACACCCGAGCGACTCCGCGAGATTCTCGCCGGCGTGAAGGACGGGGCGCTCGACGTCGACGCGGCCCTCCGCGCACTGAAGCACCTTCCGTTCGACGACCTCGGCTTCGCCCGGGTCGACCATCACCGCGAGCTGCGCGTCGGTCTGCCCGAGGTGATCTTCGGTCAATCCAAGAGCGCCGCGCAGATCGCCGCGGTCGCCGGACGGCTGCGCGACGCGGGCCAGAACGTGCTGGTCACCCGCCTCGACGCGCCGACCGCCGCGGGCCTTCGCGAGCTGCTTCCCGAGATGGATTACGACCCCGTGTCGCGCACCGCGGCGCTGGTGGTGAAGCGCGAGCCGGTAGCGACGCGGGGCACGGTCCTGGTCATCGCAGCGGGAACGACGGACCTGCCGGTCGCCGAGGAGGCGGCGCGCACGCTCGAGGTGTTCGGACACCCCGTCGAGCGGCTGCACGACGTCGGCGTCTCGGGGCTGCACCGCCTGATGGCGAGCAAGAACCAGCTCGTGACGGCGAGCGTGCTGATCGTCGTCGCCGGCATGGAAGGCGCGCTGCCGAGCGTGGTCGGGGGGCTCGTCGACCGACCGGTGATCGCCGTTCCGACGAGCGTCGGCTACGGGGCATCCTTCGGCGGCCTCGCCGCACTGCTCGCGATGCTGAACTCGTGCGCCGCCGGAGTGACCGTGGTGAACATCGACAACGGCTTCGGCGCCGCGGTCGCGGCGGCCGCGATCAACCGGCCCTGACGTCGACCGGCCGTCGCATCGCGCGCGACGCCGCACGCAGTCGCACCGGGCTCTCAGAAGATGCCGAGCGCCAGGCCCGCGGCGACGGTCTCGCCGAGCTCCTCGCAGCGAGCGACGTCCTGCTCGCCGACCTCGCCGCGCACGACGACCGGCTCGGCGATCCTCCTGAGCGGGTAGCCGCGCGCGATCCGCTCCACGCTGGTGACCGCGCCGGTGCCGTCGTTTCCCGCCTTCACGAACAGGGCGTACGGCAGCTGAGCGACCTTCCCCTGTGCCGGGTAGAACGTGCGGTCGAAGAAGTCCTTCAGGGCGCCCGACATGTAGCCGAAGTTCTCGGGCGTGCCGAAGATGACCGCCTGGGCCCACAGCAGGTCGTCGAGCGACGCGTCGAGCGCGCGCACGGCGCGCACCTCGACGCCGTCCGCGCGCCGCGCGCCGCGCAGCACCGCGTCGGCTAGGCGCTCGGCGCTGCCGCCCTGCGAGTGAAACACGATCAGCAGGCGGCGCAGCTCCATGCCCGCGGTATGCCACGCCGCGCCGCCGCGCGCAGTACGGGGGCGCGACGACCCGGACGGCGGCGCGGAACGGGGCGCGTCAGGGCACCCTTGCCACCAGATGCCCGTCGCGCCCGCTGCCCCTCGCCGTCGTGCCCGCGACGTTGCGTTCGATGTCGCCGGCGGCAAACGCCGCCCCCCAGCAGCGGCCCGTGCCGGTCTCCTGCAGCTGCACTTGCAAGCCCTCGGGTGCGACCATCGGCAGGTACGGCGCATCGAGCAACGCGCCGTCGCCGCGCACCAGGACGCGAGGCCGACCGCCGCTGCGCGCGAGGCGCACGCTCGCAAGACCGCCCTTCGGGTCGACCAGCCGGTGGCCGGCGGACAAGGCCTGCCAGCAGGGACGCGCGTCGCCGCCGCACGCCGGCGCCGCGGGCACCGCCGCGTCGAGCGCGAGCGCGCGGGCGTACACGCAGAGCTGG
>Ga0172362_10000367_pt1 | contig 36353 bp, 5 predicted proteins | sample LakKivs1_kivu2a2_FD_114534 | JGI IMG/M metagenome (GOLD analysis project Ga0172362, IMG submission 114534) | Sediment microbial communities from Lake Kivu, Rwanda - Sediment s1_kivu2a2 | ecosystem: Environmental > Aquatic > Freshwater > Lake > Sediment | place: Rwanda: Western Province, Lake... | reverse complement strand
GGAATTATATTTATACTACTTCACATTCTTAATGAGAGGGCACCACCTAAAGGATTCATAAATAAGATAAAATTCCTTCTGACAGAACCCTTCAAACTCTCATCCGAAGAAATAGCCCGCATTTTCAGAGCCCCGATATTAGCCACCCTCGCAGGATTTTTCGTAACCGCTTTATTTATAGATTCATCTTCACCTTATCGTTTATTAATTATACTTGGATTCAGCATGTTAGCCCACCTTGGCATAAACTTATATGTTGCCCTTTTGAGAGCAATGGGTATAGATACAGGCTATGCGAGTTTGGGTAAGGAGCGTGAGACAGGGTGGGGAAAGTCAACAAGGAGGGCGATGGACCGAGTAGAGAAACTCAAAGCCCTGGCGGAACCCGGGGTCAGAGAGGCGCTTAAGAACCCTTACTATTATGGACTTGCAGGAGATGAATGGCAGAGGCTCTGTAGCGTGGAACCCGCAAGATGGCTCAAACCTTCGGGAGCAATCGGGACCAAGGCGAGGTTACGAGAGGTTGTGGCATTTAGACTTGGAACAGGAGGAGAAATTTTAAGGTGTGGAACTATAGGAAAGAATATACGTAAACGATTGCGTTTATATAGCCAGGAGTTTCCGGTGATACTCACCCAGTATGTGGATAAAGACGCAATGATATACAGAGAAAACATAGACTCAGTTCCTTTACCACTAAGGTTTGCCCGCCGTTTCGGTTTCGGCGTGCTTAAGCATGGTTTAATGGTTGCAGTTTGGCTCCCGCCAGAAAAAGATAAACCGAAGGCGCGGATTGATATCCTGCGTGACCCCAAAACAGCTCTTGTAATCGGCTTCAATATTATTGAAGTTATTGAAGGAGGAAGCAAATCAACCACGGATTACAATCGTGCTATTTTTGAATATTGTAACGGAAAGCCAGGGAATCTCATAATTACTAAATGTTATGTGAATGATTTTGTTCGCGTAATTGAAGACCTTTCCATTAAGCAACCTATTATTCTCAGAGCCAATGTCGACAGTAACGGTTTTATAGGAATAGGGGGAAAAAGGAAACCTTACAGGATAAATGCCAACGTTATGAGTGGTATGGATTTGAGAGGGCGGACAGCATTAGTTACAATCAGGAATTCTGTTCCCACGGATGTCTTTATTCCTGAAGAGAAGGAATCCGGAGCAAATGGCGAGAAGATTCTTCCTTCTGTGGAAATTCGCGGGCTGAAGATACCGGTCCTTGGTGATAAGGATACATCCAAGAAAGAAATTTTTATTTCTGCTTTTGATGAGCTTGTTATTGATGGAATGGTATCGCCTGATGTTATTAGTGTCTTTAACCGAGAACCCGATGGAAAGCCTGGAAAACCACTTTTTGCAGTGCATAAGAAAATGGGAAAATTGGTTGGCCACCTTGTTCAAAGGTTATCCCCGAAGCACTCAAATTTTGTAATTACAGGATATAGTATATCTTATATGCCCAGGCAATGTCACTTATTCTGGCCGGGTGAATATATTATTCTTCCTGTTGACGTTGTGAGGTCTGGTGGGATTGGGACACTCCATATTGTGAATAAGAGAATCAAGGATTTCATACTGGATACTCCTTCTGACAAAATCCCGCTACAAATTAGTGTGAAACGAGATGTTGATGGGAGACCGAAAGGAATCATTGTTATTAGGGGTAAGGAGGAAAGGGGATGGGATTATGTTATAGCAGATGGTGTTGATGTGAAGGGTAAGCCTGTCTATCGTTTGTTTAATTCATCTCAAGTTCGCTGGCCTTTTAAATGGGCACACAAAAATAAGTTTACAGGTATGTTACGTGGACCGATTAATATTTACAATACTGGGGACGAGCGGGGTGGACAACTTTTTATTCATGAAGAGGAAGAGGCAAAAACTCCAGCCCGGATATTCAGGCACCCCAGACTATTAGAAAGCCCGCTTAAACTTGAGTTTAAAACGGGGGAACTTATTGCTTTTTACTTTCCTGTGTCAGGCGAGCGGATCCTGACTGAAAAATGGCAAGTGCAAATGAGAGGGGCAATGAAGGATAAAGACCTGACAGAGATAGTAAATAGATGGAAAGGCTATTTTTCTAAAATAGCGACTGAAGATTTTAAAAAGCACATAGTACTTTATGATGTTGTGGGCATGGGAGTGGAAGATATAGAGCAGATTCTAAGAGATAAGTTCCTAATCCAGCTTGAGCGCTTGCCAGAAGGAGAGGAGATTGACAAAAAACTACTTAGAGAATCATTTAGGCAGGTTCTTAATAAACATGTCTGGGAAGAAATCAGAAAATTAACAGGGGCAAAGGAAACAGAAATCAGGAATTTGAGGAAACTCTACCCATTGTGGTTAAAAGCAGAAAACGAAGGCCGCTCGCTCACCGATGAAGAGATTATGAAGGCGCTTTCTTTGCATTCAGAGAAAGAACTTGAGGATTTGTTAAGGCTTGCCCGATTTCTATTTACATCAATGTGGCGGGGGTATGAAGAACCTGGCGCTGGTAGAGAAGATAAAGAAAAAGGTAAAAAGAAGAGCTCGTGGACTATTCCATTAATTATTTTAACTGTGGCGGTGGCTGGAGCGATTGGGATTCATTACTTGCCTGGAATTAGTGCATATGTTCCACATATTAGGGAAGCTCTGCAAGATTATTTTGTATCCATTGGGGCAAGTGGATTGCCTGAGGGGGGTGTGCAAAAAGCCTCAATCCTCGCTAACATCTCACCTGTGTATATATTAATCGCCATCGGTATCTACCTCTTCTCAGTATATCTCCTTCCCAAAATTATCGGCATAAAAAGATATGACTTCATAAGTAGGCAGAATGCATCTTTAGCAATTGTACCTATAGATAGGGTAGTTTCTCATGAATACCCTCTGAGACGGAAAGTAGAAGCTATTAAGGGAACAGTTAATTCAGAGGGATGTTTTTCTTGGCCTCTTATGGTTGTGCCTATTCCTGGATCCAGTGAAAATGAGAAATTTCTCATTGTAAATCTGGACGGGACTAATCGTTTAGCAGCTGCTAATGGACTTGGGCTTAAATATATACCAGTTCAGATTATGCCATATGAAGACTATAGGAGTGATCGTGTCATTATTGGTCGCTCGGATAGAATTATTAAAGGTGTGACTTTTTATAATTTCAGGAATTTAGCTGAAGATAATGAGATAGAGTTAGTCCCAACGAAAAGGCCGCGCAATTTGGCCCGATATAAAGGCGCCACTCCGTTGGTGCATTTTGATGGCAAATGGTATCAGATAAAGCCAATAGTAGAAAGCACCATTAATGGCTTTAAAATACTCAAAAGCATCGAAGATAAATTGCAAGATGCAGAAATAATTTACCCTGGTGAATTTGCCAACAGAGACCTTGCGCGATTACCCAAGGAATCGATTTTGGTTATTGTGCCATCTTTAAGTAAAGAGGAGATTATTCATGCGGCCAAGAACGGCATAAATATTGGTACGAAGACCGAATGTCACATTTTCAATACTGACCCGATAAGGATTATCGCTGGTCCCTCAATCCCCATCGACGTTCTAAAAAATCCAGAAGTTAGCGAGACAGAACTAAATAGACTGTTGCAGGAGGAGTTAAAACAATGTCAGTGGATTAGACTTGAACCATCATCTTCTATCGATGAATATGGTTCATTACGAGCATATCCGGAAGCAACAGCGATTTGTCTACCTCCGCGCAGTGGCTTTAAAGGAAAGTTATCCGTAATTAAACAAGGCGGTTGGCACGGCCCTAAGCAGCAGGTTATACCGAAAGCTTTAATCTTGGTAATTGTAGCAGCCTTAGCCTTGCCGGCTTTGGCCTGTCTCTGGTCCCATATCTTCTCCTTTGCCCCAGCCAGCAAAGTTTCTTCAAGATTGCTCGAAATAACCAATACGCCTTTGGTAACTGGAATTATAGTTGCATCTATAATTTTTATTATCTTCCTTATAGTGTGGGTTCCTAAAACAGAATCACTTGCCAGCACGGAAAACTCAATTCTTCGTAATCCCGTCAAGTATATATGGCTAAAATCTGTCAAGCTTGTAAAAGATGAAGTAAGATATATCATAGATAATTGGAAGTCTACTGCTATTGTTTATTTGATACTAATAGTATCTGCATTGACTGTTCAATATTTTACTCCAGTAAAAGGCTTGCTAATGGCTTATCGCGGTATTACCGAAGCACACTCCTGGCTGACAGCTATTTTGCCAACCGCCTTTGTAATCGGGGCTCTCTCGGAGATTCTCTCACAGGTTATTCTATGGAAGAAAACCCCTCTTTCTTTGAGGGGCTGGCGTGTATTTTATAAGACGCTTATGTTTGCCGTATTTGGTTTCATCTTCAATATATATGTGCATATTTTAGACGGTAATATACCATCCGTTGGAGCATGGCCATTACTTAAGGTAGAGATAGACCAATTTCTGTTTTCTGGTTTTATTTTCTATCAGATTTATTGTGCCTTAATAATCATTTTTGAATATTTCTATAGACTAATGTTCCCAAAGCAAGCCTCGCATATAAATGTTAAACGTCCATTTTTTGCTGGATGGCAGGATAAGGTTTATCAAAGAGTCTTAATATCTTTGTCTGTTTGGGTGGTGGCTCACATATATAATTTTTATCGGCTGGCGACCGCTGAAAGGATTACTTTTGTTATTATAGTTGCCTTCATCTACTTTGTTGTTATGTCTATCTATGACAGAGTGAGCATGCAGAAGGGTATGGATGAGTCAAAATTTTCTGACAGAGAGAAAAGCCTCCCAACCCAGGCAAAGAAAGACCGTTTTTTTGGAGAAGATGATACCAACAAAGACGTTCGAAAAGGATACGACCCCGATAGAGATGCCTATGGTGGTCAGGATTGGGAAACAAGATATAGATTGCAACGCTCTCGCGAAAGGAAACTTGTAAATTACGGTGTTTATACTGAAGAAGAATTGTCAAATAGAAAAGTCTTATATCAAAAATACGAGAAAGAAAAAGATTTATCTTCTTTCACCCCCTATGAAAAAGTCTTTATATGGCAGTATATGATTCTAATGAATTTACATATCAGCCAGAGAAGTTTATTTGAAAAAATAGAATCAGAGATTAAGGAAATCCGCACTTGCAGTGAAATAGAGGGATTATATGTAGGAGATGAATGGCCAAGTTTACCTGATGAGATTCAGACTCAAATAGAGACTTTCAAAAATAATGTGGTAATAAAACCCGGCGATAAGATGCTTGATGTTGGATGCGGTGATGCCATGCTTGATATCGCTTTGGCAAGGGATTATGCCAATTTTGAAGGATTTGAACTTGTAGCGATAGATGCAAATCCCTATAACATATTAAAGGCTATAAATACTATGGCAAAGATGGGAAAAGATGCTCCCAAGAACATAAAATTCCATATAGCTGATTGTAGGAGACACCCCGAGACCGATAGAGACATTACAAATAGAGCTATACAATATGAAGATGACTATTTTAATATAGTATGTCTGTTAGGAGGGGTCATGGATTATGAAATTTATCGCGACCCTAAAGAACAAATTCTTTTGTGGGAAGAGGTTATTCGTGTCACTAAAAAGGATGCAGGGAGGATAGTATTTTATGGGCTTAGGGGAAAAGAGTCTATTACACATGCTTTACCAAAGGAAATTACTCTCCATAGACAAAAGAATACCCCATTTATTATGGATGGAGAAACAAAGACACGGTATAAACCGAGTTGGGCTGACAGAGATGTCTTTGGAAAGGAGAGTACCGAGTTTTATGTTTGGGAGCTTAGCAGAGAAATACCGAGAAGCAAACTCGAACTTGACGAAGACGAAGCAATAAAACAGACAGAAACTGAAGAATCTGAACCCCTTTCCAGAAGACAGCAACTAAAGTTAGAAAGAAAAGTTTTAGAAATAAAAGGAGACATCGAAGATATTGTTGAAGTATTTGAATTCCCTTGGTATTTGGAAGATGCAGAAATAGTATATAAACAGCAGATAGTAGAGAAAGTCAACGCAATTAATGAAAAGATTAAGAAATTAGAATCGTTAGGCGGGAGCGAAGATTTACAACAGAGTCTCACTCAGCAACTTTCAAATGCGGTTGGTCAAAAAGGTTACAACCTTGAAGAATTATTATCTGAAAATGGAACAGGTGATAAAAAAATTAAGTCCCATAGGAATAATGGAAAAGATAAAGGCCGGATAATTAGGTCAATCCTAATTGCTTTCCTGACTGGTTTACCACTACTCGCGCTTCTGGCCATGAAGCCTGAAGGTGAAACAGGCGTAATGGCTTGGATGTTACCAGCAGCCCTAATTCTAATCCCTGTAGTAATCGGTGGAATTATTATTGGAGCTAAGAGATTTTTTAGCAAAAAGCAGCCTATCCTTGATTCACCCGTATCAGGTCAGTCTTTTTATCAAGATTTTGAGAAAAAGAGAGAAAGAATTAGAACACTTAAAGAACAAAGTTTAAAGATACTAAACCAAATTCTAGCAAGGCACCAACCAATAAATGACACAACTCGTGTTGTCGAAATCAGATTTCCGGTTGAGGGTGCTGTTGAAATAAAGAAAGCGACAAGAAATTTTTTAGATTCAATCATCTATTTTGAAAATGATAACATAGAAAATTCATTGCATAGTCTACAAAATGTGCTTGACTCGCTCACCATATACGCACGACGACTTGGTCTTGTAGAGCAAAGTGTCCATCCGGAAAGTTTCTGCAAACAGTTTTTCTTGAAAGGCGGAACAAATATAACTGAATATAAGAACGATGTAGAAGAATGGCTTCAAAAAACAAAGATGATAACTTTAATAAGTTTACATATACATCTTCACCTTAAGAGTATAGAAATTGGTTCAAAAATAAGAGAACAACATAAAAAAATTGACGAATATGAGGGTCCTGAAGAAATAGTTCATCATATCGATTGCTATGCAGTTATAGCCGAACATTTAGAAGATTTTTTAAATTTCTGGGAAGCAGAGATAAAAACGGCATTGGAAGATTTATATCCTGAGTCAGCACAAATCGTTGCAGATGAGGAAAGAGAGGAAGTAGTTTCAATTTATGAATTTTTCCAAACCCGGCTTGAGAGTATCATAGAAAATTCATATGATGCAATGAAACTTATGAAAAGAATTCGGACCAAAAAATCTCCCATCTCGGGAGGTAAAGTAACCAGAGCTAAAGAAACAAGAGCTAAATTTCAAGAAATCATTAATTTGGCTAATTCTATAAAAACCAGGTCTACCCAAAATATGAAAAACTGGGTGCCGGGCAAGACGAATAGAAGCAAACGCGACTCTCGAACCCCGCGCAGCTTTATGAATATACTTATAACGGGAATTGCGACAATCCCTGTTATTTTGGGGTTTACATATCATTATAGGGCTGGAATATCCGGGATTATCACAAGGATGCTCGATTATATTGGCTTCAGGGATATGATCAGAGGTTCTCCTGAAAGATTTGAAGCTTCGTTAGAGCCCTCAATTCTCTTTCCTGTGGTATTAGCAGTAATAATCTTCTTCCTGTTCAAAAAGTGTGCCCTTCCTAAGAAAGAAAATAGATCCAAGAATTCCGATAAGGTAAAAGATTTCCTAAGCCAGAGATTGCGAAAATGGATTTTGCCTTTTGTGTTTATGGTTGTAATTTTCTTCGGTTCAGGGAGTCGGGTTTTGGGCCAGGAAAGAAATGAAGATATATTTCAGAAATATGGAATAATGACTGAACAGCTAACGGAACAGATTCCAGGACAGGAGAGCTATGAAAATTCCAAGAAGAGATGGCAGAAGATACCAACCATCTATAATTTTATCGATGCGAATAACATCGGTGATAGATTGTTAGAGAAAAAAGCGGAAGATGTAAATGAAGTATGGCTGAAAGAAGTAGGAACTACAGATGAAAAGACTATAAAAGATATCGTTTTTTTAATTGACACACATAGTTTCTTTCATGAAATTATGGAAAAGACAAAAATTAAAGGTGTCTTTGAGCCTATCACTAAAACACTTCTCAGTATAGATGATGCGTTCGATACTCACCCTTTACAAGAACAAGTTTACAGAAGTGGAAAACCCTTAGAATTTGATAAGGGTTTAATATACCATTGCGCTGCCGATCTTGATACAGCTTTATTAAATGGACGAGTAGACGGCGAAAGCTATTTTACGAGATTCCCGCACGATTGGGCCACAGGTCATTTCGTAGATGGTTCAAAATGTCCTGCAATATTTGTGATGAAAACAAGTACATTTAATAGGCTTGAACGTGAAGGGAAAGCAAGATTGTATATTCAGCGAGCGGAAAAAAAGTTGCAAGTGGAGCCTGATGTGATTGAAGAGAAGTGCTACGTTGAACCGTATCCAAAAGTATTTAAAAGATTTTCACTTGATGATATTGAAGAAATTTGGATAACCTGGCCTGATTTTATTAGATATTACAATGTAGCTTTTGGAAGAGAGGACCAAGATTGGGAAGCAGACGATAGACGGTTATTGCCTGCAAAAGCTTTAATTAGACAGCTTATTGAAAGCAAGAAGTTAAAGCCAGTTCTCGGATTGTCACGTATTTATATTAAGAATGTTACCAGGTCAGAACATGCAAACGACATAATAGAAGTATTTTCAAATAATTTTATTGCTGTTGGAATACATATGGGGGCAAAAGATTATTTTAAAGAAGTCCCATTCCTTAAAATTAAAGGCCAAAGTAGCCCATTTGGGAAAGTAGACAAAGGAAAGTTTGTTGCTAATCTGGTTGTTATGCATGCAAGATTTCAACTAAAGAAATTAATATGGCGGACGAGTTTAATCTTCTTTAGTCTTATCGCTTCTATATGGGTGTTCCTTCGTTATATAGGTGGTCCGGCGCGGATAATATTTAAGATGAAACTTCGAAAGTATAATAGAGAAATTGCGAAGGCATTAACACTAAAGCAAATACGCGCTCTTCTTAGACTTATGCCATGTGAGTTAAGTAAGGGGAAAGTAAAGCATATCATCCGCGTTAAAAGTCAAGGAAAGGTTCAGTTAAATAATGCTGATTACGCAAAAATCGCAGAAATCCTACAAAGTATACAATCAGATAAAAATAAAAAAGCTGAAAAAGAAGACGGTCTTAATTCCCGTCGCCAAAAACCCACATCTTCCAAAGCCACACAAGGCTCGGGCAATCCTGCGAATCTTCTGCTCTGGATGTACAAAAATCGCATTGATAAAGATAACCCCAAAATGCCTCGGGAAATGGCAAGGCAAAGAGGCGGAAATGATAGTCTAAGTAATATATATAGGGAGATTGAACCCCTTGAATATGCTGGTTTAGTAGAAGGCAGAAAGGGTAATCCTCGTAATATCCCTGACTGGGTTGTAGATTTGACACCTGATGAACTTGAAGAACTAATAGCAGTAGGAAATCATGCACTTGAGAAAACACATCTGACAAGAGGGGAGATAGACTTAATTGGATATTGGCGCAGTCCAACCAGAATTGCATATGCGGTAATAAATTTAGCAAAACATATAAGAGAGGAAGGCTTTGAAGCCATCCTTCTTAGTGGAGAATCTGCTATTATAGGATATACCCTTTTAAAAGAGGCATGGAATAGGCTTTATCCAAAAATAGATCTACCAAATATATATATTTTCCCCCATCATGAGAATATTCTTTTGTATAAACCAAGGATAGATACAGAGATACTGCAGAGTGTATTTGTTAATGGAATGATAATGAAAAAAACTCCGATAAATGGGAATTCTACAGAGACATTAGATAGGTTTAGAAATGAGAAGATATGTTTTGTAGATGATGTAATGGAAAGTGGGTTGAAATCTCGCAAAATAAAAAATACTCTTGAAAAAGCAGGGTTTACAAATATTTATTTTTCGTTTATTGCAGCAAATTATATAAGGTCATTAGGATGGAATGAGAAGTATTTTGCTGGGACTTTGAGTGCATATACGTTAGATAGATTGGATGATCTTATAAATAAGCTGAAAAGAAATGATGAAAGTTTTAAAGCCGATTTGCAAGAAGTTATAAATTGTATAAGAAAAATCAATGTTGACAGATATAGAGCTCCCTCCAAACCTATGCCAGAAGAAAGTCGGCTATTAAGCAAAATTGAATTTACAAATGTAGAAGAAAATCCGAAGTATGGACATATCGTAAAAGAGAAGCTTGAAGGCTTGCTGCAGCAAAGTGATAACAAGAGTCTTACGGAAGCATTTCATCGTGCAATTTATGAGGTTTTAAGAAAAGATATAAGAAACCTTAAGTTAAATGATATCAAAATCGAGTTTGATTTGAAGGATGTAACCAGAGATTTAGAAAGGTTGAAGCTCAAAGTTAAATTAAGATCAACTAATGAAAGAATTGCCTGGCTTACATATTCGGTGTTACCGGAAGATCTATCGCCGGTCAGAAAGCCCTTTATTCTGCAAACATATATGAAAACAGAGGATAACTATCAGTTTAAAGATGTTATTAGATTAATGTTCGCATATGTATCTTTCTTACATTCTGTAGATTATATATTCCCTGGAAGCCCAATTGTTAACGGTGGTCCGGGATTATATATACGCCTTAGGGAAACAGGGTTTATAGAAGATATGAGTTTGGAAACTGATACCTACGGAGGAAAAATCAATAAAGACCTCGCCGCGAGATTACTTTCATATAGACCTGAAAAGCCCACCTATAAAAATGGGGGAATGGGCCCATCCCAGAGAGAAGCTGCAGTAAGAGATGTATTACACTATCTTCCGAAATATGTTATTAGTTTGGCTAGTTTACGTGAGTTCATATACTATAAACATTATGGAATATTTGAACTACCTGTTATGAAGACAGACGAACAAAAAGATAATGAATTGATTCGTATATGTAGTAAATTAGATGAAAAGGATTATAAGGATCCGAAGGCAAAGGAGATAATTCAGGAGGCAAAACAGGGTGTAAAAACAGTAGATATTAGGAGTTCAAATGATTATAAAGAAATTGTAGAGCGTTTAAAGCAAAGAAAGGAAATAAACTGGGATCAGGTTCATCCAGATGTCCAAAGAGAATTGATTGTGCAAGCGATGGAAGAGAGACCATTTGGATACAAGCTGTTTTATGAACCATTAAAGTTTTTAGATGGAGGAAGGCTGAGGAGTCTGTATGACTTCTATCTCGATAAGGCTAAGAAAGAAAAGGAAGAGATTATTCAAAAACGTTTCTATTTATTAGATTACATAAGAGGAAGGTTAGGAATTATTCTAGTTGAAGGAGGTTTGAGCTACGATGAGGTGTTAGAAAGACTTCAAAAAGGAAAAAGAATTATGTGGAAATGGGTGCATCCTAAAATACAGAGAAAATTGATAGAGGACTTGGCAGAAGGATTGGATGAGGATGTTATGGATTTAAACAGCAATTGGTTTAGAGGTAGAGGAGGGATGAGAAAAAAAATTAAGAAGATAGAGAAATTTGGCGGGCTTTCTTTAATAGGTCTATATGATTATTACCAGGATTTATATAGAGGAGTCAAAGGCGAATATGTTATTGACATTATGCGTATAAGACTTGGCATAGGAGTGAAGAGATATACACTGGATAGTTTTATAAGAGATTTGGAGAAAGGCAAATACATTCAGTGGCGCCATGTCCCTGATTCTGTAATATATGAAGTACTGGAGATGCTTGCAAACGAATATAAAATACCTGAGGCAGCGTTAAGAACAAAACATTTAGAAAAAGGTTTGAAAGGACGCAATATTAAACAGATACTGACTAAGTATACTAGACGTGGAATGGGGAAAGAAGACGCCTTCCTGGCACTTAAAAAGGAAGTCGGAATACCATCACTCACTGCGGATTATGTCCTTAATTGCTTCAAGAATGATGAGAAACCCTATTGGAATGGAGTTTATTCTAATCATGAAAGATGGAAGCTTGTGGAGATGCTCGCTAATGAAATTGGTAAAAGACCTGACGAATTAAGACCATATGATTTCCGGAGGGGTGTGAATGTTTTTCATGGAAAGTCATTGGTAGGATTGACTGTGCATTATCGATCACCCGAAGGAAAATTTGGGGAGAGAGAAGTCGCTGAGGTGCTCGAAGAGATAAGTCCGAAAAAAGAGGGAGCAGTTATAGCTGGAGTTACACCAGGTGAAGAATTGCTAAAAGGAATAAACATCAGAATAGACCATATTAAATCATTATTCGGACATGGAACGAAGAGGTGGGAGGAGTGGATTCTCGTTGCGTCTAAGATAGATAAAGCGATCGCAAATGGCTTAGTCGCTCGCTTGGTTAGACCACTCTGCAGTCTTCTTTTTGGCACCACTCAAGATGAGAGGGATATTCGTTTTGCAATTTTAGATTATTTAAAGAAGATAGGTCATCCTGACACCGTGAGATACTTGACTGATTTTATTGCTCAGATTGGTTCAGGTGATTATGAAGTATGGCAAAGGGCAAATGAGATAATAGCCAAATTTTTTGGAGAACCTGGTGAAATAGAAATTTTAAGAAGTCCAAGTGAAAAAGGACTGGATATAGAAATAGAGGCAAGAAGGGAATCAGGCTATATGTATTTCTCTGCTAAAAGAGGAAGTGCGCAATTTTTAGAATTCGCAAGTCATATATTAGATATTTTAGAAGAATCAAATTCTGAAAATGCCCTTGAACCTGAATTACTAAATGAGATGGAAGAGAAATTCAATGATTCGTACAAAAATTTCGTCATCTATCGTGATAAACAAGGACTACCTCTTCCCTCTGGTTATCAGGATAATATAAACACGTTATTGGATAAATTTACTAAGCTGAATAGAGAACTGGCAAAGAGACAGAATCGTAATTCTCGGTTTCCACGAAGCTTTGTAGGAGTTCTTTTAATGGGAATTACTACGATCCCTGCTATTTTGGGGATTGCACTTCATTATAGGGCTGAAATATGTGGAATTGGTGCAAAACTCCTCCAATGGTTTATTTCTTTGGGCATAATTCGTGGCTTGCCTAATGGAATTTTTTCAAATATAATTTCTTCGCCAATAAACCTCTTTTCTAAAGCCCTCCCGAATTCTCTCAATCTCGTTGATAAAAGTCTTTCCGCATTTAATCTGCTGAGCAAGGTTGAAGCACCTAACACAAACCTCATCTGGCTTGTATTAATATCAAGTATAGTAGTCCTTTCTATTATTTTAGTGGCTGGAATTATATATTGGCTTACAAAATCACGTAAAGAATCAAAGAGCCAAATTGATGATTACGATTCTAATAAAGATGTCCTGGGTGGACAGGATCCGATACAGCGTGAGGGTCTTTTATCTAAACAACCGAAACAGGGAACGCATGCATGGTATAGAGATATTGTAAAAGGAAAGATTATAACCCAAAAAAGAAAGGAAGCAGAAAGGAGAGTTTATAGTAACATCGATGGGGGTAGATATATCCATTTATGGACGGACAGAGATAGAGGTGTTTACAAGAGAAAGCTAAATGTGGGGAAGGATTTTGAAGAGGTAATGTCTGTTTGGATAAATAATATACCTGAAGAACATAGGAGATTTGAACTTATAAGAATAAAAGGGGCATCTTCGATAGACAATCCCAGACACTACGACACGGGAATTGGAAGATATTTCTATGATTGCAATACAGGAAATATTCATACTGCAAATATGGAATTAGTTGAAAGAGCAAATTCGTATTTTACCGGTAAGAGTAGCAAAGAAGCTACGGACCCGATTGTAGTTTTTTCTTATAGGGGTAATGAGATCCTTATATCAGATATAGATGGTGTAAAAAGTATTTTATATACTCGCCATCATCAGGAAAAGGAATTGCTTATTGTTTTTGGAGAGGATGATAAAGGTAGACCATCTATTACAGTATATCTTTTAAATAGTCTAATGCGTCCATATGCGAAACTTAGAGAAGGGTACTTCGATAAGAAAGATAAAGTTGTAATTTGGGAAGAACCTTATGAACCTCTCGGAATTTCCTATTTAAGTAAAAAAGAAAAAGAGGGGGTAGAAGAAATTTTATGGTGTTTAGGTTATATTAGCGCACCGGGCTTCATAGTTGATTTCTTGAAGTATATCTTGAAAAATAGCGATAGATTTTCATCGTTAAAAGACAGTAAACACTCAATCTTATATCATTTAGCAAAAGTGTTGAAAGGGAAAGGAGAGTTTTCTATAGAAAATCTGATAGCTTCTTTATCTTTAGATAATCCAATAAGGAAATTAAAAGAGGATATAGCTAAATTTGCGAAACAACCATTAATAAATCCTGAATATAAAGAACCAGATGAGTGGAAAAGTTTAGAGGGATTAAGTGATAAAGATATATTAGAGAAAACAGGTATAATTAGCGTTATAGAAGAGTGTTTTTCATCTCAAAAGTCGCTTGACGAAGTTGCACTTTTATGCCAGAAAGCCCTATTTGCAGAAGTAATTCGCTTTACAGATGGCAGCTTTGGGCATATTGGGAAAATACTTGGCATAAATTCATATTATACTAAGGAGTTAGCTAAGGTATATAAAATTGATTATACTGACCGGAGATGGATTATAGGAGGTGCTAATGAGATAATTGGAAAAAATCTATGGATTCCACAAGGTGGGATTTCAATGCAGCGGTTTATTGAAGCAATTGAAAATATATATACATATAGAGTGCTTGAAAGAAACGATTGGGATCAGGAGAGAGCTAAAAAATGGTTAAAATTGGAAGGAAATCTATGGAGATTTAATCATATTTTGGAAAAGTTAGGGATTAAACCAGATGAGAGTACCCCAAGGATTTATGGTGAAGATACATTCAATAGGCATCTTAAAGCGTTTATGAATTATGATAGAAACCCATTTGGTTACGATATTGAACAGGCAAAAAGGTATTTCAGGAATATCTTTAGAGGTAAAAAAGCAATAAAATTAGCGCAAATGCTGGATAGACAACATGCAGAATTAGAGACTGTTTATAAAAATATTGTATTAATCCGGATATTGACAATCCTTGGAAAGAAAGAGAGAGAATTGGTCCAAAAATACATTAACATACCTTATAGTTGTGTTATTCAGGATGAATATAATGAGGCTGTGAACGGATTCTGGCGCAGTTTAGGTGTGAGTACAGATGAAGAGACTATAACCATAAAAGAGAGACCAAATGACATATTTGATTTAGAGAATGAAGCTATGCGTAAGTCAAGTGATATGATTGCGGAAGCTAAAATAGGGAATGAGAAATTTTTGGAATTTGCAAATGAGATAATTGGCATTTTAAATGAATTGGAATCAAAAGATCTTCTCAGCAGTGCATTTTTACAAGGAGTGAAAAATAAATTTAAAGCCGCGAGCGCCTTTTTCTACTCTTATTATGAACAGCAGAAAAAAAAGATTCCACCTAATTCTCGTAATCAAATAGATAAAACAAGAAGGAGATTTGACGAATTAAGAAAGAGAAAAGACGTAGCCCAGGCACTTATTGCCAATTTAATACCTGAAACCAACATATATCTAAAGGTATTAGGCTGGTTTCTGATTAAAGTCCCGTTTATGTTCGCTATTCTGCCGCATGAACTTACCCATGATCTATATGCAAAGATTGCAGGAATTGAATTAGAAAAGGTCGATATATTTAAGGATGTAATTCCGAAGGAAATACAGCCAAGAGGACCTCCGAGTCCATGGTTTTACTTAGCGAGTACCATCACCAATATTGTTATCATAATTATTTCAAGCATACTTGTTAATTCCCTCGGACATATTCCCTACCTAACACCTTTCCTAAACTATCTTATCTTTATAAACGCGACAACTGCTGCCATAGAAGTCTCCGGATACATCTTCTTTAGAGACGGGGATATTACTAAAGCAATAGAAGCCAGACATCGTTCCAATCTAAGAAAAGAACCGGCTCAAAGTGAGATTGGAACAAAAGTTATTAAGCCATATATTAGTGAGCTTATAGAAAGTAAAAAGAAGTTTATCGTGGTTACTTCTCCCGAGGAAATTGAACAGATGAAACAATGGGATTTTCCTCACAAAGAGAAGCTTTTAGAGAAGGCTATCCAAGTTGGAGATGTACACCAGCGCTACTTTGATAAGTGGTATAAAGAGGCGAAACGTAAAGAGGAGAAAGCTGAAGTTATTATCGGTATTGGCATGGGCTCAGTAATGGATTGGGCGAAGATTATTGGGTATAAATTTGGTGTAGATGTAATTCTTATACCAAGCGCTATCTCTACTAATGCGATGTGGACTTCTATTGGTGTAATTCGTAAAGGAGAGGGAAATAGATTTTCTGTCTATGACAAGTTGGTAGGTGCACCCCAAAATGTATTGATAGATTTAGATTTCATACGTCTTAATAAGTTAGGAAATATTGCAGGGGCTGGAGACTTATTAAGTAGCTGGACAGCATTGAAGGATTGGGATTTGGCCATAGCTTATGGCAAAGAGGAAGAAGTTCCATACTTATACAGAAGGACAAGAGAGCTTTTGGCTGAACTCGATAAACATGCTGAAGATATTCGCAATAATACGCCAGAGGGCTTGAAGGTTGCGGCCGAGATTGGTAGAGAGATTTCCCATCTTACAGCTGAATTTGGTTCTGTCAGGCCTAAGGCAGGCAGTGAACATATTCTCGCCTATGCCATTGAAAAGGCAACCCAGGGAAAGAAGATACTTCACGGTGAGCTGGTGGCTATTGCGACGCTATTGATGTGGTACTTCTTTTATTCAAAAAGCCCCAGTGGTATTACTCCAGCTGATTTCCGCGATAAAGTCGCAGCCCTTGGCCTTCCTTTAGATTTAGCAAAGATTGGTTTAACAAGACAGGATTTAATACGGGCATTATGTAGCGTAGGCCCAGTCAAAGATAGATTCACATTTTTTGATGTGTATAAGATTAGTCAAGAAGAAGCGCAAGATGCCGTAGATACCCTTTTTGGTAAGTCAGCAAATCTATATAAACCTTCGGGTGTTGACACAAAAGCCTTGCCCGAAGGAGAAACCAGACAGAAAGTAGATAGCAGATTCAAGATACGAATACCAGGGATGGTGAAAGGCTGGGGGTGGGCTGGTTTGAGTATGTTGCTATTCTCCGGCGGATGGGTGATGAGCAAATACATATTGAAAAAATATATTACGGAGGGAATAAGCCCGGGTTTGCGAATCTGTCTCTCCTCAAGATATATGCTCACACTGGCAGTATTTGCCACATTCTGGCTTCTGGTTTATCATCTGGCGAATTATTTAAAAAATAGAATTGTGAATGAGACACAAGAGAGCTTCTGGAATGCTATTTTTCCAGATATAAAATTAATCATAAGGCTATATAAAGAAGCTAAAGATGATCTAAAATCAATCCTTAAGGGTGCAACTTGTGCGCATATTATTGGTGGAATAACCTATTATATTGGACTATCTCTATTGAGCACGAAGTTAGCCACTTTCGTTTTCCAGGCAACTCTGATATTTACGTTTATATTAGGGGTTAAGATTCTTAAAGAAGAGATTACAAAAAATAAGATTATCGGAAGTGGAATGGTGGTAAGTGGTGTCTTAACAATTATTGGGATATCAAAAGGTTCCGCGGATATGACAACATTGGGATTCATAGTGGGCATTTTAGCTATGCTTGGCTGTTCCATTGTTAGTGCATATCAACATGTATTATATAAAGGTTTCTTCGATCGCCATCCAGAAGAGAGACTAAAGGTTGTAAAATTTGGCTACCTTCTGGCAATTATCCCTATATCTGCATTCATCTTTGTTTTGCAACAGATTGTAGGCGTAAGTGGATTCCCAATAATGTGGCATCGCTTGATATTTTTTGGAACCTCAATTATCTTCCCATTAGCCTTCTATTTTCAATTCAAGGCATTAGGGACAAAGGGGTTTGATGCTACTCACCTTGCACCTATTATGGCTTCTGCTACTATTGTAACTACATTACTTGAAGGAAAATTCTTGCATAATTGGCCTCAACATCCAATCTTATTTGGATTAATGTGTCCCTTAGTAATATTAGGCGCCTATAAAGCCACTAGTAAGAAAAAGGTTGAAGAACGGGTATCCAATAGTCAAAAACCTACCCCACTTGGCTTCATCAGTTGGCCATGGAAGCACTGGATTAACAAGGGCAAGATTAGATTAGAGACTGCTGCAAGGTGGTCATTCACGCTTGAGGAAGGATTCTTTTCAGGTTTCTTGCTTAACTTCTGGCCCTGGTTCTTAGCGGTATTAGGTTTCTTAGACCCATCACATCTTATATGGTTCTACCTTGCAAGTAGCATCCTCTCCGGCATATCTCATACCTCCCGCTTCCACTGGCAAGAAGATGGTAAACTCCAAGAAATCAAGTTTAAAGGATTTAAAGATAGAATTATTTGGATACCTGTTTTCATGGGAATGGGAGCAATGTTCAGAAGCGCATACCTAATCCCAGGACTCGGTCCAATATTAGGTCCCATCATTGCCTTTGGTTTGCATGCGCTATGGAATAATGTTATAACAAGGTATATTATGATACTCCCACTGGGGTTGGGTAATGGAATTGATGAAAAAGATGCAGATTACCAAAAGAAAATGGAAGATGGATACCTTTTTATGAAGAGATACTATATTTCTAATAAATATGCACAGCTAACAAAACTTTTAGAAAAAGAAAGATTAGATACTCAGGCTATAAGAATATTCCTGATTTTCTACCTTGTTTATTATTTGAAGACTCAAGTTAGTCATTTATATCACGAAGAATTCTTTAGATATTTTGAGATTCCAAGGATTGATAAGAAATTTTTTCTTAAGCTAACTAAAATAAAAGATGATAGGGAGATACTATATATAATCTGTGAAGATGAGGGGGCAAGTAAAAGAAAGGATGAGTTAGCTGGATTGATTCTAAAAAGAGAGACAGGGTTATTAGATAGATTAGGTCTAAGCCAAGATTCTATTAGAAAAAAGCAGAAGGAGCTTAGCAGAATCTCGAGAAGAGAATATGAGCTAATGTATGGGGATGCTGATAAAAGAAGGAGAGAGTTATTGTGGAGATATTTTCAATTTTGTAATTTTTATAACAAAAAAATATCCCCAAAATATTTAAAACCGAAATTCTTTATATTAGCTTTAACCTATCTTTGTGGGAAAAATTGTCGCCATTGTCAATTAGTTTATCGGAAAAGCCAAAATCAAGCAGATGATTCAACCACTCAGAACCAACGATGGTTACGGTATTTAGATATTACTAAGACAATGGGTATTAATGAAATAGCCCTTACAGGAGGAGAGATTATAAAATGGGCAAGAGAAGAACTTTTGTTTATTATAAAGAATGCAGTTCATGCTGATTTTATTCAATTTAATACAAATGCCTCTTTTGCCTACAGTATAGAGGCTGCAAAGGAAGTTTTAGATGAAGTTTGGCAGGCACGTATGAATAGACCATCAGATGCTCAAAATTTGAAATTACAGATTTGCATAAGTCCAGATTGGTTTCATCAAGAGGTTTTGGCCAGTTCTGATGGGACATTATATGAACGTGTTCCTTTGAAAAATGTAGCAAACTTGATTCAAGCTATTATTGAGTATTATCCTGACATCAATATTTTAATAGCATCGAACCTTAATCCCAACCAAATGAATTTGTTATCTTCTTTAAAAGATGAACTTGAAAGCAGAGGATATAGTTTTAACTTATACGCTAATGAGTTTGTTCCACAACGAGTTGAAGAATTTGGATCATTACAAGGAGAACTTTATAAAGAAGGTGCTCTTCGTGATGCACGGATCGTATTCTTTAAGATGGAAGGAGATCAAATACAACAAGTAAATGTTGTTGCTGCCATATTTTTTGATTATATAAATGCCATAGGTTGGTCGGAATTACTTGATTCTTTTGAATTTGGATATATTGAAGGATTAACAGAGGCGTATTTTAATGGTCGAGTTAAACTAAGTACTTCTCCACAACAGGAATCTATAGTGATTGATAGGGATGGTAATGTAAATTTTGAAAATAATTTATATTTAAGAAATTGGGCTGTAAGTAATTTAGAGAGAGATTCGTTAGAGAACATAAGTACACTGATAAATATAGATCCATTATTATATCTTGGTGACGATTATATCAATGAATTCGTGGACATTGCAGCTGAAGTTTTGGAAGAAGAAGTATTACAGAAGATAAAAATTGCGCCTAATCCTGTTATAGTTCGTTATAGATTATTAAGAAGTCCTGCTATGAGATTATATATAACTCAATGTTATTTTCAAAAAAAGTATCAAGGTGATGAAAATGCATTAACTTTACTGGGGTTAGATAGAGATATAGAATCTTTAAAAGCAGAATATAGAGAACTTATGAAACAAGAACCAGATAGATCAATACTTTTAGGAGGTAAAACTTTATCTTCTCCCATCAAAGGCAAACCAGCTAATGAAAATGGTTACTCAATTGGTTTCATCAGCTGGCCATGGAAGCACTGGATAGACAAGGGCAAGATTAGATTAGAGACTGCTGCAAGGTGGTCATTCACAGTTGAGGAAGGATTCTTTGCAGGTTTCTTGCTTAACTTCTTACCCTGGTTCTTAGCGGTATTAGGTTTCTTAGACCCATCACATTTTATATGGTTCTACATCGTAAGCAACATCCTCTCCGGCATATCTCACACCTCCCGCTTCCACTGGCAGGAAGATGGCACCCTCAAGGAAATCAAGCTCACCAGACTTAAAGATAAAATCATTTGGAAGACTGTTTTTGCATTATATGGATTTGGCTTCAGATGGGGCTACCTAATCCCAGGACTCGGTCCAATATTAGGTCCCATCATTGCCTTCACTTTTCATGCTTTCTGGAATAATGTTATTACGCGACATTTTAGATTTCTCCCACTGGGGATGGCTAAAGGTAATAGTGATGTAACTCCGGGCAGAATAAAAATACAAAAGATTGTTCTGGGTAAAGGGATTGAAGGCTCAACCCCTTCGGTGAGTAAGACATTAGAAGATTTACCTGAGGTCCTCTATTGTCTTGCACAAAGTTATGGGGATATACATCATCCCGGTGTCAGGGTTTGTGCACCTCGTAGAGGATTTAGTAATTTAATATTATTTGGGTCTAAGCTCGAATTAAAAATAGATGAGGATATATATAACAAATTGCGGGAGAATATACGAGCAAGGCTTAAAGCGGTAAAATCTGGAGTTGTAGTTAGTGAAACTGGTCTTCCACTATATTTAGAGATAGAAGATAATGGAAATTTAATTATTAGCGATGTTGATTATGCTGAAAGAAGAGATATGAAAAATCCCCCAGCGCAAGACGAAGTGGAAGAAAAAAAGCCAGATACAAATCCCAAAAAGGACGTGAAGAAAATTAGATTTCCTTTGACCCCAGAATTCATTAGGGGCCTGGAGCCTGAAGAAGTTAAGTGCAAAGTAAAGACGAATTCTTTAATTTTTCATCTTGGAGAGGTAATAGACGCGCCCGTAAACTTAGACGTCACCGATATGCTTAAGAAAAAGATTTGTGCCTCGTTTAAGCTCGGTGAAGTAAATATAGCTTGTTTAGAATTCAAAGATTCAGATAATACATATGCTTTCGGCATAATGCTCGGCGACAATATAATAGGACATGGTTTTGTTTCGTATATACCTGGCGAAAGAGCGGTCAGATTTAGATTCGGCATAAATAACAAGTTACGTAGAAAAGGTTATGGTTCCCAGGCACTGGCATTTCTTATGGCCATGGCTATTAAGGGTAAGATATTTGACAGAGTACCTGTTGATTACTTTGGACTCTCTGAACCATCTCCTGAAAGAGCCCCTGCTGGGATGGAAGATTTTAAGAGCTTCTTAAGAAAAGCAGGATTTGACAAGAATTATAGATTCTATATGGATTCTGCGAGAAAAGGTCCTCGAATAGACCACCACATCCAGGGAACCATCGGCTTAGAATTCTTGTATAGACTGAGGGATGGTTTTGTTTGGGTTTGGAGGGTTTTGACAGAGGGAAAGAAAAAACCAATTCTGCTTTCAGGGAATTTAGGAGAAAATTTAAAACCAAGTTACTCGTCAATGAAAGATTTTGCAGATAACCATTTGGTTGGACCAATGCCTGATGGAACTTTCCAAACCGTTAAAGCCATTATTGAAAAAGAGCTACCAGGAGCGCGATTTGCGCTAAAGACCATAAGGAAAATCAAGGCATGGATGGATGAAAACGAAGCCTCGGATAGACCGCTTATTATCTGGCAAAATATGAGACTTGGGGAAATGTATCCCTATTTTACTGAAAAGATGAAGCAGAAGCTGGGGATTATTGATATATCTGGAGAGCCACTAGATAGATTTTCGAAATCTGGGATTTCACTGCCAGAAAAGTTAAAAAATGCAAGATATATTTTGGTTAAAGAACAGTTGAGGTCGAGCTTTCCAGATGAAATTGGTTACGAAGCGCACCAGTGGGATTCGACGATAGCCACCGGCGTTGTGGAAAAAATCCGAGATTTTGCTGAAAGATTATCTGCGCCCGTAGTTATGATAGACCACGGGTACTCTTCAAATATGAAATCTCAAAATCTCCTTATTTCGCATGAAGAAATTAGAAATAGAAGGGTTCTTAAGATAAATGCAAAAGCAAACAACGACTGGCAAAGGGAAACCGGGATGCTTAAGCAGAATACATTTTTTATCGTGTTGAATGCGAACCCCCATCCTGATGAGTTAGGTTCTGCTTCATATTTTGATTATGATGATAATAGTGTGTTTCTGAATCGTTCGGGTGCGCCCGAAGTGGTTATTTCGGGCAAAACTTGTAACCTTTGTGATATCGCAAGGAAGGTATTTGGACAAGCCATAGAAAAAGAGATGGAAAGAGAGAGAGACACCACTTCCACTTCCAGAGAAAAATCGGTTTATCGCGATTTGGTAAAAAACCTCAGTTGCGGTTTGCCTTTCATCCGAGCGGGGGCGGCTGAGCGATTGGGTAATTACCCTAAAGCATTAAAGCTGTTGCAGCAAAGTTTTGATAGGGAGGAAATAAGTGATATACGTCGTACGATCATTCGGTCAATTGTCAATATTTCGATGGGAATGCGTAAGAGAAAGAGAGGTGCATTGATACCGTGGTATCAGGGCATAATATATAGGAGTTTTGACCAGGGAAAAGACTTTGCTACTGCCCAGGAGGCAATTATTGCATTGGGTAGATTAAGAATTCCAGAGGCATTTGCAGCCCTAAAAGAAATCTTCAATAAATTAGATGCACAAGAATCTATTATGCAGGAGAAGGAAAACAGGGAAGAAATGATGAGGATAACGATAGTGGCAATGGGAATAAATAGGCATAGCGAAGCGGAAGGTTTTCTTATCTCATTACTTTCTGACCAGGACACTGTTAAAAGAAGGGCAGCCGCTCAGGCATTGGGTTATTTTAAGAATGAGAACGTTGTCGATATTTTAGAAGGAGCACGTAAAGACGAAGACCCTGAGGTGAGATTTTATGCCCAGAGGTCACTTATTATAATATTCAAGAGGGCAAACCAGGCAATTGAAAAAATCAGGCAAGACCATCCTGGCACTGATATCTTAGAAATTATTGAGTATTTCAAAAAACGAAGGGTAAAAGGATGGTGGAAAGTTGTAGAGCGAATCTTAACGAAAGAGGGTGATTACGGGACCGGCTACGAGGGTTTATTGTTCCAATTAAAAGCAGCTAAAGAAATTGAGGACAATATCCGTTCGGCTCGCGTCATTGCCTTCGAACACCCAGCTAAACATGAGAAGGGCAAAATAGATTTCATTTTGGCTGTAAGTAGTATAGAAAATCCCAGAAAACAGCCTGGCTCTTCTGTAATAGACGACGGGGTATATCCGTGTGAGACGAAATGGCTCCAAAAAGGTAGGTCATCAGGTTATTACAAAATTTTAAGTAAGAATAAAAGTAAACGGCAGTTAATTACTCAAATGATGCAGGGGGCTGATATTTCTATAAAAAGCCCAATAAAGGGTATGATATTTGTAGTGAGTGGTCCAAAAATATCGGCAACACGGTTCAAAAAATTCACATTGAGAAGAGCACCGAGGCAATATGGTGGGTTTGGAAGGTTAGGTTTAAGCGTTTACGAGGTATCTATACCGCACGCTCCAATATTTGAAGATACACCATCACCTCTACCTGTTGCTTCAAGAACATCTATCAACGTCGGTTTTGTTATTCGTCTATTTTTGGCAGGGGCGATTGGAGTGCTTGTCCTGGGAGGGTGTGCTTCTGGATTTAACACAAGTGCACCAACAGGTCTATTGGGAGAGGGTTTGCAATTCATAGCTAAATTAGGCGGATTGACGGGAATGGTTTTCTTTGGTGGGCTCGTTGTTAGAAAATGGGGACAGGTACAATTTCCATGGGGCAATAGCGTAAGTGTCGGGAAGATGTGGCAGGGGGTGGAGTCTCTCGTACAAAGGGGAAGAACGCTTACTACGGCTGTTCTCACTGAGCCCTCCAACAGGGCGCAACAAGTGAGGATGGACTGGCTCGGTCCACAGGGAGAATTGTCTAAAGAAGAGATTACAGCGATGATTGCAGAGACAATGAAACTTGCCAGAGAGTTAAGGGGAGAGATGCCACAGTCATTGGTGGCGAAAGGTTCTTCTCAGGAAACTCCTGAGATTAGTCAATTGTTAGGATGGGTATCTCCTGGTGAGGAGATGGAAGAAAGGGTGGGAGATATTGAAGAGTTTGTCGGGGAGGTGAGGAGAGATATAAACTATGAGAGAGTTGTGGTGATTGGAGAAAAAGGTAGGATTTATGAGGAAGCCATAGCCACCATAATAGGGGAGAGGACAGTTTATCCTGAAGTCTCGGTTTTGGAGTCTACGCGTCCAGAGGCATTGAGGGAGATTGAGAGTAATCTGGAGGAGACCCTGTTTGTGGTGTCGTCTCCAGGGCCGGTATATGAATATTTATATAGAAAGTTAGTTGAGTTTTACGAAGCCCGGGGAATTTCCTCTGAGGAGATTGCATCTCGCGTGGGCAGGCACTTTGTGTTAATGGCGGAAGCTAAGACACTATTTGCTAAGCAAGCCAGGGAAAGGTCCTTGAGGACATTTAATGTTCCCGAAGGATTAAATGGTTCTTATTCGATATTTGATTATCAAGGGCTGGTAGCACTAGCGTTGGCAGGTGTGGATATAGAGGGATTGGTCGAGAGTGGCATAAAGGGAATGGAGAGTTGCAGAGAAGAGAAATTGGAGGAAAACCCAGGCGCTCAACTGGCAGTCTTCCAGGAAGTGATGAGGCGGACGGGACGAAACCAGATAGGTCTGATATTGCCTGAGGGGCTGGAAAGATTTGCTGAGTGGTGGCAGGAGCGGGTTTCGCTTCTGGGAATAGAAAATAACCAGATTATTCCTGTAGCGGAAGAGGAGCTGGCCAGTCCTGAGAGATATGGAGAAAATACAGCATTTATAGCAGTCGGGTTTGATGGCACTCTAAAGAGTGCCCGACCAGTTTTTGGTTGGTCGCCCTTCAGGGTGACAGGTAAATTAAGGGAGGCAGGATATCCAGTATTTGAAATTCCTTTGCGGGGTGAGGAAGGAATAGGTGGACTATTCGCCATTGTAGAATTTGCCACTGCCCTCACTGCCTATCTTGGAGTGTCAAGCGAAAGCTTGACCAATCGGCACCGTAAACGTTGCCCGACCAGTTCAGGTCGGTCGCCCTTCAGGGTGACGAAAAAGGGTGAGCCATTATCAGAGTATCCATTTAGACTGGCGTCTTCCAGTGGCAACGAGACACAGGTAATCGCAGTCGATTTGGCTGCTCTATTGAAGATGAAGGTTGATAGAGAGCCTACTCATTCAGGGATGGGGACAAAGGTAACGGTTTCCCCTAATGGTCTGGGGGCCTTCCAAGTTATGGGGAGGATAATTGAGGAAGCAGAAAAACAAGGAAATCTCCAGAAGTTCAACTTTGCCTTTATTTGCAGTGAAAAAGGTGTGACTAAGGAAGCTATAGAGCGGATGTTGAGGGACTTTATGTGCGAAAATGGTCTATCACTGGAGGTTGTGGCCAGGATAGTAGAAAATAACTTGATAATAGACGAGGAGACACTGAAGAAAGAGGGAGGAATGGTAGGGATATCCAGAAGCCCGAAGATAAGTGCTGAGGCAGTATTCTCCATCATCACTGAGAGGTTATTGGGGAAGACAAATGGTAATGGGATTAAGGTTAATATTATTACAGATAACGCGGAGAGATGGGAAATAGAGGCACGAAGACGAAAAGATATTGTGAAGAGGATTCTCTGGGTGGTGCTTAATCCAGCGGAAAAAGGACAGGTATTATCTACAGCGGAAGGATTGGTTATTGCCGTAGAGGGTAAGGTTCCTAAGTGGCTGATAGATTTCATAAAGAAGAACTATCCTGGAGAGGCAGAAATGTTATTGCCTAAGATAAGTAGGGATGGCATGATTATCCTGCCGGCGGCACCGGTAGATGATGAGTATCTTGAAAAAATCAGGGCTCAGGAGAAGGAGTATGAAATTCAGGCATAAACAAACCCCTCACCCCTCCCTCTCCCCTGTGGGGAGAGGATGTTAGAAAGTTTCCTCTCCCTGTGGGGAGAGGATGAAGGTGAGGGGGAAGCTTGGGGAGACTATTATGAAATTACGTAAGATTTTAATTGTTGATGATGATTTTCATGTAGGGTATTTGATTAAGATTAATTTAGGGGCGGAAGGGTATGAGGCAGTCCTTGCCTTAAGCGGCGAAGAGGCTCTGGAGAAGGCGAGGGCGAGTCCTCCAGACCTAATTACCTTAGATGTGCTTATGCCTGAGATGGATGGGTTTGAAGTGCTGAAAGCTCTCAAGAGAGAGGAAGCACTAAATTCAATTCCAGTTATAATGATATCGGTAGTTAATGGAATTCGCAAAAAGAGAGGAATCCAGATGGGAGTGGCTGGATACTTATTGAAACCGATCGATTTTGATAATTTGTTAGATAAGATGAGATTTCTGGAAGTGTAGGGGCGACACTCTGTGGTCGCCCAAAGGACGGCACCATAAATGGTGCCCGACCAGTGGCTGGTCGGTCGCCCTTCAGGGTGACGGAGGAAGGGACGGCACGGAGTCCGTCCCCTACAGGGAAGCAAATCTTGCGCTTTTCCGCTACAATTTTTTTCTCACCAGCAGTTTCCCCAAATTTAACCCCTAAAAAACGCTTGCCAAAAATTAACAAAAATGTAACAATTCTGTAACACCAGTGTAACATGTTTATAGTAAAATATATAATGAGATAGGATATGGTGCTGGTTTTTATCTCGGGGAGTTAAGTATGTTCAGGCGAAATATATTTCACATTAAAAGGCTAACTATCAAGATAGTATTCGCCGCTTTCTGTCTTTTGTCAGTCCTTATTTATATTCACTCAGAAGCTTTGCCTGCTGAAATGATGTCTTCTAAGGAATTTTTTAAGCGGGGTTTGGCAAATTACGAAGCGCGAGATTACAAATCAGCAATAGAAAATTTCCAAGAGGCTATATTTTTGGACCCGGCTAACCAGCAGGCTAAGGATTATCTGGAAAAAGCGAGGAAAAAAATACTGGAGGAAGGGAAATCCAAAAAGGAATCTGAGAGGAAAGAAATTCTGAAGAAAGCCGACACCATAACTGCTGAACGGAAAAAGAAAGTGCAAGAGAATTATGAGAGGGGTTTAGAACGTTACAAAGGTGGTGAGTTTTTGAGAGCCAATGAAGCATTTAATGCAGTGCTGGAAATAGAACCGGAGCATAAAGAGGCGAAGAAACATCTTGAGTTGATTGGAAAGAAGCTCGAAGAGATTGTAAATACAGGAAAATTCAAGACTATTAACCAGTTGTATTATGCACAGGGAGCAATCTTCTACATTAGTGGTGATTGGGGAAAGGCGATTTCTCAATGGGAAAACGCTGTTAAGATTGACAAGTCAAACGAAGAGCTTTCTGAATTTATCAAAATTGCAAAAAAGCGAAAGCAAGGAGAAGAGGCGCTTGCGCTTGAGAAAGCGGAAGCTCTTTATAGGGATGTCCTGGCCCACTATGATGAGAAGGAGGTTAATGAAGTAATTAAACAACTGGAAGAAGTTATAAAACTAAATCCTGAACATAAGGAGGCCCGAGAATACCTGAATAGAGTCAGAGAAAAGTTAGCTGCCGAGACGACCCCTTCCGAGGAATGTTTTCAGCAGGGTCTGGCAGATTACCAGACAGGAGATTACAAATCGGCAATGGAAAATTTCTCAGAGGCTCTGTTTTTGGACCCGGATAACAAACAGGCTAAAGACTATCTGGAAAGAGCGGGGAAAAAATTCTTGGAGGAAGTAGGGGCGAAGAGAGAATTTGAAAGGAGAGAAATTCTGAGGAAAGCCCAGACTATGATTGCTGAGCGGGAAAAGAAAATAAAAGAGAATTGTGAGAGAGGAATAAAACATTACAGAAGTGGTGAGTTTTTGACAGCCAATGAAGCATTTAATGCAGTGCTGGAAGTCGAACCAGAACATAAAGAGGCAAAGAAGTATCTTGAGCTGATTAAAAAGCGCCTCCAGGACATTGTGAATAAAGGAGAATTTAAGAGTGTTAATGAGTTGTACTACGCACAGGGGGCAATCTTCTACATTAGCGGTGATTGGGATAAGGCGATTGCTCAATGGGAAAATGCCATTAAGATTGACCCATCAAACAAGGAGCTTTCCGGATTTATGGAAATTGCCAGGAAGCGAAGGCAGGAAGAAGAAGCAGTTGAGAAAGCGGAAGTTCTGTATCGCGATGGCTTGGCCCAGTATAATAAAGGGGAGATTAATGAAACAATTAAACAGCTGGAAGAAGTCATTAAATTTAATCCCCAACACAGGAAAGCGCAAGAGCTTCTTGCCAAAGTGAGAGAGAAGGCAACTGACGTAAAGAAGGAAGAAAGAGAGAGGATGCTTCGGGAAACTGTAGATAAGCGCTATTTTCAAGGGATTGACTACTATGCTGAAGGACAGTTTAACAAGGCGATTAAAGAGTGGCAGGAAGTGCTGAAAATAGACCCCACGCATAGTGGGGCAAAGGAGTATTTAAAGAAAGCAAGAGATAAGATTGCCCGAGCAAACTCTCGAGAAAAAATAAGGGAAGACAAGGCAAGAAATGCCAAGGAAGAGAAAATAGAGGTCTATTACAGACAGGGGATAAACTACTATTTGGCAGGAGAATTCAAAGCGGCCATCGGGCAGTGGGAAGAGGTATTAAAGATGGACCCTTCGCACAATGACGCCACAGGATATATTGCCAAAGCCAAAGAGAGATTGAAGATATCCGGAGAAGGGATGGGATATTCTGACTACAAAGAAGAAATTGAAGAATATGTAAAGGAACTGGAAAAGACCGGTACTACAGACGAAGAAAAAGATGAGTTAATTGCTATTCATTACCAGGATGGATTGGTAGCTTACGCTCAAGGTGACCTTTCTCAGGCGATGAAAGAGTGGCAGATAGTTCTGAAACTGGACCCCGAACACAAAAAAGCTCGCCGCGCTATCATCAAGTTGCAGGCGGAAATGGAGCGTCGCAAAGGCCAAAAGTAAGGGAAGATTTCAGGATTTTTCTTGACAATGCTATTTGAATTATGATAAACTCTAAAAAAGTTTGGTATAAGGTTTGGCGAAAGGAGGGTCGCTGTTCCGACGAATAAGGAGGAACGGGTTAGCGACGCCTGCGAGATGGTGAGCAGGCTGGTCACCGACTGAAGCGGAGCGAAAGGAGGTGAGGTTAGTGGCGGAAAAGTATAAAGTATTAGAACTTTTGCGGAAGACTTTTAAGATTTTGGCTTTTGTTTCTGGCGGGCTAGGTATTGTGTTCTTCATTATTATCCTTATTGCTGGAGGCACGCCAGAGACACCAAGGGCAACCAGTCTTCTCGCACTGGCATTAGGCGTCATTTATTTCATATCCTTTTACACTATTTCTGAAGTATTACTCCTGTTTTCGGATATTGAAGAGAATACGCGAAAAACGAAAGAACTTTTGGAAAGAAAGTAATTTTACTCTTTGCCTGCCAGAGACTATCGGGCTCCGTTCGTGAGTCTGATTAGTTTTTTTATGTCTTCAAATATCATATAAAGGGCAGGAACAATAAATAGAGTCAGGATTGTAGAAGCTGTTAGCCCCCCGATGACGGTAATTGCTAATGGTGACCAGAGGCTGGAACCCTCGCTTCTGTCCAATGCCATAGGAACTAAGCCGAGGATGGTGGTGAGGGAGGTCATAAGGATTGGTCTTAGTCTGTCTTCGCCTGCCTCAATTATAGCTTTAACAGGCTCTCTTCCGGAAATTTCCCCTCCATTCAGATTGTTTCCCACAATAGAGTCTTCTTCTTTTCTTCTAAGATGATTTATGCGGTCGACTAAGATAATTGCGTTATTGACCGCTATCCCGCCGAGCATAATCAGTCCGATGAAAACACCCATAGTGACCGGTTTATGAGTCATAAATAGGGCTAAGATAGCCCCGATGACTGCCATGGGAACCGTTACCATAATGATAAGTGGCTGAGAGTAGGATTCAAATAGAGAGGCAAGCACTATAAATACTAAAAGCACCATTACCCAGAGAGCGAACTTGAATTCTTTCTCGTTCTGGATCATCTCCTGGTAGTCTCCTGAAAACTCATAGTAATAATCCTTGGGTGGTTTTATGTCGGCTAAACTCTTCTTAATCCTCTCTACAGCGGCTCCCAGGGTTAGCCTTCCCCTGTGGGCGCTGACCTGAATCATACGGTTCTTATCTTTTCGCCAGATTTCACTTGGCGAAAGGGCAAAATTGAAATCTGCTATCTGTTCCAGATAAATCTGGGCTCCCGAAGGGGTGTCCAGAGTCAGTTTTCTCAGGTCTTCTAAATCTTTTCTATGTCTCTCGTCGAGCCGGGCGATAGTTTCTACTTGACGGGCTTTATCGTGGAAATAGGTAGCCCTGAGGCCCCTCATCTGGGCGTGAGTTATTTCCGCTATGTCCCTGACGCTTAAGCCAAAGTAGGCAGACCTCTGTTTGTCCACGTTAAATCTCATTTCCGGCCTTCCCGGTTTGTATCTTAACTTTACGTCTGCTAGCCCACCCACAGTTCCCATACTCTTTGCCAGGGAGATGGCTAAGTCCCTCAGAACATTGTAGTCGTAACCGTAGACGTCAAGGAAGACTTCGCTGGAGGATTGGGGCTCTGAGAAATAGATAAAAGTATCGTAGATTTCACCTATCTGCTTTACCCGGGGACGCAAGGTATCCATAACTTCCTGGACTGTACGCACCCTTTCTGAGCGTGGCACAAGTGTAACATACACTTTTGAGGACCAGCCTTCAACTCTTGCTGTAACCGTTTTGGTTACCGCTTTGATTTCAGGGATGGTAGTGAGCATGCTCTCTACTTCGGCGACCACCTGGTCGGAAATTTCAAGCTTAGCTCCTGAAGGAAGTTCTACAAAGATGGTGAATTCGCTCTGTTCAGTAGTGCCCATATAATCCTTCTCTAAAAAAATTCTGTAGATTATGAGCGAAAGTAGAAAGAGAAAGACCAAACCGGCAACAGCAATATAGCGCTTCTGCAGGATAAAGGTGAGACTCTTCTCGTAGAGATTATGTAACTTTGGAAAATTGAAGGTAAGCTTTTTCTTATCCCCGTGCTCTTCATAATTTCCCGCATTATCGTCGTAATCTTCCCTTTTATCTCTCTTCCGTAAGAGACCGAAGATTCTGCCGAGCCCGCCTTTGCCGGCCGGGCCTTCCCCAATCGGCTCTTTCCCAACCGGGCGGAGAGGGATTCTGGAAGAGAGAAGAGGAACCAGAGTTAGGGCAACAAACAGAGAAGCTAACAGAGAGAACGTTACAGTTAAAGCCAACCCACTGTAGAGTATCTCTACCTGCTTGTTGATGAAAACAATCGGCAGGAACACAACCAGCGTAGTGATAGTTCCTGCCACTATCGGTAGAATAACCTCCCGGGTGGCTTTGATGGACATCTGCTTCCGGCCTTCTTGGGATTCAATTCCTTCTTGAACTGACTGGTCATTTTCCCTCACCTGTTTTGTTTTATGCTTGAAAATGTTCTCCAATACCACAATCGAATTATCCAGGAGCATGCCGATTCCCAGGGCAAGTCCGGTGAGAGTCATAACATTTAGAGTTATCTTCCGAAAGTACATTAGACTGAAGGCTACCATTACCGAGATGGGGATTACTGCCACAATGACAAAGATATGTCTTATATCTTTGAGGAAAAGGAACAGGATTGCTCCTGCCAGGAAGGCGCCAAAAATAAGAGAACCCCAGACGGTCTTTATGGATTGCTTTATGAACACTGCTTGGTCGGATACAGTGACAATATTTACTTCTCCAGGGAGGCTAGGTTTAATATTTTTCAGCTCTTTCTTAATTGCTTCGCTTACCCGCACGGTATTGGCAGTCGATTCTTTATGAATATAGAGTGCGGTTACGGGCTGGGCGTTCAATCGGGCATAAGCTTCAGGCTCAAGGTAGGAATCTTTTACATCAGCGATATCTTCCAGGCGAATTATGGAACCCATGGGTGTTACCATGATTGCCAATTTCTTTATCTCTTCCACATTACTGAATTCTCCCATAGTCCTGACCAAATACCTGTATTTTCTTTTATCTATACTTCCTGTCAGGAGGTTGAGATTGCTGAGATTCAGAATTCCTATGACTTTCTTTATTGGTAAGTTGTAAGCCTGCAGGCGAGCCTGGTCAATTTCCACCAGAATCTTACGCTCTCTGCCACCTCGCACCTCTACATTTGCTATACCGCTGATTCTACTGAGCTGCTCCTTCATTCTTTCTTCTGCTATTTTGCGGAGCATCTCCGGAGTGTACCCTGTTCCTGTGAGAGCCAGAATCATAATCGGGAAATCCGATTCATCGTAGCGCTCAATTACCGGCTTCTCAATCTCTTCAGGCAGTTTATTCCTTATCTGTCCAATCTTTTCCCGCACTTCCAGGGCAGCAAACTTCATATTAGTGCCTGGTTCAAAAGTGAGCATCACGGTTGATGATTCTTTCTTGGACGTGGAGATGATGTTTTTTAAGTGTTTGACAGAACTCGCTGCCTCTTCCACGGGTCTGGTGACCAGAGATTCTATATCTTCCGGGGGCATTCCACCGCGCACGTTTATCTTGATGGTCACAATTCCATAACTTGCATTTGGCATGAGCTCAACCGATAGACGGGTTAACGAGATACCGCCTATTATGATCATCCCGAGAAATACCATCAATATAGCTATTGGTCTTTTTACAGCAAATTCCGAGATTCCCATTGTCCTTCTCCCCCAACTGGTCAACTACTCTTTAATAGGAGTAGTCCCGATGAATTGGGACGTCATAATTGCGAAGCTTTGCTTCGCTACTCCTTTCTAATTAGTAAATCGTTTTGTTATTGATGACCAAAGTCTTACCGGTGTTGGTGTCTAATATCTCGATTTCTCCAAAATCTTTGAAATTGTATCTTCGGAGTACCTTCCTTGCAGTTTCCAGAGAAATGGGCAAGATATCCTCGTCGTTAAATTTCTTTTGCCTTCTTCTCTTCAAATTCGCCAGAGAATTCCGGACTCCTCTCCAGACAAGGGAAAAGGCGTCGGCGGGTGGAGAACCAGCCTGCTCTGGTTTTGGACTGTCCATTTCCTTTTTCTTAATTATATCTAAAGTAAATTTTAAGATCCCTCTCCCCAAATTGGGAACTCCGGGGATGAACTCGCCATTTACATCCGTGACTTTAAAGTTTTCCTTCAAGTGTTTGTCTTCCTTAAATTTATCCTCTATCCTTCGGGAAATCTGTTTGGCTAAGAAGTCTTGCAGATGAACTTCTTCAATTGAGAATTCCTCGCTTTCGGGTTGGTCTTTCTTGTCCTTAGATGCTAAATCTGAAAGAAAAACCAGAGGGTCAAGTCTCGTTTCCCAGTCCATTCTCTTCATATATTCTCCTTGAGAAATATCACCAACCATAAATCTCTTGATGTCCTCTACGTATCTGGTAAGGACTAATTCAAAACCAGAAATCTTAGAATCCCTTGCCACTAAGGTTATGAATTCTAAGTCTGCATCTGTAGAAAGGGCAACTCTTGATAGAACGTGCAGGACATTACCCAATTTTTCGAATGATTCCTCTGAGGGCTGCAAGGAACTATCCAATAAGTTATCAACCGGCATATAGACTCCCATGGTCCTGCCCACGCTCTTAACTTTTATTTCGGTATGATACTCATCCCTGCATAGCTTTATAATCGAATCAGAAACTTTTATCTTCGGATAAGTTGGTTTGCATCCAGAACTAATAAACATAATAAATATCAAAAATGGCAATATCCGTTTCATATTAAACTCGCTTTTGTAGCCGCAAAGCGCTGTCATTGCGAGTCCCGATTTTCAATCGGGACGTGGCAATCTCAAGTCAAATTAGGAGATTGCTTCACTTCGTTCGCAATGACATTTGTAGTGCCTACAGTCGGTTCCTGTTTGCCTTTCCGGTTATTTTTTCCGTATTCAGCAAAAATGGCTTCAATTTCATCATATTCCAATTCTTCTTTTTCCAGGAGTTCGGAAACGAAACGCTCCATTATTGTCCATTCTTTTTTCAGGAGAGTCTCTACTTCCTGGTGACATTTCTGGAGTATCTCGTTAGTTTCCTGGTTCAGCTTGTCTTTAAGTTCATTGGAAATCTGCGACTCGGGAATGATAGAATAGTCTCCTAAATAGCCATTATTTCCCATCCCAAATTTCCAGACCATAGCGTGGGCATAAGCAGTTGCTTTCTGGAAGTCGTCAGCCACTCCCGTGGTGGTAGTGCTGAACTTCAAGTTTTCAGCGACATATCCGCCCAGGCAGACCTTTATGTTTGCCAGCGCCTGCTCCCTGTTAGTAGTAAATAGTTCCTCTCGGGGCTGGTGCAGCACCGCTCCCAGAGCCCCTCCCCGGGAAGCAATAGAAGCTTTAAACACATCATCGGTGGGATGGAGAATGTACAGGACTATCAGGTGCCCGGTCTCGTGGTACGCTGTCATTTTTCTTTCCCTGTCGCTCAGTTTCCTCTTGTGTTTAAGGCCCATATCGATTCTATCCATCGCTTCAGAGAGGTCTTCCCACTCCACGTTCTCCTTTGATTTTCGGGTGGCTATTAGAGCTGCTTCCTTAACTATGTTCTCAATATCTGCTGCGCTCTTGTACACTGTGTTCCTCGCCAGACGAGAAATATCGATAGAAGGATCGTGTCTGACTTTTCCCAAATAGTGGTGAAATAGCTCCTCCCTTCCTTCCAGGCCAGGCCTGTCGATATATATCTTTCGATCGAACCTGCCTGGTCTAAGTAGCGCCTTATCTAAAACGCTTTCCGGAGCATTTGTTGCTCCAATGACAATCACATTTTCTTCTTTCTCCTTCAAACCATCCATTTCCACCAGGAGCTGATTTTGCGTGGTATTAGTCTCTTCTCCTCCCAGGAAGCTGAACGTTCTACCCCGGCCAACAGCGTCAATTTCATCAATAAAGATTATGCAGGCTCCATAGCCATAGGCGAGCTGCCTGGCCTTTTTGAATAGTTTGCGTACCCGGGAAGCTCCCATTCCCACGAATATTTCTACAAATTCACTTGCCGCCATGGAAATAAAAGGTATACCCGACTCTTTAGCTATGGCTCTAGCCAGAAGAGTCTTTCCACACCCTGGAGGACCAATCATCAACAGCCCCCTTATTATTTTGCCTCCGATTCTTTTAATGCGTGTCCTGTCCTTAATGAGTTCCACGACTTCCCACGCCTCTTTCTTGGCTTCGTCTATACCTTTTACGTCATCAAATGTAACATCCACATTTTCGCTCTTGATTGGAGTCTTCTTCAACTTGAGGAGCGTGCCCGTCTGCATGCTGATAATGACATAGGCAAAGATCAAAGCGTGGACCGCACCCATAAGTAGAGTAAGAGGTAACTGGGCAAGAGTCATATGCAAATAGTAAGACTCCAGTGAGAGTAGTCCTACTATAGCCAAACCAACCATGGTTATAACGCCAAAAATTATGAGTACTTTCACCCAGTGGTTCATCCAGAACATTTTCATCTTTCTATTCCACATTTGCCTTCCTCCTTCTTGCCTGCAATAGGAGTAGCAGAGCGAAGCTCTGCTTCGCTACTCCTTGTTAATTCCTCGGGTTCTATATCCATATTTTCTACTTTTATCAGCCTGGTGTTATTTTCATCATAGGTGAATTTTCGCTTATCAAAGGTTACGCTCTTTGATCCATCTACATTTGTTGCCTCAGTCCTGCTTAAT
>Ga0172362_10000365_pt1 | contig 36394 bp, 28 predicted proteins | sample LakKivs1_kivu2a2_FD_114534 | JGI IMG/M metagenome (GOLD analysis project Ga0172362, IMG submission 114534) | Sediment microbial communities from Lake Kivu, Rwanda - Sediment s1_kivu2a2 | ecosystem: Environmental > Aquatic > Freshwater > Lake > Sediment | place: Rwanda: Western Province, Lake... | reverse complement strand
CGTCTCCTCGCTGCTCGAGGTCGCCCAGGCGCTCAGCCAGCTTCCCGAGAAGCCGCGCCGCTCGATTCTGCTCGCCTTCTGGGATGGCGAGGAGAAAGGCCTCTGGGGTTCCAAATACTGGGTCGAGCATCCGACCGTCCCGCTCAAGAACCTCCGGGCGGCGATCAACATCGACATGGTCGGCCGCCTCCGCAACAACGACCTGACGATTTACGGCGTCCGCACCGCGCCGGGCCTGCGGCAGCTCGTCGCCGAAGGGAACGAAGGCCCGCTGACGCTTGACTTCGACTGGACCATCAAGGGCGACAGCGATCACTACTCATTCTACAGCGCGAACATCCCGATCGTGATGCTGCACACCGGCCTGCACGGCGACTACCACCGCCCCAGCGACGACGTCGAAAAGATCAACAACGAGGGGCTCAAGGACGTTTCGCAACTGCTGTTCAATCTGACCTTGAACCTGGCCGAAGCACCCGAGCTGGGCAAGTTCCGCAGCCAGGCGAGCGTCGAGTCCGAGTTCATCAAGCGTGGGCTGGAGCGAACGCTGCCGCCGCCGAAGGGCCGGCTCGGCTTGCGCTGGGATTCGATCGCGGCGCGCGATGGCCGGATCGTCGTCGCCGCGGTCACGCCCGGCTCACCCGCCGACAAGGCCGGCCTCCGCGCCGGCGACCGGCTGCTCTCATTCGCTGGACAGGCGCTCAACGACGCCGAGCAGTTTCGATTGGCCGTGCTGGCCGCTGAGAATCCGGTGCAGGTGACGTTCGAGCGCGCGGCTCCGCGTGCAACGGGCGTAGCAAACGAGTCTGACCCAGTCGCGACCGAAACGAACGCCGAATCCAAGCCACTCGAAGTGGAACTCCAGCTTGATGGCCCGCCGGTGCGCCTGGGAATCGGCTGGCGTGAAGACCTCGCCGAGCCGGGCGTCATCATCGTCAACCGCCTGACTCCCGGCTCCCCGGCCGACAAAGTCGGCATCCGCTCCGGCGACCGGATCTACCGCATTAATGGGCAGTCGTTCTCCGGCGGCAACGAATTCCGCGACCTGGCCCAATCCCTCCCCGACCCGATCACCCTCGACGTAGAAACGCGGGGCAAGGTTAGGAGTGTGGAGCTGCCCGCAATTCAATCGAGTGCTCCGGCCGCCGAGGCAACTCCGGCGAGTGATGCCGCCGAGCCGCCGACCGATGCAGATGCCATCCAATCGGACGAGTCTTAAAAGTCCTAAGTGAGGCCGCACTACATCCTGTCTTGCTCCCTCCACCGTATTTCGTGGGGAGGGCCGGGGAGGGGGGATTTGATCTCAGCATTCGCGTCGCGCTCTCGTCAGCGAAACGCGCGCGGCATGTCATCACGACCTACGACTGCCGACCCTCGCAGGCGAGCAATCTCGCACATCCGCGACGCACCGCAATGGCGTGAATTCGAGTAGGATGGACGGCGGTGACTGAAGCGTCGTTCGCGTCCATGAACTAGGTTGCACTGATGCTTCGCTGGGCATTCCGTATCCTCGCTGTGGCGGCCGCGCTGACTTGGCTCTTTGGTTCCGGTTGGCTTACGGTTGGGATGTCGCATACATCGCCCGTGGCTTGGCTCATCGGGCCGTTCTTCGTCGTATGTGCGGTTGGCGCGAGCATCCTCCAGTTTCGCGTCGCGTTTTCGCACGATGCACAAGCGGGGTTTTGGCTCGCGCTAATCCTCACCCCATTCGGAATGTTCTTCCTGCTACTCACTGCACACGTCGTGATTGACGTGATCGAATCGGGAAGGAAGCTGAGCTTTGATTACTATATGGGTCTTGCGATTGGCCCGGCGATTTGCCTCGTGGCGCTAGTCAACGCTGCCTGGGCCTGGTGGCATCCCACTCCGCTCTTGCTGCCGAATGGGCCAACAGCAGTTATTCCTCGCTGGCGACTGTCCGAGCTTCTATTGGCCGTGACTGGGTTTGCCGTGGCATATGCCGGCGGGGTAGTCGAATCAAAGAACGCATCCGTAGGCCATGCAGCGCATGCCTCGCCTGAATACGCCGGGTTGGTGTTGCCGAAGGGCGCCAGCGATGTGTGCGTCTATCGAGGATGGCACGACTACCTGTTTTACGATTTCGCAATCGACGAAGCCGGCTTTTGGCAATGGGCGCGCGGCCTTGGCAAGAGTAACAGCGGAGCAATTCGCACGGCTCAACCCATCTCCGGAGAATTCAAAATCCTGGCTGGTTCAGACGATGCAGCCGATTTAGAATTCCACACCATCCGACAAGGGTGGTACTACGACGGGCAGGACGAGCGACCGGAAATTCAGTTTGCCTACGATTCAGATACCGGCCGAGCCTATTTCGCCGGCTCCGAACGCCATTGACGCTGCGTGCGCGACGACGTCGCGAGCGTGCGACTCGCGGCGGGTTCGACTAACCATCGCGGCGGGATACGTCCTTGAGTCGTCAGGCACGGCGCGCCCTCAATGGTTTGGCTCCCTCCCCCGTATTTCGTGGGGAGGGCCGGGGAGGGGGTTCTTGAACCCAGCATCCGCATTGCACTTCTCGTGAGCGAAACGCGCGCGGGATGCCATCACGACGTTCGACTGCCGCTCTTCCGGGGCTGAGACTTTGTCCCTATTGCGTCTTGGCGTTTCATCGCCCCCGCCGCGTGATCTGGCCACCTGACCGGCATCTGAAAAATTCGCATTCCCAGTGACCCTTGACCACAAGTGTGGCTGGCTCGTCGCGCAAGTCGTTGCTGTTCGCCGCGCAGCGCTGCGCACCGCGCACACCGCCCACGTGTCCACCAACTCTAGTAATCAGGCCAGGATTTCCGGTAGTGTAAGGTCACGACAACAGGTAGAGACCGCTTGCTTTCGCGGACGCATCCGAACATCACTGCGAACTTGGAGGAACCACGTAGCCTGACCCAGACCGCTTGGGCCCATTTTGGAGGTTGTCTGAGAGGGTGTGTGCGCCCGAAACATGCTTTTCGCGCGAAACTAATTCCACACACCCGATCGAGGTGGTCGCCAGAAACAGCCAGCGGAAAGTGTTCAGTGTTCAGCACAACGGAAATGACTGCCTTCATCTTCGCTGAACACTGAACACTGAAAACTTCACACTCGTTTCCCGCTCTTTGAAAATTCGAACCAGCCAACCGGCCTAGCCCTGCCAGTTCGGCTTGGGTGCGTCCGGCACGCGACGATCTCAGGTCGCCGTGCTGGTGGCGAACGGATTGATGACGGTGACGCCATCGTAGTCCTGCCCCGCGTTCAGGTCTTCGCTATAGACTACGCGGCATCCCAGTAGTTCAACTGAAAGCGTTGCTGGAGATCAATCGCGGCGCGAACCAAACCGGGCGTCAGGTCGAGAGTTGGGAAGGCAAGCCAGGTTTCAATGAGTGCCAAGGCCTCAGGAGCGGTCAGCTTGAAGGGTCGCTTAACCGAGGTGGCGTTGACGTAAAACTCTGCGGCTACCTGGACCGACCAGCCCCATAGCTCGGCCAGCAGCAGCCGCTGAGCCTGCTGCCGCTTGGCAGCGTTCGCAGGATCTTCATCAATAGCGTAGAGCAGGATGTTGGTGTCAATGAACACGTCCGCGATCATACAGCTCCTCGCGCGGAATGCGGGGTGAATTGCGGAATCCGCGGATTCGTGAGAACAGCTCTTGCATCCGCTCGCGAGCCATCGCTACAGCCTCGTCACTGGCAACCGCGGGTGGCGCTTTGGGGCTGATCGTAACTTCGACCTGAGTGCCGGGCGCGAAGGGGACGCTGGACAAGCGGAGTTGGCCCTGGGCGTCGACGGTGGCGGACGTTTGGTAGGCTTTCATTTTGAGACCTCGTTCGGGAGCCTGATAACCTATTGTCCTCCGCGTGGGGACCTCGGGCAAGAACAATCAATTGTCGACACTTTTCGCTTAGCCCTGCCAGTTCGGCTTGCGCTTATTCATGAAGGCGTCGATTCCTTCGCGGAGCTCGGCCGATTCCCAGGCGTCGGCCAGAACATTGGCGGTGTACGGCAGGTTCTCGTCGATGCCGTGCGTGCTCACGTAGCGGATCAGCAGCTTCGCGTTCGCTACGGCGCCGGGCGCACAGGCCAGCAGATCCTTCGCCTCGCGTTCGATCACCGCGTCCAAGGCTTCCACCGAATCGACCGCTTCGTCAAGCAAGCCCATCTTCACGGCCGCCTGGCCGTCGAGCTTGCGGGCGGTGAGGAATGTTCGCCGGGAGTTGGGCACGCCGATCTTCGCCACGACATACGGCGAGATCGTGGCCGGGATCAGCCCCAGCGTCACCTCGCTCAGGCGAAACGTGGCGCTCGCCAGGCCGATCGCGATGTCGCAGATCGAGATCAGCCCGATCCCGCCGCCGAAGGCCGAGCCGTTGATCCGCCCGATGAGCGGCTTGGGCAGCTCGTCGAGCTCCTTGAGCGTGGTGGCGAACTCCGTGGCGTCGGCAATCCGTCCTTCGCGCGTGTTCGTGGCCTGCCGCTGCATCCCCTTCAGATCGCCGCCGGCACTGAAGATCTCGCCCGCGCCGGTGAGCACAATCGCTCGCACGCTCGTATCGTCGGCCAGTTCGCTCGCCGCCCGCCGCAGCTCGCGCATCAGGTCGTTCGACATGGCATTGCGGGTTTGTGGCGAATTGAGCGTGACGGTGGCGATGCCGCGCGGGTCGACGGCGACTGCAATGTGTGCGAACGGTTCCACGCTACGGCTCCTGGCCTGTGCGAAATGGCGGGTTGTTTGCGATCGGACTGCGATGTTAAGGCACGCGCCGGCAATTGGAAAGGCGCCGGGCGGAATCTGCCGGGGATTGCCGGCGCCCAGGCTAAGGGATGCACGAGCATGCTACCGCGGTTGAATAAATCACCCGCCGCCAGGGCTCGCGCAGCTTGTATCCGGTCGCGCCGGTCCGCATACTTAGCGCGGAGCGACGAAGCAGGCAAGTTCCCCGGCACGCGGTCTTTTGATGAAGGCCGTTCGATCATGCCGGGGCAGGTGTCCACTCTTCTGTAGAGAGGTAAAGCTAATGTCTGGCGCTCCAAGTCGTTCCTTCATCGCAGCCATCCTGGTTTCGCTCACCGCCCAGTCCTCGGGGACTGCCCACGCCGGCGAACTGACCGGCTTCGCCTGGTACTCGGGCATTGCCTCGGTCGCATCCACGACGATCTATCCGCCCGTCGCTCCGAACAACGACAACGTAGCGGGGCCGTCGCCCAACGACGTGTTCATCACGCAGAAGAATTATGTCGGCATCGGTCCGGTCGACCTGGTGTTCACGGTCTCGGATACCGGTGGCGTCACGGAATATCAGTTCCGCGAAGGCGTTTTCAATAACACGGGGGTCGACTGGGGCGCGTATCACATCGAACTCGGCTTTGGAGTCGGCACGGCTTTCGAGAAGTCGACAGCAGGCGACGGCCTCGACTTTGACGCCCCGGATTACGACTCGCCGTTCAACTTCAACCCCGGGCCGGGCTTCTTCCCAAGCGTGCTCGTGACCGAAGACGACATTTATGCCAGCGGGGGTGTGATGCCGTGGCTGACTTTTGCGGGTTATTTTCGGTTCGCCGTCGATGTGCCCGATGGAATCTCGGAGTATTCGCCAATCGCCGGTTCCTGTGCCGGAGCCGTCGACCGTAGCGATTGCGGCGCTCGGCCTGGTGGGGCTCGTGGGCTGGCGGCGCAAGGGGCGGCGCTCGGCCGGCTGACCGCCGCAGGGTGAAGGACAGGGTGAAAACCTGCACCGGCGCCGGAGTTTCCGGTTGTCTGGCATGCGGCCGCGCACTCAGATAGAATTCTGCTAGTTCATCTCGGCCTGCCGTTCGGTCGGCCGGCGCTTTCCAGGGGAGTCAGGTTATGACCACGGCGGTTCGCGATACCCGTTCGGAAGTTGCCATTCCGGGCACCGGCTTTACCAAGGCGCATCAACTCTTTCGCGAGTCGGTGCGGCAATTCGTCGATCAGGAAATCAACCCGCACGTCGAGGAGTGGGAAGAGGCACGCATCTTTCCGGCTCACGACCTGTTCAAGAAGGCCGGCGACCTGGGGCTCTTGGGGCTGTCGTATCCTGAGGAATACGGCGGGATGGGAGGCGACTACTGGTACAACCTGGCGCTGTCCGAGGAGTTTGCCCGGATCGATTGCGGTGCGATTCCGATGGCCTTTGGCGTGCAGACCGACATGGCGACGCCAGCCCTGGCGAAGCATGGTTCGCACGAACTGAAAAAGAAGTATCTGGAACCAGCGATTCGCGGCGACGCGGTCTGTTCGGTGGCTGTTACCGAACCGGAAGCCGGCAGCGATGTAGCCAGCATCCGTACCAAGGCCGAGCGCGAGGGCGATCACTACGTGATCAACGGTTCGAAGCTGTACATCACCAACGGTGCCCAGGCGGACTGGATCTGCCTGCTGGCGCGTACAACGCCGGGCACCACGTATAAGGGAATGTCGCTGATTGTCGTCCCCACCGACACGCCGGGCTTTTCCGTGAGCAAGACGCTCAAGAAGATGGGCAACTATGCCAGCGACACGGCCGAGCTTGTGTTCGACAACTGCCGCGTGCCGGTGGCGAACTGCATTGGCGAAGAGGGACTGGGCTTCATCTATCAGATGGAGCAGTTCCAGAATGAGCGGCTGGTGAGCTCCTGCGGCGCGGCGGCCGGCATGGAGAAGATCATCAAGATGACGATTGAGTATTGTCGCGGCCGGAAGACGTTCGGCAAGCCGCTGATCGAAAACCAGTGGATCTACTTCAAGCTGACCGAACTAATCACCGAAGTCGAGATGCTGAAGCAGATGTGTTATCACTGCGGCCGGATGATGGACCGCGGCGAGGACTACACGCGCGAAGCCTCGATGTGCAAGCTGAAGGCTGGCCGGCTCACCCGTGAAGTGGCGGACACTTGCCTGCAGTTCCACGGTGGCATGGGCTATATGGAAGAGTATCCGATGGCCCGTTATTTCCGCGATTCGCGGCTGTGGTCGATCGGTGCCGGCGCGGACGAGGTGATGATGGGAATCATCGCCAAGTACGAAGGCATTGCCCCGCCAAAGTAGCAGCCCTGCGGCAAACTTTACGAACGGAGTGACACGGTTGGCAGCGTTGTGGCCGGCCCGTGTCGTGTGCAGCCAAGGGTTCCGTGAGCGACTTGCAGGAGAGGTCCGCCGGTGCAGCGACAAGTTCTACCTTCGCGGCTTGATCCGCAGTCGAATCACTACCGGACGAACCGCGAGTCGGTACTTGCGCAAATCGCGAAGCTCGATGAGCTACTGGCTGCGGCCAGGGCTGGCGGTGGAGAAAAGTCCGTTGCTCGGCATCATCAGCGCGGAAAGTTGCTGATTCGCGAGCGAATCGAGATGCTGGTCGATCAGGACTCACCGTTCCTGGAGTTGGCGCCCTTCGCCGGAACCGGCACGGATTACGAGGTCGGCGCTTCGGTTGTGTGCGGTATCGGCGTCGTCTCGGGCGTCGAATGCTACATCATGGGGAATGACCCCACGGTGCGCGGCGGGGCCGTGAATCCGTACACGATGAAGAAGTCGATGCGCGGCTTTGACATCTGCATGCGGAACCGGCTGCCGTACATTACGCTGACCGAGTCCGGCGGGGCCGATCTGCCGCGGCAGTTGGAGATTTTCTTGCCCGGCGGCGCGTCGTTCCGGCATCTGACCGAGCTTTCCGCGGCGGGCATTCCGACGATCTCGCTCGTGTTCGGCAACTCGACCGCCGGCGGGGCGTATACGCCGGCGATGTGCGACTACACCGTGTTCGTCAAAGATAAGGCAAAAGTCTTCCTGGGCGGACCGCCGCTCGTGAAGATGGCCACCGGCGAGGATTCGAACGACGAGGAACTCGGCGGCGCGGAGATGCACTCGCGCATCTCGGGCCTGTCCGACTATCTGGCCGTCGACGAGCTCGACGCGCTGCGAATCGGCCGTGAGATCGTGGCGAACCTGAATTGGAAGAAATTGGGACCGCCGCCGACTGACGAGGTGGAAGAGCCTCGCTACAACGAAGACGATCTGCTTGGCCTCGCCCCGGCCGATCTGAAGGTGCCGGTCGACATGCGCGAGATCATCGCCCGAATTGTCGACGGCTCGCGGTTTCACGAGTTTAAGCCGGCATATGGGCCGAACCTGATCACGGGCTGGGCATCACTGTACGGCTACGAGATCGGGATCCTGGCAAATCAGCAGGGCGTGCTGTTCTCGGCCGAGTCGCAGAAAGCGGCTCAGTTCATTCAACTTGCCAACCGGAACGGCGTGCCGCTGGTGTTCATTCAGAACGTGACCGGCTACATGGTCGGCAAGCAGTATGAGCAAGGCGGGATCATCAAGCACGGCGCGCACATGATCAACGCCGTGTCGAACAGCACGGTGCCGCACCTTACGCTGCAAGTCGGCGGGTCGTACGGGGCCGGCAACTACGGAATGTGCGGTTATGCCTACAAGCCACGGTTCGTGTTTCTGTGGCCGAACAGCAAGACGGCCGTGATGGGGCCGGCGCAACTGGCGGGCGTGATGTCGATCGTGCGGCGGGCCGCGGCTCAGGCCGCAGGCAAGCCGTTTGACGAAAAACAAGACGAGTTTCTGCGTAAGGCGGTCGAAGACCAGATCGAGAGCGAATCGCTGGCCACGTTCACGAGCGGCCAGGTGTACGACGACGGGATCATCGATCCGCGCGATTCGCGCACCGTGCTGGGGATGGCGCTGTCGGCGGCGATGAGCGCCGAGGTGCGCGGAGCGGAAAAGTTCGGCGTGTTCAGGATGTAAGCATCATGAACATCACTGCCGCTGCGAACACGAAAGTCGCGCCTGATCGCGCGGGCTATTGGACGGCCTTTGGACAGATGCCGGTGGTGCTGCAAGCGTATGCGGGATTCTCAACGGTCGCGCTCGTTTCCGTGTTTCTCGGCATAGCGGCGTTGTTCTGGCCCAACGCGAAGCAGTGGATGCAACCGTTGTCGGAGCCTGCATTCTTTAATTCCTACTTGGTCACGATCAGCATTATGCTATCGCTTCCCACGCGGCATCATCTACGAAAGTGACTGATGGCTGGGTTGTTCTTGATGTTGTCGTTGGCTCTCATGGCGGGGATTGCTGATACCCTCGAGTTGCTTTCTGACGTGACGGTGACGATGGCGGCGCAGACCACGCAACCCTCATTGCAGCACCATCCGGTTCGTCCGGTGCTGCATGTCGTCGTGCCGGCATTCTGGTTCTTGATGCTACTTTCGCCGCAGGTGCAATGCTGGATGCGAACTCCGCCGGAGGAAGGTCCCGTTCCGTTTACACTCGTTGACATCTTCTATTGTGTGTTCGTTGCGGCCGTCTGCACGTCGCTGTCAATCGCCCTGGTCGGCTTCGCGCGGAATCGGCTCGAAGTTGGACAAACCCTGGCCGAGATGCTGACCAAGTCGAAGGCCGCCGCCCAGGCTTCCCCCTCACCCTCGAAGACACCCTGATGCCGCAAACAAGCATTCGCAAAATTCTGATTGCCAATCGCGGCGAGATCGCCCGGCGGATCATGCGCACCTGCCGAGAGATGGGGATCGCGACGGTGGCGGTCTGTTCGGACGCCGATCGCGACGCGCCGTTCGTGCTCGAGGCGGACGAAGTCGTCCCGCTGGGTGGGCTGCGACCGGCCGAGTCGTACTTGCGCGGTGAGGCGATCGTCGAAGCGGCGCAGCGGACCGGCGCCGATGCGATCCATCCCGGCTATGGCTTCCTGGCGGAGAATGCCGAGTTTGCTGGGCTGTGCGAAAAGGCCGGCGTGACGTTCATCGGCCCGCCGTCGAACGTAATTGCGGCGATGGGCTCGAAGATCGAAGCCAAGCAACGGATGAAAGCGGCCGAGGTGCCACTACTGCCAACCGTCGAGGTCGGGGACCAGCCGGCGGAGAAGGTGCTGAAAGACGTCGAGAAGCTGGGATGGCCGGTGCTCATCAAAGCCTCGGCTGGCGGTGGTGGACGCGGGATGCGCGTGGCCACGAGCGCCAAGGAATTCGCCGCTCAGCTCGAGACGGCCCGGCAGGAATCGCAGGCCGCGTTTGGCGACGGCACGCTATTCGTCGAACCGTACATCACTGGTGCTCGGCACATTGAAGTGCAAGTGTTCGGCGATTCGCACGGTAACGTCGTACACCTGTTCGAGCGTGAATGCTCGATCCAGCGCCGGCATCAGAAGATCGTCGAGGAGTCGCCGTCGGTTGTCTTGGAAGAAACGCTACGCTCGGCTATGACCTCGGCAGCGGTGCGCGGGGCGAAGGCGATCGACTATGTGAACGCCGGGACGTTCGAGTTCCTGTTGACGCCGGAGGGGAAGTTCTACTTTCTGGAAGTGAACACGCGGCTGCAAGTCGAGCATCCGGTGACCGAGTTCATCATGGGGCTTGACCTGGTGCGGTTGCAAATCCTGGTGGCGGCGGGCGAACCGCTGCCGCCTGAGGTGTTCGACGCGGAGCCGTGGGGGCACGCGATCGAAGTGCGGCTGTGCGCCGAGGACCCGCGGCACGACTATCGACCGGTTGCCGGGAAGCTGAGCCGATTTAGCATTCCGAGCGAGGCGGGCGTCCGTGTCGACTCGGCGCTCGACGGTACTGGCGAAGTTTCGCCGTACTACGATTCGATGCTCGCCAAGGTGATTGCTTATGCTCCCACGCGGGCGGAAGCCGCGGCAAAGCTCGCCCGGGCGCTGCGCGGAGCGCGGCTGCACGGGATCGTGACGAATCGGGAACTGCTAGTCCGAGTTATCGAGTCGGACGAGTTTCAGCAGGGAGCGACAGATACGGACTTTCTAGTGCGCAACGATCCGGCGGCGCTAGGGGCTCCGCTGGTCGATGCGGCGGCCGAGCGATTGCATGCGGCTGCGGCGGCGCTCGCGGCGCAGGCCGAGCGGCGGAATTCGGCCACCGTGTTGCGACAGGCGCCTAGCGGTTGGCGAAACAATCCCTCGCAGCCGCAGCGTGTACGGTACACCGGCGAGCAGGGGGAGCTGGCGGTCGAGTATCAGTTCTCGCGCGACGGACTGACGCTGCGCGTGAATGGCGATGTGCTGGAAGGCTCACGCTTACACTCGGCGATGGCGGAGCTGGTGCGGCTGGAAGTGGGCGGCGTGGAGCGTGCATATGCGGTGGCACAAGCGGGCGACGCGGTGACAGTCGACAGCAGCCTGGGAAGTTCACTGCTCGCAGAGATTCCGCGCTTTCCGCTGCCGGAGGATGCCGCGGCCGCCGGCTCGCTCGTGGCGCCGCTGCCGGGCACGGTGCACGATGTGTGCGTGGCGGTGGGAGACGAGGTCGCCCAGGGACAAGTGCTGCTGGTGATCGAGTCGATGAAATTGCTTCACGAGATAGCCGCGCCTCAAGCGGGCAAAGTCGCCGCGCTGGCGGTGGAACGCGGCCGCCAGGTCGACGCCGGCACGGTACTCGCCGTGTTGGAATCTGAAGATCACTAGTCGCGGGTCGTTCGCACACGTCGATTGCAGCAGAGGTTCATTCACATGGCCGCACCACTTCGAATCGCCAATTGCAGCGGCTTTTACGGCGACCGATTGTCGGCAGCGCGCGAGATGGTCACCGGCGGCCCGATCGATTTTCTGACCGGCGACTACCTGGCCGAGCTGACGATGCTTATTCTGTGGAAGTCGCAGCAGAAGGATCCGGCGACGGGCTATGCCGTGACGTTTCTTAAGCAGATGGAGGACGTGCTTGGCGAGGCGCTGAGTCGGGGCGTGAAGATTGTCACGAACGCCGGCGGGCTGAATCCCGCAGGCCTGGCCACAGCGATACGCACACTCAGCGACAAACTGGGGCTAAATGCCAAGATTCTGCACATCGAAGGCGACGACGTCCTGCCGTGCTTGGGAGACTTGCAGGCCGCCGGCAATGAGCTCAAGCATCTCGACACCGGCCGGCCGCTGCGCGAGCTGAAGGCGAAGCCGCTGACGGCCAATGCCTATCTGGGGGCCTGGGGGATCGTCGAGGCCTTGAATCAGGGAGCCGACGTCGTCGTTTGCCCCCGGGTGACGGACGCCTCGGTCGTGGTTGGTCCGGCGGCGTGGAAGTTCGGCTGGACGCGCGACGATTGGGATCGGCTGGCCGGAGCGGTGGCGGCGGGACACATCATCGAATGCGGCACGCAGTGCACCGGCGGCAATTACTCGTTCTTTCGCGAAGTGCCTGGACTTGAGAGACCTGGCTTTCCGATCGCGGAGATCCACGAGGATGGCTCCAGCGTGATCACGAAGCACGAACGTACCGGCGGACTTGTTTCCGTGGGCACGGTTACGGCTCAGTTGCTGTACGAGATCGACGGTCCAAAGTATGCGAACCCGGACGTCGTTGCGCGGTTCGACACGGTCGAGCTCGAACAAGTGGGTCCGGACCGAGTACTTGTCAGCGGCGTGCGTGGTGAACCGGCGCCGGCTGAAATGAAAGTGTGCCTCAACTATCTTGGTGGGTTCAGCAACCAGATCACGTTCGTGCTGACGGGACTCGATATCGAGGAGAAGGCTGCGCTCGTTGAGCGGACGCTGCGGCAATCGATTGATGTGGGCCAGTTCGATGCATTCGAGATTCAGCTTGCACGCACGGATAAGCCGAAAGCCGAAGACAACCAGCAGGCGGCGGCGTTCCTGAAGGTCACGGCCAAAAGTCAGGACCCGAAAAAAGTTGGCCGAGCATTTACCGCGCCAGTCATTGAGATGGCGCTGGCCAGCTATCCGGGCTTCTTTTGTACGACTCCGCCACAGGAGGCCAGCCCCCTGGCGGTCTATTGGCCGACGCTGATTCCGGCCGGAGCGGTCGAGCAGTGCGTGGTACTGGAGGATGGAACGCGGATTGCGGTGCCGCCCATTGCTACCTTTGACCACGATAAATCCAACGGGACGGCAAACAATCCGGTTGCCCATTTCGATGCCCAACCGCTATCCGGGACCAACCACAACATTCCGCTTGGCACACTGTTCGGCGCTCGCAGTGGCGATAAGGGGGGCAATGCGAACGTCGGAATCTGGGCACGCGATTCAGCAGGCTTCGCCTGGCTCCGCGAATTTCTCACGATCGAAAGTTTGCGCGGGCTTTTGCCGGAAGCGCAGGAAATGGAAATCCGCCGCTACGAGTTTTCGAACCTAAACGCCCTGAACTTTGTGGTCGTTGGACTGCTAGGCGAAGGCGTAGCCTCGAGCACTCGCTTTGATCCCCAGGCCAAGAGCTTAGGCGAATTCCTGCGCTCGCGCATCGTGCCGATTCCTCAGTCGCTGCTGGCGGGAGCCGCTAAGTCATGAGCAAACCGCTGGAAGGCATTCGGGTACTGGACTTTGGCCGTTTCATTGCCGGGCCGTACTGCGCGATGATGCTGGCCGACTTCGGTGCCGATGTGATTCGCATCGAGCGTCGCGAGGGGGGCGAGGATCGCCCGGTGGGGCCCATCTGCGAAAGTGGCGCGGGAGGGCTGTTCCTGAGCATTAATCGCAACAAGCGCGGCCTGACGCTCGATCCAGCGCATCCCGGAGGTTCTGAGATTGTACGCCGGCTAGTCGAGAAAGCCGACATCGTAGTCGCGAACCTACCGCTCAACGTGCTCGAGAAGCTGGGGCTCGACTATCCTTCGCTCAAGGCAATCAAGGACGATATTATCCTGGTGATGGGTTCTGCGTTTGGCCCCGACGGACCCTACAAAGACCGCGTCGGTTTCGATGGCATTGTGCAGGCCATGAGCGGCGCGATGGGATTAACCGGCTTTCCCGAGGCGCCAGTGCGCTGCGCCGTCTCCTGGGTTGACTATGGCACGGCGCTACATGCCGCTTTCGGTGCAATGGCCGCGCTCATGCATCGTCAACAAACCGGCCAAGGACAATTGGTCGACGTGTCGCTGCTGGCAACCGGCGTGACGTTCATGCTGCCGATGCTCGCCGAGCGGGCAATGACCGATATCGTTCGCGAGCGCCAGGGGAACGCCAGCTTCTATGCCGCCCCGGCCGATAGCTACCGCACGCGTGACGGCTGGGTACTGGTGCCGACGATCGGTGAGCCCATGTTCCGCCGCTGGGCCCGGATGGTCGGCCGCGAAGACCTGTGCAACGATCCTCGCTTGCAGGACGACATCGGCCGGGCGAATCACTATCCGGTAATAAATGAAGTCATGGCTGCTTGGTGTGCTGATAGGTCGCGTGACGAAGTTGTGGCAGCTCTAGAGAAAGCGCGACTGCCGTGCGGGCCGGTGTACGATCTAGACGAAGTACTCGCCGATCCGCAAGTGAATGCGAGGAAGTTGCTCGATCGCACGACGTTTACTGGAAGCTCGCGACCAGTCCCGGTTGCCAGTCCACCGGTGCGACTGAGTCGTTCGCCCGGTGAGATTCGCCACGGCGCGCCCGCCATAGGCCAGCACACGGACGAGATCCTGCGCGAGCACGGCTATTCGGATGCCCAGATCGCCGACCTCCGCGCAGTAGGGGCTACTTAGCCGGCGCGCCCTGTTGTGCCTCGGCTGCTTTGCCCGGAAATGGCCCTTCCGACCAGCTCCAGACGGGCCAGCGAGTGTTCGCCGAACCCATGGTTTCCTCGCCATTGACGAAGCTGGCTGCCAGCACGATGCCGACGAGGCAAGCGGCCGCAATCGCGACCCACCGAGGCCACGGCACCGGTACGTCAGCAGTCTGCGAATCGTCGGCCGATGGCTTTGGCCGAAACAGCGGACTTACGATCACGTACGTCGCCATCAAGCCAATCAGCACCCAGAAAACCGAGTGCATATTGAGCTGCTTTTCACGGTGCGGATACCAGAAGTAAAGTGCATTGACATTCTGAAACAGGAGCATCGTGAGCGTAAGCCACATCACCGGGAACCAGGCGAGCGGCTGCCAGCGACGAAAATGGATCAACATCCATGCTGCCGCGCCGACGAAGCCCAAGACACAAATTGCATCCAGTTGCCAGAGAATGGTCTCCGCCAGTTGCTCGGGATTCTCGTAACCATAGGCTTTCAGTTCGTTCGCCCAGCTCATGAGTTTCTCATCGGGCCGGATACGCGTCAGCCGGTGCCAAAGAGGAATTACCCCCAGCACAAACGTGATGCTTAGCGCGCTCGTCCAACCTATGCTTTCGTCCTCTGGTGGCGCGGGATAGGCATACTTCAGCATGCCGAAGGCGAACACGAAGCCGCCGATCAGACCGCACGATGTCTCCATCACGTTCCAGTGATTGATCGTGAAGTCGAGCAGACTCGGCGCTTGCAGCACGTTGGCGATATTTCCCAATAAACGCCCACCGCTCATGCCAAGCCCAAAGCCCAGGTAGCCTAGGAGCCCACCGCGAAACCCGCTCCATTTGCGGTTCATGGCGAGCCAGACGAGCTGCGCGAGCGCGGCGCCGAAGTATGTGATTGATGTATTGTTCCGCGGTGGATTGATGTGAAAGCCCAGTGAATCGACGATCAAGAACGACGTAAACCAACCACCGGCCATGACTGTGAGCACCAGACTTAGCCACTGGGTGGTGCGCAACGCCTCACGTTCAAGGACGAGCCCCACCATCGCCCCGCCGAATGTGCCCCAAGCCGCGCCTTGCAGGAAGAGTGTGAGAAAGCCATAGGAGTAATTGATGAACGTGTCGCTCTGGGCATAGCCATGCAGAATGCCATAACTCATCGCGCCGCCCGAGCCGATGCCAATTGCCGAGACGGCCGCGAGTATCGGCATCCACAGAAACAGCGACCGCTGCCGGCTGACGTAGGCGAAGCCCATCGCCAGACAGGCTCCAGGAAACATCGCCCCGACAAGATGTCCGAAGTCTCCGCGGATTCCCCAACCAAGCCCTACGGCCAGGGCTACGAATGTGCTCCGCGCGATCCGATCGAGAAGCGTCATTCCGAGCCTCCGCTAAAAGTGTTCTTCCGGCACCAGCGCTACGGCGCGGCACCACCCGGCACTTGCGCGGTGAATCTTGACCGGTAGGCAAGAGACCAAAAACCCGTGAGGTCGCGGCAACCGATCGAGATTTGCAAGCTTCTCGATCTGGCAGTATTCGCGCGTGATGCCCGCGAAGTGCGCCGGCCAGATATAGCGGCCGTCGCCCGTCCGATCGTAGTCGGCCTTCATATTGGCGAACGGACGGTCAAGCGTGTAGGCATCGATGCCGATCACTTTCACGCCTTGCTCACAAAGCCAGAGCGTGCCATCGCGACCGAGTCCCGGTTGGGCGAAGTATGCCGCGGATCCTATGCGCTTGTCGGCGCCGGTCTGGAGCAAGACGATGTCGAGCGGCTGCAACGTGTAGTCGATCTTGTCGAGCGCCTTCTGCAAGTCGGCGACTTCAATGAACTCGCCCGGCTGCTTGTGCCGCACATCGATCACCACACCTTGCGCGAGACACCACTCGAGCGGCACCTCGTCGATCGTCCGGGCCGGCTTCCCCTCGGACGTTGCGGCGTAGTGGTATGGTGCGTCGACGTGCGTGCCGGTGTGCGTCACGGCGCGGATTTCTTCAACTGCCCAGCCCTGGCCGTGCGAATAGACCAGATCCTCAGGCTTGATGCCAAAGAATGTTTGCATCTGGTCAAGACCGGCGACTTCATGCGAAGTGTAGGAAATCTCGGCCGGCATCGGCTCGCTTGGAGCCAGGTGTTCAAGCGGCACGCTGAGATCAACGATGCGATGTGCGGGTAGCATGGGTTGGCAAGGTTTTGGGCGAGAAGCGGGATTGCGTTACATTAACCGCTCGATGCTGGCGTTGCCAGAGTTTCATCAGTGCAAGGAGTATAGGCCATGCCACAAACAGCAGGCGGCACGCAACAGCCGGTGCTCATCGCGCGTCACGATGTCGAAGGCGGCGCGATCTTGCAGATCACGCTCAACCGCCCAGAGTCGCACAATGCCGTGGATGGCTTCATGGCCAAACTCCTGCTCGAAGCCTGGCGAGTGTTTCGCGATGACGAGTCACTGACCGTGGCCGTGCTCCATGGTGCCGGAGAGAAGGCCTTCTGCAGCGGCGCAGATCTGAAGGGACTTAATACGCTCGCACATCTGGGCGCGACGCGCGAGGAGATCAATGCTTATGTCGAACATGGCACCGGGCCGATGGGCGGGACGCGAATCGTACAGACGAAGCCGGTGATCACGATGGCGCAGGGCTATGCGTATGCCGGTGGTTTGGAGCTGTTCTGTCATGGTCATATTCGTCTGGCGGAGCGTGGGGCGTCGTTCTCCGTGGCTTGCCGCCGCTGGGGTGTGCCGCTGGTGGACGGCGGAACCGTGTACTTGCCGCGACTGGTCGGCTGGGGGCCCGCCCTGCCGCTGATCATCACCGGCCAGCGAATCACCGCCGAACGCGCCTACCAGTTGGGGCTGGTGTGGGAGCTATGTGAAGCGGGCCAGGGACTCGATCGCGCGATGGACATGGCGCGGCAAATCTGCCGCCAGCCACGCGAGGCGATGCTTGCCGATCTGAATTCAGCCGTACACGGGTGAAATCTGCCGCTCGACGACGCGCTGAAGCTTGAAGCCCAGAGCCTGCACCCGGTGATGCGCAGCGAGAGCACGCGCCAGGGCGTGGAAGCATTCACACGCGGCGATCGGTTCTGGTTTGAGTGAGATGACGTTTCACGCCGCCGGCTTCAGCACGAGCGTATTGACTGGCTTGCCGGGCAGGAACGGCGTAGGCTCGCCGCGTGTCCAGCTTTCGTGCATGTCGCGGTAATGGGGCGAGAGCGGGTGGCCCGACTGGCCGCACGGCATGTGCATGTAACCTTCTTCCTCGTGGCCCGGCGAAACCCCCATTCGTTGCGAAGCGCCGCTTGAAGGAGCCTGGATGCGCGGCATGTTCTCGGTGTCGCCGCGCAGTTCTTCAGGCGCCATGTCCAGCCAGCCAGCCAGGCTCGGCACGGCCATGCTGAGCGGATGCTGAATCTTGGTGGTGTTGAACGCTCCCCACGTGAAACCGGCCAGCTGCTTGTCCCCGGTCGACGCTTCATTAACGACATCGTCGGCCGTGGCTAACAGCAATGCGTCCCAGGTTTCGTATCGTGGATCAATCAGGTGCTCCGGCTTCTCGGTGACGATCTTCCAAATGGCACCTTCGACGCGCTCATAACGTGCAAGCTGAAAGCCCTCGTCGAGTTTGCGGGCGGGCGTGCCTAGCACGTCGCAAAGCTGAGCGAGAAGTTTGCGGCGGAACGTACGCACGGCCCGGAAGCCGACGGACTCGGTGGTCGCTGCGCCGCCCCAGTCTTCCACGAACTTGCGCATCTCGGCTCGCTTCGAATTGTCCTTCACCGCCGCTTCGTTCAGCGTCTCTAAGAGCAGCTTCTGCCATCGATCGAGAAATACCGCCTTGTCGTCTAGCTGGATACGGAGCATGTCCTTCTCGGTCGCACTCTCGGTGGCCAAAAGGTCATCGCGAATTTGCTGCTGGCGAGCGCCGAGATCGTAACCGCCATCGCCGACGATCTTCAGGAAGTCGCCACTCACGACGCGCGAGTTGGCCGTCCATAGCTTGCCATTTGCCGGATCGATCACGCGGGGATATTCTTCCGGCTCCAGGTAGCCATCCCAGCGATGCGAGCCGTCGGCCCAAGAACTGGGCAAGCGGCCGTCGAAGCCCACGCGGCGGGGAATGCGGCCGAGAATGGTCCAGGCAATGCGCCCCTGATCATCAGCGCAGACGAAATTCTGAGCGGGTGAACCGCTGAGGTTTGCCAGGCGCAGAGCGTCTTCCAAGGTGGCTGCCGATTCGATCCGCATCAGGCCCATGTTCACTCCGCCCGTGTCGTGAGCAACCCAGCGCACAGCGAGCGGTCGGCCTGCGTGGTCGTGTTTGAGGATCGGTCCCCAGATCGTCGAGATAATCTCCAGCTTCTCGTCGGGCTGTCCCTTGATCTTAATGACTTCCTCGGCGTGCTCGAACTTCCTCGGTCCGTCCGGCGTGAGATACGCGTCCTTGTCGCTCGGATCAACTTCGACAATCACCACGTCGGCCCAGTCGCCTTCGCTGTTGGTGAAGCCCCAGGCGACGCGTCCGTTGCTGCCGACTACGAGGGCCGGAGTGCCTGGAAGCGTGACGCCGGTAACGCGATGTTCGGCCGGTTTGACGGACTCGGCAGTCTTGTCTGCAGAGACCGGTGGTGCGTGCTCGTCCGGCCAGACGAACTGCGCCCGATACCAGATGTGCGGTACACGAATGCCCAGATGCATATCGTCGGCGACGATTGCGCGTCCATCGGCCGAGGCCTTGCCACTGACGGCCCAGTTGTTACTTCCCAATCGAAAGTGATCGATCGCCGGGAGTTTGTGTTTCGGGGTGAGGTCGTTCACAGCCAGCTGGTTGGTCTGCCGGGTGTCGAACACCTCTGGTCCGGGAATCGGCGGCACGGTGAAAGCCTCGCCTTGAATGGGGGCGTCCCACTCGGTACCCAGTGGCGCGAGAAAGTCGAACATCGCCTGGGGCATGGCGGCGTGCAGTGTGCCGAGGGCGTCTTCGTCGCGAAAGTCGGTGCCTTGCAGATCGAGATACATCGAGAACATCACGAGCGCGGAGTCCTCTGGCTTCCACGGGGCCGGATCGACGCCCAGTAGCAAGTATTCGAACGGTTTGTTCTCCAGCGACGCCAGCCCGGCGTTAACCCCCTTGGCGTACGCTTCCAGGAAGGTGCGATCTTCGTCCGAGCCAGTGGCCAGCACCTCTTGAGCGCGCTTACGGAACTGGTTGATGCGGATGCGACGGTCCGTATCCGTCACGGCACTACCGACGAGTTCGGCCAGTTCACCCGCCGAGTTCCGCCGCAGCAGGTCCATTTGGAAGAACCGGTCCTGGGCATGGACGAAGCCAGTCGCATAGGCCAAATCGGTGCGGTTGGCCGCGCGGATCGTAGGAATCCCTAGCGAATCTCGTTCGACGGTGACCGGAGCGGTCAGTCCCGCGGCAGTTCGCTCACCGGCCAGTTGCGGCAGGCTGCCAGCTAGCTGACTACGGACCCAGAATGCCGACGCTCCGACGCTCACGACCAGAACAATTGCCACGCCGGCCACGATCTTCAGAATACGCCTTCGCATGTGATGCCCGCCCCCAAAGACAAGGTACGTCCAGAAAGGATTCAGCCCCGTACGAATTCAATTGTCGATGGGAGGCCGATCGGCCGCAAGCGGTGGAAACAGGCCACGGCGGGAAATATTTTTTCGCACCAGGGGAACTTTCTCTCGTCGCTCGGTCGTCCAAGTCTGTAGACGCTGAGTTCGGCCGATCGCGGCGCACAAGGACACATCACCCTCAAGTCGCATACCTTTCTCCAGGAGGCCCGGTCATGCTTGCGCGCACGACGTTGACATCTGTTCTAGGGGCGGTCGCGTTGGCTACCTATTGCTTGACCACCTCGCCCCGCTTGCAGGGCGAAGAGCCAACAAAAGTGGAGACTGCAGCGACTAAGGTCACCCCCAAGCCACTGTCCAATTCCGCGCTCAGCGGCCTGAAGTACCTGGTCGCACAGCAGCACGAAGACGGCGGGTGGGGGCAGGGGGGCGGCTGGCGAACCGGGAACAACGGCGGCAACGGGAGAGTTGAGGGCGAGAGTGTGCCCGACCCCTCGGACCTGGGCAACACCTGTGTGGCACTGCTCGCGCTCATTCGCGCTGGCAGCACGCCCGAGAAAGGTGAATACGCGCAGCACGTCGCCCGCGGAGCGCGGTTTGTCTTTGAACGAGTCGAGAAGTCACCCACCGAAACGCTCTACCTAACCGACGTTCGCGACACCCAGCTTCAACAAAAGATTGGACAATACGTCGATACGTTCCTGGCGGGACTCGTGCTTTCGGAGTTGAAAGGGTACATGCCTGGCGAACTGGAAAACCGGAAGCTGGAACTCGCGCTCGCCAAGGTGGTCACAAAAATCGAAGCCAACCAGCAGGAAGATGGCACGTTCGCCGGCAACCATGGTTGGGCCTCCGTGCTCTCGCAAGGGCTGTGCAGCAAGTTCATCAACCGAGCTGCTCAACAAAAGGTAGCCGTGAGTGCCAAAGTACTCGAGCGAGACTTTCAACAATCAGTGGCAAGCCTCGACAGAAAATCGAAGGGAGGCGGTCGGGACATCGTTGCTGCTGAGTCGATCTCGGCCAGGCCGGACGCACGAATTTCGGCGCGTGCTACCGTGGGAGGAGCCGCAGGCGACGCCGGAGTTGATCTCTATCGCCAGGCGACGAACGTCGGCCGGATCAACTTCTTTTACGATTCGAACCGCAATGCGGAGCAGAAGGCGCAGCAGGTTCTGGCCAGTACCTCGACCAGCGACGATGCGAAACGCGAGGCCCGCAGCGAGCTTTCCCGGTTTGCCAAGGTGCGCGGTACGCAGGAGCAAGCCGTCAGTGGTATCATTGACAGACTGGGCGATCAGCAGTTCATCGCAGGCTTCGGCAACAACGGCGGCGAGGAGTTCCTCAGCTACATGAACATCAGCGAGACGCTGGTGCAGCAAGGCGGCGAGAATTGGGACACGTGGGACACGACAATCTCGGCAAAGCTTGCCCAGGTGCAAAATGGCGACGGCAGCTGGTCGGGGCACCATTGCATCACGGGGCGAACTTTTTGCACGTCCACGGCCCTGTTGACGTTGCTTGCCGATCGGTCCCCCTCCCAACTGGCGGCCCAACTGGCGGCACAGAAATGAACTGGAGAGTTCGCTTGAGCGCGGTTCACAATCTGGCAATGCTGCTGTTAGTTACCCTGCTGCTTGGCTGTGGTGAAATGGTCGTACCGACCTCGGACGTCACCAGTTCAGAACAGGACACGTCGCTGACCGCCAGGATCGACGTGGCGCTCAAACGAGCGACCGGGTTTCTAATCGAGCGACAGTCGGCGGACGGCGGCTGGCGTTCGGACGTGTATGCGCCGTTTCGCGATGGCGACGCGCTCACACCGATCGTGTTGCTCGCGCTACAGTCGTTGCCAGCGGATCAGCAGCCGAAGCAGTCCGTGGAGCGCGGCGCTGTGTATCTGCGAAGATTCGTCGGCGCGGATGGCACCATACGGCCTCCCCGGCCTGGGATCGCGTATCCCGTTTACATGGCGGCGGGAGCGATCCTCACGCTTCGCGAGCGACCGGACGCCGAATCTGTCCGCGCGCGAGCGGCATGGCTGGGATACCTGCGTGACAGGCAACTCAGCGAGCCGAACGGCTGGCAACCTGAGGACAAGTTTTACGGCGGCTGGGGTTATGCGCCGGAGATACCCCACAGGCTCCGAGACAGTTCAGAGCTAAGCCCGCTCGCTGAACCGAACATTTCGGCGACAGTCTTCGCCCTCGAAGCGCTCCGGGCCGCCGGGGTGGATGCCTCGGCTGAGGAGATTAAGAAGGCGCAGCGGTTCGTAGAACGCTGCCAGAATGTCCCGAACGAAGGTGCCGAGCCGACCGCGTTCGACGACGGCGGATTCTTTTTCTTGCAGACGGATCCGTTTCGCAACAAGGCGGGAATTGCCGGCCGCGATCCGCAAGGGCGAGAGAGATACGCGTCTTACGGCAGTGCCACGGCCGACGGCTTGCGTGCGCTCTTGCTATGTGGCGAATCGCGAGACTCCCCCCGAGCACAGGCGGCATTTCAATGGCTGGCTGACAATTTTACAGTCGAACATCAACCTGGTCGTTTCGCCGTCGAAGCGGCGCGTGATTCAGTGTATTTTTACTATTGCCGCAGCACGGCGTTATTGCTCGACCAGTTCGCTGCGGCCGCCGAGGCACACGGCATCACTGGGACTCGCTGGGCCGAATATCTGGCGAGGGAACTGATCGAGCGACAACGCGAGGACGGTTCCTGGATCAACGCCGACGTGGAAGTCCGTGAGGATGACCCCTTTGTCGCTACTTCGCTGGCGATGGCGGCACTGTCAGCCTGCGGTCGAATCTTGAGCTCAGGCGACGGCGTGGATCTTGGAACTAACTGTCCTTGACGGCCAGTTTCGCCGCGTCTCCTTTCGGGGGCTTCGGCGCATCCGGCGAGAAGTGGATCTCGATCCATTGATGGTCCTTCGACCACCCGACCCGGAACTCCGGAGCGCGTATCGAGGACACGGTCTGCGCTGACAACCCGCCCATCTGGGCGTCCCTCGCGGGTCCCTGAGCAGCTCTATCACGGCTTATCAGTCCGGCGAGAAGTGGGCGAAGCGAGTTCTGCAGCTCCCCGTTGGCGAGCGCGCCTCGGACGGCGCTGCGGTGGATGCGAACCGCGATAGCAGCGTCTGTCTCGAATTCCGTAGTAACGGGCGGCGCATCTGCGAAGGCCTGATCGGGATCCATAAGAACCATTTCAAGGTAGTCCGGCCGCGAATGATATTGCCAGTTGTCTTTTAAGTTGCCGATCGGCAAGCTTACCAGCTTGCTGTGCACGGCGCCCCGAGCATTTGCCAGGGCTTTCTCGACGGTCTGGTCAAGGGCTGCGTTCAGGCGACGCTCGGTATTGCGCGAGGCAATCGCGTCGGCTTGGCCGCGCAGTTCTTGGACTCGGCCGCTCCCGATTCGCTCGGCGACCCTTCCGCGGAAGCCAAGCAGTGTGGAACGAACCTGATACGTGGTCGAGCGGGTATTGGCCGTGGAAGTTGCTGGCAAGAGCTTGATCCCACCAGACTGAAAGTGAATGATCTTGCGCGACTCAAACGGGCTGTGCGAGGAGTTGTGCAATTGGACAGGTCCGTGGTGGCCGACTGTTTGTGCCGAGACAGTCCCCCGTAACACAATCTCAAGAACGGCCTTATCGTCGCTCGCATGCAACTGCAGTGTTGTCTTTCCTTGCGTCGTCGCACTGCCTGCCACGTTAGTACCAAGGATTGTTTCACGAACCTGGCTCCGGCGACTGACCTCGCGTTCGAGAAAGCCATTCAGGTATTCGTCCGACAATCGTACTTGCACTAGTATGGCCGAGGGTGTGGCGGATTGCTTATCGAGGAGCGGTAGCAGCAGGCCGGGCTGATCGTCGTTCGTCAAACGCGAGACAGCTCCGGGTGCTCCAGGCAGATTGTCAAACATCCCGCGCACCGCTGGCATCACGTGCTGGCCGCCGTTGGGTACTGGTCCCCAGTGCGACCAACGATCTTTCACAAGTGCGGAGAATCCAGTCAGCGCGCATAGCCAGACAGTCAGTAGACCGCGAAACATAACTCACCTGGGCGGAATCGCCGTGGGGTTGAAGCGAAGTTGAAGTTGTCAGTCAGGATGCCGGCAGGAGTAAAGCAACGTTCGTGCCGGAGAGGCTGCCAAACCGCGCACGGCCAGTTTCGCCGTGGAAATCCTCGTAATTCTCCCTATCCTGCCAGGGACCTTGCTCTCACGGCGACCAGGGGGTGGCAGCCGCGGATTCGCCGGTTCGCGAAATCTCGGATGGTCAATCTGGTTCGTCCGACGTATCCTTTCCCGTCGGTTTCACATTCTTGGACAACCTAGTGGCGCATGCCGCCCGAGAGGGAGATTAGCTAGAGATGAATGCTTACCTGGTGATTTTGAGTTTGGGTCTTTCACTGATGTTCGCCTTCGCCCGCTCGGCAGGCGGCGCGGAGCCCGGGCCGAAGGATGCGGATGCACCGAAGGAGTTCCAGACAACCAAGAGTGGGCTCAAGTACCGCGTGCTCCGCAAGAGCGACGGCAAGAAGCCTAAGGCATCGGACACCGTCGAAGTGCACTACAAGGGTTGGCTCGATAGCGGCAAGGAGTTTGACAGCTCGTACGCCCGCAACGAATCGATTGAATTCCCGCTGAGTGGCGTGATTCCTGGTTGGACCGAGGGCATGCAGCTTGTGGGCGAAGGCGGGATGATCGAACTCGAGATTCCCTCGAACCTGGGATATGGCGCACGTGGCGCGGGCGGTGTGATTCCACCGAACGCAACGCTGCACTTCATCGTCGAGCTGATCGACGTGAAGTAAGGCCCCGGCGATTCATCGCTGTGAAACACAAGCGGCTCGCGGCGTCTCAAGTGCCGCGAGCCGCTTCTTTTCTGGTGTCGCGATCGAGACTAACCGAATAGCTCGGTAATTGGCCGCCCGTTGTAGACCTTGTTTGGCCGTCCCACGCGATCGGGCATGGTCGTCTCGTGCGGAATACCCAGGGCGTGCAGAATGGTGGCGGCGTAGTCGAGGGGGCTAACAGGTGAGTCGGCCGGCCGAGCGGCGTGCTTGTCGCTCTTGCCATAAACGGCTCCGCCCGTGATTCCACCGCCTGCCAGTAGGCCGCTATAACAGAACGGCCAGTGCGAGCGGCCGCCGTCGCCGGCATTGCCACCATCGATTCGCGGATTCCGGCCAAACTCGCCGACCCAGGCCACGATCGTGTCGTCGAGCATCCCGCGCACCTCAAGGTCTTCAAGCAACGCGGAGAGCGCTTGATCCGAGGGTGGGATCAGTTCCTTCTTGAGCCGCGAAAAGTTGTTGCCGTGCGTGTCCCAGAAGTTGCGGCCGTCGTTGTGCCAATTCACGTTCACTAGCGGTACGCCGTGTTCGATCAATCGTCGGGCCATGAGCACACACTGGCCGTGGATGTTGCGGCCATAGCGATCGCGAACCGAGTCGGGTTCTTGCGAGAGGTCAAAAGCGTCGCGGGCGGCCTGCGAAGCCAGTAGGTTGAACGCCTGCTCTTTAAGACCAGTCACGTCAGAGGTTTGAAGGGCCTCACGCTGCGCGTCAATCTCGCCCAGTAGTGCCTGGCGCGAACTAATGCGGTCGTAGCTGATGCCGTCAGCCAGACTGAGTGCCTCGACCCGCCAGTTGGGCTGACTTGGATCGCCGGTCACGAGCAGTGGGTCATACTTGCGTCCCAGGAAACCTCCGTGCTGTCCGGGGGCCTGACCGCCCGGCGCGGCTGGATGGTAGGCCTTCCAGGGCAGCGTAACAAACGGCGGCAGCGTGTCTGAAGTTTCACGCAGCCGGGCGAGTGTGGCACCCAGGTGCGGTGTGTCTCGATCACTCGGGGGGTCGGCATCGCTGTTGAGCTTTGGCGCCCAATTGCCGGTGAGCGTGGCGTGACCGCTGGAAAGATGAGCCGGATCGGTGTGATTGAGCGAACGGATGATTGCCAGCTTGTCCGTAACCTGCGCGACGCGCGCAAAGTGTTCGCAAATCTGGATGTCCGGCACCCGGGTCGAGATTGGCTTGAACGGCCCGCGCACCTCGTTCGGAGCGTCGGGCTTCATGTCGAAGGTGTCGAGCTGACTGGGACCGCCCCACATGAACAGGAAGATGCAGCGTTTGGCCTTGCCGAAGCCGTTGCCGCCGGCGGTGCTTCCTGACGCCAATGCCCGGGCGGACCAAAATTGCGGCAGGCCCAAACCCAAAAGCCCCAGACTGCCGGCCTGTAGCACCTGCCGGCGCGACAGGACCGAGTGCTGACGCCGCAGGTCGGCACAGCCTTGGTCGGTGTAATCACGTGCTTCACGCGAGATGAAACGCTTCATCGCAGGCGGCTCCGTGAGGGGGCGTGGCGGGAATGTAGGGGCGGGACGCATCGAAGCAGATCGATGCATTTTAGCCGCGTCCCAGGTTCGAATGCCAGACGGAAACGCGCAAAAAGTTGCTGCTCCGCGGGTGCCTTTTTCTGCGCGGTTCGGCCGGCTAGAGTCTACGGGCTGCACGGATTGTGCACTGTACTCTTTTCTGACGCTGATTGGTGAGGACACTCGTGGACCTTCCGTTTGATCCGAAGCTCGCCGTGAAGACGCTTAAACGCGTGGATGCGGAGCTGGCCGAAGTCATTCGCAGTAGCGGGCCCTTCACGCATCGGCCCGAGAAGATGGAGCGGCCGTTCGAAGTGCTCCTGCGAGCAATCGTCTATCAACAACTTTCTGGCAAAGCCGCCGCGACGATTCTCGGCCGCGTGATGGAGCATTATCCGAAGCGGCGAGATTTTACGCCAACTGCAGTGCTGGCCACGCCAGATGCGAAGCTTCGGGCGGCAGGTTTGTCCAACGCGAAAGTCGCCGCAGTCAAGGACCTGGCCGCCAAAACGCTTGACGGTACGGTACCGACGTTAGCTCGGCTGGTGAAAATGAGCGATGAGGAGATCATTTCGCGGCTCGTGCAGGTACGTGGGATCGGCGTGTGGAGTGTCGAAATGCTGCTGATGTTTCGGCTCGGCCGGCCCGACGTGCTGCCGGTGAGCGATCTGGGCGTGCGCAAGGGATTCATGCTGACCTACGGACTGGCGGAGATGCCCGCGCCGAAAGAGTTGCTGGCGTATGGCGAGCGCTGGCGGCCATATCGATCTGTGGCAGCGTGGTATATGTGGCGAGCCGTTGACCTGGCGAAGGACGCCGCGAGTAGTCGCAAGCCGGCACTGCCGAAGTGATGCTCGGTCGAATTAGGCGAGCATCTTAGTGACAACGTTGCCGCCGACGTCAGTGAGGCGGAACTGCCGACCTTGAAAACGATAGGTCAGCTTCAGGTGGTCGAGCCCCAGGAGGTGCAGCATCGTGGCCTGCAGGTCATGGACGTGTACGCGGTCTTCGACGACGTAGTACCCTAACGCATCGGTCGCGCCGATCGATTGCCCGCCCTTGATGCCCCCGCCGGCGAGCCACATGGTGTAGCCGTCAACGTGATGATCGCGGCCAATCAGGTCGCGCGGCTCGCCCATCGGTGTGCGGCCAAACTCGCCACCCCACACGACCAAAGTATCTTCCAGCAACCCGCGAGCTTTGAGGTCTTTGATCAGCGCGGCCGCGGGGCCATCGGTCTCCTGGCAGCGGGCATCAAGCGGTTCGCCGAGATGCGTATCGTGATTGCCGTGATGGTCCCAGTCGGTGTGATACAACTGTACAAATCGCACACCGCGTTCCACGAGCCGTCGGGCGAGCAGGCAGTTGTTGGCAAACGAGGGCTTGCCCGGCTCGGCGCCGTACATGGCGAGCGTCGCGGCCGTTTCGCCACTCAAGTCGATGAGTTCCGGCGCGCTCGACTGCATGCGGTAGGCCATTTCGTAAGCGCTGATCCGCGTCGAGATTTCTGGATCGCCCACGGCCGCAAGCCGCTCTTGGTTGAGCTGCTGCACGGTGCTGAGGAACTCGGCCTGACGAGTGCGGTCGACGCCCGGCGGATTCGAAAGATTCAGAATTGGCTCGGGTCCGGACAGGAACGGCACGCCCTGATACGCGGTGGGCAGGAAACCGCTGCCCCAGAGCGGATTGCCACCACGTGGTCCGCGTGGGCCAGATTGCAGTACGACGAACCCTGGAAGATCGCGCGCTTCGCTACCGATGCCGTAAGTGAGCCAGGCACCCATGCTCGGCATGCCGAAGCGGCTCGAGCCGGTGTTCAAAAAGACCTTTGCCGGGCCATGATTGAAGACGTCGGTTACCATGCTCTTCACGATGCACACATCGTCGACGACCGTAGCCAGTCCGGGAAGCAGGTCGCTGAGCTCCGCGCCACTTTGGCCGTGGCGGGCGAACTTCCGCTTCGTTCCCAGCAACTTGGCGTCCCCTTTGATGAACGCGAACCGCTTGTTCTTGGTGAACTCCGGCGGCACCACCTGGCCGTCCAGCTCCTGTAGCTTGGGCTTGAAGTCAAACAGTTCAAGCTGACTCGGTCCTCCGGCCATGAACATGAAGATCACGCGTTTGGCTTTGGCGGCGAAGTGCGGTCGGCGCGGCGCGAGCGGATTCTGCAATTCTGGCGGATCGATCGCCGCTCCGGCCTCACCCGTGAGCAGCGAAGCTAAAGCGATCGAACCTAGACCAACTCCGCACTTGGCAAAAAAATGCCGTCGCGTGCGGGCATGCAACTCGTTCTTCGGTTGATGACGATCCATGTTGGTGCTCACTCTCGCGTGATAAACTCATCGAGGTTTAGCAGCACTCGGGCGACCATTGTCCAGGCGGCGGCTTCCGCGGTATCGGGCTCACCGGAATTGCGCGGAGCGACCTGTCCGGCGCTTTCTGGCGAGGTGGCAAAATGAGCCCGTTGCGACTCGAGGTATTCAAGCAACCGAATAAGCTCCCGCTCGTTCGGCTTGCGGGCGAGTGCCCGGCGAAACGCCTGCTCTGCGCGAGCTCGATCGCCTAGGGCTGGGCGAGCAAGCAAGTTTGCGGCGTAACCTTGAGCAATCTCGACGAAAGCAATGTCGTTCGCCATCGTCAGTGCTTGCAGCGGAGTGTTCGAACGCGGCCGCCGAGTGCAAGCCACGACAGCGTCTGGCACATCGAACGTCTTTAAAAACGGGTAAGGGCTCGATCGCCAAAGATAGGTATAGAGTCCGCGCCGATAACGATCCGAATCCTTGGCCGTCCCCCAGAACTTCACTTGCTGCGTGAAACGGTAGATTCCCTCGGGTTGCGGAGGATAGACGCCCGGGCCGCCCATTTCGCGACTCAAGAGACCGCTGGCCGCGAGCGCCGAATCTCGAATCGCTTCGGCTTCAAGCCGCAAACGAACCTGCCGGGCGAGCAACTTATTGTAAGGATCGGCTGCGACGAGATCCGGACGCACTCGCGAAGATTGCCGATAGGTGCCGCTCGTGACGATGAGTCGGTGCAATGCTTTCTGGCTCCATCCGCCGGCCATGAATGTCCGGGCCAGCGAATCCAGCAACTGTGGGTGCGACGGCGCTTCGCCTTGCAGTCCGAAGTCGTTCTCGGTGGTCACCGGATCTTGGCCGAAGTAGGTTTGCCAAATCCGGTTGACCGTCACCCTCGCGGTAAGGGGATGTTCGTCATCGACAAGCCAGCGGGCAAAATCGAGACGGTCGGTCTGCGTGCCGCGCGCGATCAATGCAGGTAGCACGGCGGGCACACCTGGCTTCACCGGGGCGCCGGGTTGCAGGAAGTCACCGCGCACGTGGACAAATGTCTCGCGAGGTTCGCTGCGCTCTCGCATTACCAAGGTCGTCGTGACCTGTTTATTCATCTGCGCATGCTGCGTATTGAGCTCTTCGGTTCGCTTAGCCAGCGGCGCCCGCTCGAGATCAATCTTGTCGTGTGTGGACTTAAGCAGTTCGAGCTGCTCCTTGGTGCGGTCGCCAACCGGCAAGGCCGCGGCCGCGATCACTTCGGCGGAAAGCTGCTGCTCGATCCGCTCGGCCTCGGTAAGCGCTGCCAGACCGTCCTCCCACTGCTTCTGACGGGGCCCAATGTTCGCGTCGACAATTGCCAGCCGCTCGAGCGACTGTTTTAAGTCCGCGGCTAGCGCGGGCAGCTCTTTCGCTTGCTGTGTGGTTGGCACTTGCAGGACTGGCTCGTCTGCGCCATTAAAGATTGCAAAGAGCTGATAAAATTCCCGCTGCGAGATTGGGTCGAATTTGTGGTCGTGACAACGTGCGCAGCCGAGCGTTAGCCCCATGAACGCCGTGCCGGTCGTGCTTACGCGATCGACTACGGCCTCGACGCGAAATTGCTCCGGATCGGTGCCACCTTCCTCGTTCACCATCGTGTTGCGGTGAAAGCCGGTGGCGATTTTCTGTTCGATCCTCGCGCTGGGCAGCAAGTCACCGGCGAGCTGTTCGATCGTGAACTGATCAAATGGCAGGTCACGATTAAAGGCTTCGATCACCCAGTCGCGATACTTCCAGATGGAGCGTGCCCCGTCGATCGTGTATCCGTTCGAGTCAGCATAACGTGCGACGTCGAGCCACTGCCGTCCCCAGCGTTCGCCATAGTGCGGTGAAGCCAGGAGCCGATCCACGACGATCTCATAGGAGTCTTCACGCGGATCATTTAGAAAAGCGTCAACTTCTTCAACCGTCGGTGGCAGGCCGATCAGGTCGAGCGTCACCCGCCGAATGAGCGTGGCTCGATCGGCTTCAGCTGCCGGTGCGATGCCTGCCGATTCCAATCGCGCCAGTACGAAGGAGTCGATCGGATTTCGCACACGTTCAGCTTGCGAAACCTGAGGCGGATGGACTTCCGACAGTGGCTGAAACGACCAATGATCGCTGTTGCGCGATGCGAGCGGTTCGGTATCGGCGGGAGCCGGCGCCCCCGCGTCGATCCACCGAGCAAGCGTGGCTGTCTCAACCGCCGAGAGCATCGGTCCCTCGGGCGGCATTTTAGGTACGCGCCCGTTTCCACCGCGGATCGCAATTATGAGCGGGCTAGCCTCGCTCTTGCCAGAGACGATCGCCTCGCCACCATTGCCGCCGAGAGCGCGGGTGTCGGTGCGATCAAGTCTAAGTCCGGATTCCTGTGCATCTGCCCCGTGACAATCGAAACAGTGGGCCGTCAGGATTGGTTTCACGTCGCGATCAAAGTCGACGGCCGGTTCCTCGGCATGGATTTCGATCCCAATCAGCGCCAGGCTGAGGGCCACAAACGAACCCAGGATCCGCGGCGAGGTCGGCATCGCGTGGCGCAAGGTAGGCTGGAGGAATGCGGGGCAATCCTAATGCGCGTCGGCTTACTGAGCGGCAAACGCGCACGGGGGTAGGCCAGTGCTCCCTATCATACCCAACCGGATTGTCGCTGAGAACAAGCCGTTCCGTGAGGCGAGGTCATGGTTTCGCGGACACGAAGTGAGCCAAAAGAAGGGACTGCCCCCGAGCACTGAGCAATTCCACGTCGTCTGGTGGAACGACCGTGAGTTGGTTTTTCAGTCCCAGATGCTCAAGTGCTTCGCGATAAGACGTCGCGAGCGGCTCGGTCGCCGCCAGCACGATCGGCGTTCGCTCAGCTTCGCTCGCCAATCCGGCAAGTTCGGCGCCGACCAGTACACCGCTCAGAAAGTAGCGGTTTCCCTCCGCGGGCAGGTTCGCAAGCACATCGCGCGTCCGGACCTGAAACATCGCGGAACTCAAGGGGTGGGATCGCCCGTGCTCTACCCCTGCCAGAAAATCTTCGCTGATCTGCGGCACCTTTGGCCCTGCCGGTTCTTCGCTTAGGGAATGCTTCAATACGCTGTGTTTGCTCAATACGGCAAACAGTTCGCCGGTCATGAATGTCTGGAAATCGACGAGGGCGCGATCACGAATTCGCATATGCTTGGAATGGGTGCCGGGCTTGATCACGACTGAGTTCGCCGCCAGCTCCGCAACTTCGGGCAGCGTAAAAAGTCCAAGTAGTTCGCACTCTTCGCCACGCATAATGTCGGTCTGACTGCGAACGCCCGAGATTAGCAGGACGGGGTGTTCGCCGACGACTGAGGCCACCGGCGGCAACTCTTGCCAGCTAAGCTCAGAGCCATCCAACGAGATCGGCAGACTTGCATAGGGCAGTTCGCGCCAGCCGATGGACGAACTTGCCATCCCCGAGATCAGAATCGGGGCGCCGGCAAGCTGCTGGCCTTGTTGTGAGGCCAGAGGCACAAGCCCCTCGGTCAGGATCGTGGCAAAGGCATGTGGCCGCTCGGCGCCCTGGTAGTGGGCGGAGATGCTGGCAGTCCCGTCGTCAGAACGGTACTCGGACAGTAGTTGCCACGGACGGACCGCGATGGCCCGCATGCGCAGCCGGGTGGTACCCCAATCACAGTTGACAAACAACGAAGGCATATCGTACTGGGGGGGCTCGGACGGGGTGCACGGGAAGCTTTGCAGCTTCTCCAGCTTATGGAAAATCGATGCTAACGATGGATCAGACCTGCGATTTATGAGGTCGGATGCACAAAACCGCGGAACTTTTACGCTCCTCCGGGGTATCAAGAGAGTGGGCAGAGTTTGACGGTCCATCGTAAAGCCGTCAATTACCAGCAGTTAAGTTCTCAAGTGGACGACGCCATGAAGGCACGCAGCGAATCCCAGCGGGCGGGCTTCACGTTGGTCGAACTCCTTGTGGTGATTGCGATTATCGCAATTCTCGTGGGCATGCTTCTGCCCGCCGTGCAGTACGCGCGAGGCGCTGCGAGGAAGACGCAGTGCCTCTCAAATCTGCGACAGGTTGGCTTGGCCCTCCAACACTATATGGATGCCCGCGGCCAGATGGCCAAGTTTCCGGACTGCGCTCGGATGCCGAGTATTTCCAAGCGGCCGAGCATGGTGACCGCGCTCGGGCCGTATATGGAACGGGGAGCGCTCAATATCAAAAAGACGGAAACCGACACGCCGACCGCGGTAGGCTCCAACAGCCCGCACGAGCCGGACCCTGACTTCCCAGACGCGACTCCGGAAGCTCCTGGAGCCCAGCGGTTCATCGATCGCGATCCGCTGTTCGCCTGCCCTGGCGACGACATGGTCTATCGCGATGCGGCGCTCATGGCGATTGGCCGGCCGCAAGAAGCGAAGAGCTATTACGATGCCGAGGGCACCAGCTACGAATACAACGATCGCGACCTGACGGGCAAGACCCGGCAGCAAGTGGTAATTCGCCGCCGCAGCAATGGCACCGAGTCCCATCGCAGCACGGGTACGATCTGGGTCGCCTACGACTTTGAAAATTTTCATGGCCCTAAGGGGCAAGACGGCGCTCGCTGCTTTGTCTATTTGGACGGGCATGCGGACGCGATGTAATGCGGAACGCTCCTCAAACAGCACACGATTAGCTATAGGGCAACGAACATGCCAAGTCATCGAGCGGCGCGCCCTGTTCGAACGGGAAAAAGCGAAGAAAGTTCTGGCCGCGGCAAGAAGGTCGCCATTGCCACAATTCTATTTTTGCTGATCGCGGCAGTTGGCTATGCCATGTATGGGGGCAAGGATCCTGGCGTGGCACGGATCGAGGGCCTGCGCGAACAAATGGACGGCGCCAACAATGAGCAGCGACGCGAGTTGTTTCAGCAGATGCGCCAAGAGTACGAGCAACTGCCCGAGGCGACTCGTCAGCAATTGCGCGATGAACGCGAAGCGCGTTGGGAACTTGAAAAAGGTAAGCGACTAGGAGAGTTCTTTGCCATGTCGCCACAAGAGCAGCAGAAGTCGCTCGATGATTCGATTAAACGTGAGGAAGAGCGGCGCAAGGAGCGTGAAAAACGGCGGGCCCAGGGCGGAGGCGGTGGCCGTGGCGGACCGGGCGGTGGTCGTGGAGACATGGGGCGACGAGGCGACCGCGGACGAAACTCCAGCGACGATCCCAATGCCCGGCGGAAGTCCTACCTGGACCGTAGTTCACCACAAAGTCGGGCCATGCGCTCCGAGTATGCACGGATGCGAGCTGAACGCCGTAAGCAATTGGGGCTGGCCTCTCGTTAGAATCTGTTGAGCCCCGCACGGCGTTTTTCGCGTGGCGACCGAATGCGCACATGGCTTCATGCGGCATTGGCTTCGCATGACATGTGTTGCGATTGCCGTTGCCTCCCAAGCAACTCGCCGCTACACTCCGCACCCCTTGAGCCTGACCGCCTACGGTCCAGGCCGGTGACCGACGAACTCTGCGGAGAATCCCGATGCGTTTGCTGCTGATTTTGGCCGTGGTGGCCGTAATTGGATTGATCGTGACCGGAGCAATTACGCTCCAACGGTCTGAGGATAACAAGATCACGATCCAGATTGATAAGACCAAGGTTCGCGAAGAAGCCTCGGAAGTGATCGAGAAGGGCAAGGAAGTAATTCAAGGCGTTCGAGAAGCCTCACGCCAACGCCAAACTAACTGATTGGCAGCTTGCAGAGAGCTGGGAGCGATTTCTGCCTACTCGCAATGGCAAACTGCTCCAAAAAAGCTTGACGAAAGGCTGGCCCCAGCCCAAGCGTGTAAGTATCTTAACCGCTGGAGACGGAGAGAGGCTGCATTGCCCTCCCGGCTCCGCGTTCTGGGACAAACGCGCACGCAGGCAGGGGACGAGGCATGTTCAGGCGTTTTCACGCGACAGGCGAAGAGCGTACACGATGGCGCTCCTTGCAGATAGAAGTACTGGAAGAACGACGGATCCTGACCGCAGTTTCCGCGGTCGAAGCCTCGCCGCTGGCCGCAGCGTCGCCCTGGCAGAATCCCGTTTATCCGCTCGATGTGACCGGAGATGGCGTTGTCATTTCCGCGGACATGCTAACCATCATCAACCGAATTCTGACGGTTGGCATGGGGGAGTTGGGTGTGCCGCCCGGCCCGGTCACAACATTCTACGATACGGACGGCAACAACCGGGTCAACAGCAGCGACTTGTTGCTCATCATCAACGCGCTTTTGTCGCGTCCGGAAGTTACAACGTCTACGCTGGCCTCGTTCACCGTGGACGTCACACCAAAAGTCACCGTTAAGGTCAGTGAGGGCGAAGCCGGAACACTGCCCGACGGGACGATCGTGCTGCTCGACGTGGACCTGAATAACGACGGCGACTTCGTTGATCCTGGTGAGTCCGGACATACGCAGTCGACGCTCTACCAGGGCGAATCGAACTTCACCCTGACGACGGCTTTGCCACGCAGCGACGAGCTTTACTCCGTCCGTCTGCAAGCGCGGGTCAAGGACACGCGGGCCGTATTCGGGACGAGTCCCGCGATTTCGTTGACGGTCGATACGCTCACTTCGGATGCGTTGGCCAACTACGTGAACACGCCGGACCCGTCCTACAGCTTCCAGAAGCGCAACGGCGACAATGGCGAGTTACGTTCCATTCCGTTGCTTGGCAGCTATCGATACTACGCGATTGATATGACCAGCCAGACCTGGCGGAGTACGGAGGATGTCGATCGCCCTGTCTGGCGACATTGGCTCACGATGTATGTGCCAACTGGGGCGATCTCCAACTCGGCCGTGCTGTTGATCGACGGTGGCAGCAATGGAAACTTCACGAATGTGCCCGGGGCGATCGACCTGTTGGGACAGGCCTCATTGCTGCTCGGCAGCGTGTTCGTGCAACTCAAGGTCGTGCCGAACGAGCCGGTGATCTTCACCGATGAAACCGAGAGCCGAACTGAAGACGAAATCATCGCTTACTCGTTTGATAAGTTCCTGGAGAACATCGGCGAACCGGGCAACGACACGTGGCCGGTGTTAGTGGCCATGGTCAAGAGTGCCGTCCGCGCGATGGATACCACGCAGGCGCTGATCCCAACGATCAATGACTTCGTCGTGACCGGATATTCGAAACGCGGTTGGACCACATGGCTCACTGCCGCGATTGACGACCGCGTGCGGGCGATTCTGCCGGGCGTGTTTGACAATTTGAATCAGGGCCCGCAGATGGTGCACCACTATGGCGCTTACGGATTCTTTTCAGAAGCCGTCCAGCCATACAACGAGATGGAAATATTCCATCGCATTCTGACGCCTGAGGCCTTGCCGTTGTCGCGAATCGTCGATCCATATACCTACCTGGCGAACGGCCGCTTCGACGATATGCCAAAGCTGATCATCAATTCCTCGGGCGATGAATTCTTTGTCAGCGATTCAGCCCAGTTTTACTTTGACGATATTCCGGGCGAAGACAACTACCTGATCTACCTGCCCAATACGGGCCACGGCCTGGATATCGACCTGGATAATCCAAATCCACAGCAAAGCAAAGTCGCGAGCGCCACAATTACGTTCGTCGACGCGGTCCTCAACAACCGCACGCTACCAAAGTATTCGTGGACCGTGGGACAGGACGGAGCGATTCG
>Ga0172362_10000364_pt1 | contig 36413 bp, 30 predicted proteins | sample LakKivs1_kivu2a2_FD_114534 | JGI IMG/M metagenome (GOLD analysis project Ga0172362, IMG submission 114534) | Sediment microbial communities from Lake Kivu, Rwanda - Sediment s1_kivu2a2 | ecosystem: Environmental > Aquatic > Freshwater > Lake > Sediment | place: Rwanda: Western Province, Lake... | reverse complement strand
TTCAGCGACAAGGAAGGCGATCCGCACAGCCCGCGCGATGGCAAATGGTGGAGCCACATGTTCTGGTTCATGCCGGACTTTGGCAAGAAGCATCACCAGACGATGCTCGAGCGGTTCGCGCCGGATCTGGCCAAGGATCCGATGATGCACTTCCTGCACAAGATGTTTCTCCCCTCGCACATTCTGACGGGCATCGCCCTGTTTGCCTGGGGCTACTTTGGCTGGGACGCCTACACCGGCTGGTCGTTTGTGGTATGGGGAATGTTCGTCCGCCTGGTGTATGTGCTGCACGTGACCTGGTTCGTCAATTCGGCCACGCACCTGTGGGGTTACCGAACCTACGAGACCACGGACGACAGCAAGAACCTGTGGTGGGTCGGCATCCTGGCCTTCGGCGAGGGCTGGCACAACAATCACCACGCCTTCCAGCGGATGGCCAAGGCTGGGCACAAGTGGTGGGAAATCGACATGACCTACTGGGAGATTCTGGCCCTGGAGAAGGTGGGCCTGGTCTGGGATGTCGTTAAAGACCCGCCGAAGCACGGCAAGCCGGCCTAGCGGAATCAGGGACCCGATTTGCCGGCTGCGGAATTACTGATATACTGTAATTATGCGAGATCGGGTTACCATCAACAATCGCGGGGTCATTACCATACCCGCTAAACTGCGCGAGGCTTACGGCCTGAAGGCGGACGACGAACTCATCCTGGAGTCCGTCGCGCAAGGAATTCTGTTGCGGCCCTCGGTGAGCGTGCCCGTGGAAATCTACTCGGAAGAGAGAATTGCCGAGTTCGCGGCCGACGAGCAGGCGGTCAATGCATTGCTACCTCCTTCGGCGCACTAATCCAGTTCGCCGATGCGAGTCTTTCTGGACGCCAACGTTATCTTTTCGGCTTCTGCCCCGGAGAGCGGCATCGGTCGGCTGCTGCAATTGGCGCGGCCGCGCTGCACCTTGCTGACAAGTGATTTTGCCGCGGAAGAGGCCCGCCGTAACGTCGAGCTCAAGCGTCCTGATTGGGCTGCCGGTTGTGCGAGTTTGCTCGAGCAATTGACGATGGTCCCCTCAATCCTGTTCCCGCTCACGGTCGAACTCGACGAGAAAGACCGGCCGATTTTGTGCGCGGCAATCCGGTCGAAATGCGATTTCCTGGTAACCGGCGACCGTAAACATTTTGGGCATTGGTACGACCAGGAGGTCGACGGTGTGGCGATCGTCTCGGTATTGGGTTTTGCCCAGCGGATCGCGGCCTCGGATTTAACCTCATAGACGCGGATATGTGAGGTCCCGGGTGGCGCCGGGCTGGGGCGAAATGCCGAAAGTTCCGCCTGGTCCGGCTGAGCTGATCCAATGTCCCAGGTATGCCTTGCCCGCCCCGGTTTTTGAGGTTGCAAGAGCCCCCGGCACTGGTAAGATGGATCTCTTAAAGTTTGTTTCGAATAACCCGTATTAGAAGTAGGACAAGTTCAAGCTAGCTGGCAGTTTCGGTGCTTAAGTCAAAACGCGGAAAGCACTAGCGAAACGAGCTAACGCAGAGAATTTGCGATTGCAGATGTCGCTCACGAAAGAACGTAAACAGGTCCTGATCGGCGATTACAAGCGCGGCGAAGGCGACAGCGGGTCGCCGGAGGTGCAGATCGCCATTCTGACAACTCGCGTTGCCGAACTGACGGAGCACCTGCGAACGCACAAGAAGGATTACGCCAGTCGGCGTGGCCTGTTGGCGATGGTAAGTCGCCGGCGTCGGCTGTTGGATTATCTGAAGAGGATTGATCCGCAGCGTTACCTCGACGTGATTGGTCGCCTGGATATTCGCAAGTAAGGCGAGGCAGTTTGCTCTGGGGCAACTGGTGTTTCGGAGGCGAGTCGCGCTTCGCCACCTGCTCGAGCCGGGAGTCGAGCTCTCGGTTTGCCTGAGACAAGCGGTCGTTCGCCGTGGCCTTGCAGTTTCGCGGTGCGAAGTTCGCTGAACATCGAGATTCGCGGCCGAAAACTTCCTTCGCGTTTGATTTTCTCTGTGCCAAGCTCAGCACTTCGCCGGCCGCTCTGCCGCCAGGCTCCGGACCGCAATCTTTCGGCTGTGATTCTGCCTGGTTGGGCCGACGATCTTCGCACCAACCCTGCTGATCAACAGCCGGGCACCTCGCGCGCCAAATCCGCCCCGCCAAGCTTGAAGTTTGCCAAAAAAGAGGTAAGGACCAACACAAGTGAAAGTACGAGTAGAACGAAAAATCGGCGATGGCACTCTTTCGATCGAAACCGGCCTTCTGGCCAAGCAGGCTGCCGGCAGCGTGCTGGTGCAGTATGCCGAAACCGTGGTGCTGTGCGCCGTGGCTGACGGCCCGCCGCGCAATGCCTTTTCGGACTTCTTTCCGCTGACCTGCGATTATCGCGAGCGAACCGCCGCGGCAGGCAAGTTTCCCGGCGGCTTCCTCAAGCGGGAAGGCCGCCCCACGATGAAGGAAACGCTGACCGCGCGGCTCATGGACCGCCCGATTCGGCCAATGTTTCCCGCGTGGTATCTGGACGAAGTGCAGATTCAGGCCTTCGTGCTGGCCAGCGATCGGCAGACCGATGGTGACGTCCTGGCGATGAATGCCGCCAGCGCCGCGCTGACCGTTTCGCCGCTGCCGTTCCAGGGCCCGCTGGGCTCGGTGCGTCTGGGCCACATCGACGGCAAGTTCGTGCCGTTCCCCACCGTTGAGCAGCTCGAAGACAGCGATCTCGACCTGGTGATCTCGGGCACGAAGGATGCGATCCTGATGATCGAGGGCTTTGCCCGCGAGATGCCCGAAGAGCGGATGCTCGAAGCGCTGGAAGTGGCGCACCAGTACGTGCGCGAGATTTGCGACCTGCAGATCGAACTGTTCAACAAGGCCAACGTCGAAAAGAAACAATACGAGATTCCGCCCGGCGACGGCATGCTGGATCGGCTCAAGGCCGGTTTCTACACGGAACTTCGCGCCGCGAAGCAGACCGTCGGCAAGCAGGACCGGGCCGAGGCCGTTTCGGCCGTCAAGAAGAAGGCCGCGGAATCGCTGATCAACGATCCGAACGACGCTGCCGTCGCCCATTCGTTCTCGAAGGCCTGGCACGATATGGAAGAAGTCGCCGTGCGCGACTTGATTCTGGCGGGCACTCGGTCAGACGGTCGCGACCACAAGACGCTGCGGAACATCGAATGTGCGGTCGACCTGCTTCCGCGCGTCCATGGCTCGGCCATGTTCCAGCGCGGCGAGACGCAAGCACTGATCACGGTCACGCTCGGCACCGGCCGCGACGAACAGCGTGTGGATGGGCTGATCGACGAGTACTCGAAGAAGTTCATGCTCGACTACAACTTCCCGTCGTTCTCAGTCGGCGAAGTGCGTCCGATCCGCGGCCCTGGCCGTCGCGAGATTGGTCACGGTGCCCTGGCCGAACGAAGCGTGAAGCCGATTCTGCCGGATCCGGAAGTGTTCCCCTACACGATCCGCGTGATCTCGGACATTCTCGAGTCGAACGGTTCGAGCTCGATGGCGAGCGTCTGCGGCGCCACTTTGGGCCTAATGGCTGCCGGCGTGCCGATCACGAATCCCGTGGCGGGCATCTCGGTTGGTCTCGTGAAGGAAGACAACAAGTGGACGCTGCTCACCGACATCATCGGTGACGAAGATCACTTCGGCGACATGGATTTCAAGATCGCCGGCACGCAGAACGGCATCACCGGCATTCAGCTCGACCTGAAGATCAAGGGTATCGACGCCGAGATCATCAAGGCCACGCTGGCCCAGAGCCGCGATGCTCGCATCGAGATCCTGCGGAAGATGTTGACCGCGATCCCGCGGCCCAAGGCGGACATCTCGCCCTGGGCTCCGCGGCTGCTCCGCACGCACATCAATCCGGAGAAGATCGGGGCCCTCATCGGTCCGGGCGGCAAGAATATCCGTGGCATCCAGGAATCGACGGGGGCGGTCATCGAGGTCGAGGACGACGGCACCGTGACCATTGCCGCGAGCGACGGCGAGAGCGCCCAGCTCGCTTTGGCCAAGGTCGAGGCGATCACCGCCAGCGTGCAGGTCGGCCGGATCTATCACGGCCGCGTGACCAGCATTAAGGACTTCGGTGCGTTCGTCGAAATCGTGCCCGGTAAGGATGGCCTGGTGCATATCAGCGAGCTGGCCGACGGCTATGTGAACAGCGTGGCGGAAGTCTGCAGCGTGGGCGACGAGATGGTCGTGAAGGTCATCGCCGTCGACGAGCAGGATCGCGTCAAGCTGAGCCGCAAGCAAGCGATGAAGGACCAGGAAGCCCCGGCCGACGCCTGATCGGCTCCCTGAGTCTTTGTGAGTTATCAGCGAGACGCCCCTGTGCCAACAGCACGGGGGCGTCTGGCGTTTGATGCCCGCTGGCTACAATGTGAATCATTCCTGGGGTGCATTCCCAAGTCCTGCGTCGAGTTTTCCGTCGATGAACCCTTCGCATCCACCCACCGCCGAAGAAGTCAATCAGCGGCTGATCGCGCAATACACCGAGATCGCGGCGCTGGCCGGTGGCCTTGCGCACGAGATTAAGAACCCGCTCTCGACGATCGGCCTCAACATGGAGCTGCTGGCGGAGGACTTCGCCGATCCGCAGACTCCGCGCGAACGCCGGGCGGCGGCTAAGATTGCCGTCGTGCAGCAGGAGTGCCGGCGATTGCAGAGCCTGCTCGACAATTTCTTGAACTACACGAAGGTGCGGACCGTGAAGTTCGAGGCCTCGGACCTGAACGAAGAGGTTCGCAAGGTGCTCGAGTTCTTCGAGCCGAAAGCGGCCGAGGCGAAGGTCGACGTGATTTGTTATCTCGATCCCGATCTGCCAAGCGTGGTGCTCGATCGTGAATCGTTTCACGGGGCATTGATCAACCTGGTGCTCAATGCCCAGCAGGCGATGCCCGACGGCGGCCAATTGGTAGTGCGCACCAAGACGGCCGGCAGCGGCGTGGTGCTGGAGTTGATCGACACGGGCGTCGGGATGGACGCCAATACCGCAGCGCATATTTTCGAGGCGTTCTATTCGACCAAGCCGGGCGGTTCGGGGTTGGGGCTGCCCACGGTGCGCAAGATCGTCGAAGCGCACGGCGGGTTGATCTATGTGCAGAGCGAGCCGGGCCGCGGCACGCGCTTCGCCATCGAGCTGCCGCTGCCCGCGCGACTGGCGGCGGAGTAGAGGAGTGATCAACCGCAGAGGTTGCGGAGGGACGCAGAGCGGAAGGCAGAGGAGCGAACAGGAGAACCACAGATGGACGCAAATAAACACAGATGAAGAGAGAGACCAGGGGTCTTAGCTGCTATTTGTGTCGGTCTATGTTTAACTGCGGTTCTCTTCATCCTCTCGCCCGCCGAAACGCCGTTGGCGATGAATCTGCCTTTCCCTTGGGCTCCCCAACGCTGGTGCGCGTTTGGCGCATGTTGTAAGATCGGCGGCTATGGCAACGGATGCACTCACCAGGCGGGCACGCGGCGAAAGTGGGCCCATTCGCGTGCTCATCGTCGACAATGAAGCGGCCCATGCGCAGGCCGTGGCCGAGAGCCTGGAACGCGTGGGCTACCAGTGCACCGTGGCCACCAGCGGCCCCCAGGGCATCCAGGCGATCGATGACGGCGCGTTCGACCTGGTGATCACCGACCTGATGATGAACGAGGTCGATGGGCTGGCGATCCTGGCTCACACCAAGGAGAAGTTACCGGACGCCGAGGTGATTCTGGTCACCGGTCACGGCACGGTTCCCTCGGCCGTGACGGCGATGCAGCAGGGGGCCTTCAACTACCTGCTCAAGCCGCTCGATTTGAACCAACTGCGGGCCGTCGCCGAGCGCGCCAGTGAAAGCCTGCGGCTGCGGCAGCAGAACATCGAATTGAATCGCCGGCTCGACGAGCGGTTTGGTTTCGAAGGCGTAATCGGCAACAGCCGCCAGATGCACGACGTCATCGATCGCCTCAAGCGGATCGCGCCCACCGATGCCAGCGTGCTGATCCAGGGGGCCACCGGCACCGGCAAGGAACTGGTCGCCCAGGCGATCCATCAGAACAGCCCGCGCAAGAACAAGCCGTTCGTAGCGCTCAACTGCGCCGCGCTCAGCGAGAACATTCTCGAAAGCGAATTGTTCGGCCACGTGCGCGGCGCGTTCACCGACGCTTCGAGCGATCGGGTGGGCAAGTTCGAGTATGCCAACGGCGGCACGCTGTTTCTGGACGAAGTTGGCGACATGCCGCTGGCCACGCAGATCAAACTGCTCCGCGTGCTGGAAAGCAGCGAGATCACGCGCGTCGGGTCGAACGATATGACCAAGGTGAACGTGCGAATTCTCTCGGCCACGAACCGGAACCTGGAAGACTCGATCGCGGCCGGCACGTTTCGCAGCGACCTGTACCATCGCCTGAAAGTGGTGACAATCGACCTGCCGCGGCTGGCTGACCGCAGCCAGGATATTCCGCTGCTGATGGAGCATTTCATCAAGCAGTTCGCCAAGCGGCATCACAAGAAGATCGACAGTGTGTCGGCGGCGGCGCGGCGGGCGCTGATGGCCTACGACTGGCCGGGCAACGTGCGGCAGCTTCGGAACGTGATCGAGAGCATGGTCGTGGTCGACTATGACGGCGTGCTCGACGTGGATGATTTGCCGAGCGAGCTGGCCGCGCCGGTCGAGCAGACGGAAGACGCCCGCGGCTCGAACCTCGGTTCGCTGGTTGGCAAGCCGCTGAGCGAGATCGAACGGCTGTTCATCGTCGAGACGCTCCAGCAGACCGGCGGCAATCGAGAAGCCGCGGCCGAAATGCTCGGGATCGGCGAACGCACGCTGTATCGCAAAATCAAAGAGTACGGGCTGTAGTCCTCGGCTGCCCACGAAGTCATTTTTCCTGATCTCACTTTTGAGTGTTTCGCCGTGACAGGTCCGATGCCCACCATTCGCCAGCTTTCGGCCAGCGTGATCAACAAGATCGCGGCGGGCGAAGTTATCGAGCGGCCGGCCAGCGTCGTGAAGGAGCTGATGGAGAATTCCGTCGACTCCGGCGCCACGCGGATCGACGTCGCGGTGGAGCAGGGCGGCCTGGACCTGGTACGTGTGAGCGACGATGGGTGTGGCATTTCGGCCGAACAGTTGCCGCTGGCCGTGGCCAGCCACGCCACGAGCAAGATCGCCGACGCGGATGATCTGTTTCGCGTCGCGACGCTCGGGTTTCGCGGCGAGGCGCTGGCCTCGATTGCGGAAATCAGCCGGCTCACGATTCGCAGCCGGCCGCACGACGCCACCAGCGGCCACGAGCTGGAAGTCGCCGGCGGACACGCCTCGCCGATCGTGCCCTGCGGCTGCCCTTGCGGCACGACGATTGAGATCCGGCAGTTGTTCTATAACACGCCCGTGCGGAGAAAGTTCCAACGCTCGACTCAAACCGAGATGGGGCACGTGGGCGAGGCGTTCACGCGCGTCGCGCTGGCCTATCCCAAGGTGCACTGCACGCTCAAGCACAACGGGCGCAGCGTGTACGATCTGCCGCCGGCAGCGGATTGGCGCGACCGGATCGCGGCGTTCTTTGGCCACGACCTGGCGGCCGACCTGATTCCGCTGGCGAGCCAGGACGACCAGGTGCGGCTGGCGGGTTACGCGGCCAGTCCCAGCCACAGTCGCAGCAATCCGCGCTTGCAGTACTTGTTCCTCAACGGCCGGGCCATCCGCGACCGCTCGCTGCAGCACGCGCTCAGCGAAGCCTACCGCGGGCTGCTGTTGACGGGCCGCTATCCGATCGCGTTTCTGCGGATCGAGATGCCGGCTGAGCTCGTGGACGTGAACGTGCATCCCACGAAGCTGGAGGTGCGCTTTCAGGAGTCGGGCAAGCTCTATGGCCAACTGCTCGGCACACTGCGGACGAAGTTTCTCTCGACCGATTTGACGGCGCGGCTGCAGCCGGTGACGACGGGCGAAGCGGCCGCGGCTGTCGATCCGCAGCAAGCGGAGCAGATGCGCCGCGAGCTGGTCGATTGGGCCAAAGGTGAGCTCGCTGCGTTCGATGCCGCGGACGGCAACGGCCATCGCGAGCCCGCGCCACAAACGCAAGCCAGCTTCGACGACCAGTGGCAGCGTCCGCGCGCGCCGCTGGAACTGAGCACGCTCGATCGCCGCTGGCAGCCCGTACCGGACTATCACGCGCCGGTGTCTAATGAGGCAGCTGCGTCCGGTGAAGCAACCGCGGCGCGCGAGCATCGCATTGATCCGCCGGCGACGAGCGTGAGCGCACTGCAAGTGCACAACCGGTATCTCATCACGGAGAACGCCGAGGGAATGGTGGTGATCGACCAGCACGCCCTGCACGAGCGGATCTTGTATGAGTTTCTGCGCGAGAAGGTGCTGGCCGGGGCGCTCGAGTCGCAAGCGCTGCTGGTACCCGAGCCGGTCGACTTGAGTCCCGCGGAAGCGGCGGCCGTGCTCGAGGCTAAGGACCTGCTCGCGCAGTTGGGAGTGACCGTGGAACCGTTCGGCGGCGACACGGTCCTGGTCTCCAGCTATCCGGCGATGTTGGCGAACATGCGGCCGGCCGAAGTGCTGCGCGATCTGGTCGATCACCTGATGAGTGGCGGCAAAAAGCCCGAGCGGCGCGATCTCTTGGATTCGCTCTTGCACATGATCAGTTGCAAGGCGGCGATCAAGGCGGGCGACAAGCTCACGCAGGCCGAGATTGCGGCCCTGCTCGAGCAGCGTCACCTGGCCCAGGACACGCACCACTGTCCGCACGGCCGTCCGACCGCGCTGTTCTTCAGCCGCGAAGAGTTGGACCGGCAGTTCCTGCGGATTTGAGCGCTGGCGCGTGAACCACCGTGTCACGCTAGCGCTCAATAAGCCAGGGGAATGCTCGAATTGACGACGAGTTCTCAGCCACTAACGACCTGAGCCGGTCGGGGCTATAATTGACCGGCTAGCCCCCCCTTATTCACTGATTTCGCCCGGAACGCTCCCTTTTGCCATGATCTGTGTCAGTATTGCCCGCGGCCGCCATCGCCACATGATTGCTGAACATCGCCACCTGGTTTCGCAGGGGGCGAAGTTGGTCGAGTTGCGGCTGGACTATATCAATGGCGAGGTGAATCTCAAGCGGCTGCTGGCGGATCGTCCGAGCCCGGTGGTGATTACCTGCCGCCGCGAGCGCGATGGCGGCAAGTGGCCGGGCACCGAAGAGCAGCGGCTGATGCTGCTCCGCAGCGCGATCGCCGAGGGGGTCGAGTACGTCGATCTGGAAGACGACATTGCCGGCTCGATTCCGCGCTACGGTAAGACCAAGCGGGTGATCAGTCTGCACGACTTTCGCCGCACGCCGGAAAACCTGGAAGAGATTCATGCCCGGCTGGCCAGCTTCGACGCCGACATCGTGAAGCTGGCCACGATGGGGAACACGCCGCACGACAACCTGCGGATCCTGTCGCTGATCAAGAACAGCAAGGTGCCCACGGTCGGCATTTGCATGGGGGACGTCGGTACGCCGTCGCGGATCCTGGCCGGCAAGTTCGGCGCGCCGTTCACGTTCGCCACGTTTCATCACGAGCGGACGCTCGCGCCGGGTCAGCTCAGCTTCACACAGATGAACGACATCTATCATTACAATCGGCTCAACGCCGAGACGAAGGTCTATGGTGTGATCGGCGATCCGATCGGACATAGCCTGAGTCCGATCGTGCACAACGCGGCATTTCGGCGGTTGGACATCAACGCCGTGTACGTGCCGTTCCGCGTGCCGCGCGAGCATCTGGACCAATTTCTGGTCGACGCCCCCAAGCTCGACATTCATGGTCTCAGCGTCACGATTCCCCATAAGGAGGCCGTGGCCAAGAAGCTCGACGTGGCCGACGAAAGCCTGACCGGCATCGGCGCGGCCAACACGCTGATCTTCAAAGACGGCAAGATCACGGGCTACAACACCGACTATCGCGCCGCGCTCAGCAGCCTGGAAGAAGCGATCGCCGAGCATCATGGCCGGGCCGACGCCACGCTCGAACATCAGACAGCGCTGGTGCTGGGGGCCGGTGGCGCGGCCAAGGCGATCGCCTATGGACTCAAGAAACTCGGCGCGGCAGTGGTCATTGCCGGCCGCACGCCCGAGCGTGCCGAGCAGCTTGCCAAGTCGCTTGAGTGCAAGACGGTCGATTGGAACGCGCGCTATTCGGTGCATCCCGACGTGATTGTGAACTGCACGCCGGTGGGCATGCACCCCAACGTCGACGCCACGCCTTATGACAAGCATCATCTGCGGCCGTCAATGATCGTGTTCGACACGGTGTACAATCCCGAGAACACGCTGCTGCTGAAGGAAGCCCGTAGCCAGAGCTGCACGGTGGTGAGCGGCGTGGAGATGTTCGTGCGGCAGGCGCGCTTGCAGTTCCAGCAGTTTACGGGCCAGGACCCGCCGGCCGAGCTGATGCGCGACGTGCTGAAGCGGGCGATCGGTCCGGCCAAGTACTAAACCAGCGCGGGACGCATCGCACATGAATCTGGTGCTGATCGGACTGCGAGGGACCGGCAAGACTTCCGTCGCCGCGGTGCTGGCCGAGCGCTTGGGTTGGGAGTGGTTCGATGCCGATGCGCTCCTCGAAGAGCGTGCTGGCAAGTCGATCAAGCGGATTTTCGCCGAGGACGGCGAGCCGGCGTTTCGCGATCTGGAGTCGCAGGTCGTGGCCGAATTGGCCGCGCGGGATGAGACGGTTCTCGCGCTGGGGGGCGGCGCCGTGGTTCGCGAAGAGAACCGCGCGGCGCTCGCTGGCCGGGGCAAAGTTGTCTGGCTGATGGCTTCCCCCCAGACGCTCTGGCAACGGATCGAGTCGGACACCCTCACCGCCAGCCGGCGGCCAAATCTCTCGGCGACGGGCGGCATAAACGAGATCATCGCTACGCTCGACGCGCGGCGTGCCATTTATCGCGCTTGTGCCGACCTGGAGGTCGACACCGAGGGAAAAACACCGGCCCAAGTTGCCGACGCTATTCTTGAGGGGTTGGGCCTCGCGAGCCGTTGACCCCACATTTGCCCGGATGAACGCTTGCGCTTCGGCCTACGATTACACACCAGTTCAATAGCGTCTGGTACTTCGTGTGGATTTCATCCTCGCCATTCCGCTGCCCGTTCGGCTGTTGCTGCTCATGATCGTGGGAGCGACGGCCGGCAGCGCGATCAACCTGGCGACTTACCGGCTGGCCTGGAACCAGCGGCGGATCAGTCCCTGGAGTGCTGCGCCCAATGGCGTTCCACCGCGGGTGTGGAGCGATCGGATTCCGATCTACGGTTGGTGGGGGCTCGCGCGCGAGGTGCACGCCCATGGCCCGCGGTTCTGGCTGCGACCCATGCTGGTCGAGCTGGGGACCGGGGTGGCGCTGGCCGTGCTTTACACCTGGGAAACGCAAGCCGCGCAGCGACTGTGGGCGCCCCAGGGGATGCTGCCGCCGCCGCCGGAGTTTCTGACCGCGAACATCGCGCTGGCCGAGCACGTGCGGTTCCTCTCGCATGGGCTGTTGCTGATATTGATGTTGGCCGCGTCGCTGATCGATCTCGATGAGAAAACGATTCCCGACGCGATCACGGTGCCGGGCACGCTGCTGGGGATTGCGCTGGCTGCGGTGTATCCGTGGTCGCTGCTGCCGGCGGCGCACTTCACGCACGGTGGGCAGACGCTCGAAGAGTTCCTGACATTGGCGTCGCCGAACTTCTGGCCGCCGGCGCTCAATTTTGCTGAGGGCATGTGGCTGGCACTTGCCTGCTGGTCGCTGTGGTGTTTTGCGCTGTTGCCGCGCCGCTGGAACACCCGCCGCGGTTGGGGCACGGCGGTGCGAGTGTTCTTTCACCGCTTGCGCGCGGAGCGAATCACGTATGTGATCCTGATCGGCTGGATCGTTGGCGCGGTTGGGTTGGCGCTATTGGCACCGGCGATGCCCCGCGAGCATTGGGCCGCGCTCGTGACCGCGCTGGTGGGACTGGCCGGCGGAGCGGGCGTGATCTGGGCCGTGCGATTGATCGGCACCTATGTGCTCGGGCGCGAAGCGATGGGCTTTGGCGATGTCACACTGATGGCGATGATCGGCACGTTCATCGGCTGGCAAGCGTCGCTGATCGTGTTCTTCGTGGCGCCGTTCTTTGCGATTCTGTTCGCGGTGGGCAACTGGGTGCTGCATCGCGAGCGCGAAATCCCCTACGGGCCGTTTCTGTGCCTGGGGGCGATGACGGTGATCGTCCGCTGGGTGAGCTGCTGGGAATCCACCGCTGGTGTGTTTGAACTCGGCTGGTTCGTGCCAGTCATGATTGCGATCTGCCTGGTGCTGATGGCAGTGATGCTGGGCGGGTATGAGATTGTGCGGCGCAGATTCGAACGCGGCTAAGTCGTCAGCGAAAGGACGCCCCCATGCTGTTTGCCAAGACACTGACCGATCCACTGGGGGCCGACGCGTCACAGCTTGCACGCGGACGCTACGGCGTGATTGAAACCCGCGGCGGCCAGCTCACGGCGATTTACTTGCGCCCATGGCCGAAGATCGCCTCGGCGCTGGAGAGCGAATGGTGGGGCCGCCGCTATCACGAGCGCCACGCGGGCGACCGCTGCCTGCTGTTTTACAACCAGCCGCGGCGCTGTCCGAATTACCTGGCGCTGACGTACATCCTCTCGAGTCGCGACACCAGCTTTGCCAGCTTCCGCCGGGCGCTCCAGGTGCTGGACGAGGTGGCCCGGATCAAACGGTCGGACGCGATTCTGTGCGACGCCTGGAACCTGCGGATTTCGGACCGGCTGTTTGCCCGCTGGGGCTGGGAGCCGCACAAGCCGCAGGCCTGGCATCGCAACTACATTAAGCGGTTCTATGGGATGTATCCGGAGCGGAGCGAAGTCGATCAAGAAGAGTTGCTAGCAGTTCAGTGAGGGCACACACGATGGGTGTTCGCAATCGGAACAAACTGCTCTTGCGGTGGTGCGCTGACGGCCCTACCATCCCGCCCTCATCTCGGAGCGCGGCTGCGCGACGAGGTCCCTTCGATGCGGACGTTCCGTCCCCAGTGAGTGTTCAAGGAGTGAACCCTATGCGGGTCGTCAGTGGGACGACATCGCTGGTTTTTGCTTTTCTCGTGCTGCTTCAGGGCTGCGCGGAGAACTCCCTTGCGCTGAAGAATCAAACGCAGGCGCTCCAGCAACAGCAGGTCGCCTTGCAGGCGCGGAACACGGAGCTGCAGGCCCGGGCCGCCGACTTCGATCGGAACAATCAGGAACTGCAATCGCTGCTGGCCCAGACTCGGCAACAATCGAAGATTATCGAAGATCAGTTGGCCGCGGTGCGCGAGCAGCTCTCGACCGCAACCACGCAGCTAGCGCAAGTCCGCGACGAGAAACAGCTCACCGAAAAACAGACCGAAGCCTTGATGGCTTCGGCCCGCAAACGTGCGGGCGCCCAGATCACGGCCAATAGCAGCCTGCAGAAGAATCTCTCGACGATGAATCTGCCGGGCATCGAAGTGCGGGCCGACGGCGACGTGATTCGCGTGGAACTTCCCTCGGCCAAACTTTTCCAGATGGGTTCGAGCGCGCTGCAGCCGGTGGCCGGCGGGACGCTCGACATGGTGGCGGCCGAGCTTGCGCGGAACTATCCGCAACAGACGATCGGCATCGAAGGCCACACCGACAATGAGTTCATTCAAACTCCCGGCGTGGGTGATCATCAGCAGCTTTCGGTCGCCCGGGCCACCGCGGTTTACCAGTACCTGGTCGCCCGAGGGCAGATTCCGGCGAATCGGATGTTCATCGTCGGCCACGGCAGCAACCATCCGGTGGTGTCGAATGCCACGGCGGCTGGCCGCGAACGGAACAACCGCGTGGAACTCGTGGTTTATCCGGAGAAAGCGGCCCAGTAGGTCCTGCGACAGCCGGCTCGTTCAGGAGCCCTGCTGCGGGCGGTTTCCTGCGGTTATAATGACCGGCGAACCAGCCGCCCGCCAAGTTTGTCCCACCAGCAGCCCCCCAAGCTGCATTGCGGGAACCTGACCTTTTCGACTCTCCCCCGACTCATGTGTGCGTGATGATTGCGATTATTGATTACCAGATGGGGAACCTGCGGAGCGTTCAAAAGGGGTTCGAAAAGGTCGGTCACGCCGCGACAATTACCAGCGACCCGGCCGAGCTAATGCGGGCCGACCGCGTGGTGCTGCCGGGCGTGGGTGCGTTTGGCGATGCGATTGCTGAACTCAGACGCCGCGACCTGGTCGGACCGATTCACGACTTGGTGGCCTCGGGCAAACCGTTTCTGGGAATCTGCCTCGGCTTGCAACTCTTGTTCGACGTGGGCTACGAAGGGGGCGAGCACGAAGGGCTGGGCATCTTACGTGGCAAGGTCGTGCGGTTTGATTTGCCCAGCGAGTACAAAGTGCCGCACATGGGCTGGAATCAATTGCAGATGCGCACTTCGCCGCCGCTCTTGGCGGGACTGGCCAATGGCACCTATTGCTACTTCGTGCACTCGTACTACGTCGTGCCGGACGACCGGTCGGTGATCGCCACGGAGACCGATTACGGCGGCCCGTTCTGTTCGATGATCTGGCGAGAGAATCTCTACGCCACGCAGTTCCATCCGGAGAAGAGCCAAGCCGACGGGCTGCGGATCTTGCAGAACTTTGCCGAGCTGTCGGTGGCGCAAGAAGCCGCTTAGTGTTGCCAGCGGAGTGGCGATTGGCGCGAGCGAGCTGCGTGCTTGACACTCACGCTCGAACCTCTAGGATTTGGGCTGACCCGTCCCGAATTACCCTCCTGAAAGCGGCCGCCCTCACTGTTTGGCCGCGCGATTCCCTGCTCATGGCCAAGACCATGCGACAAGGTATGTTTCCCGGAATGGAACCGGCCGAAGATTTGCCGGCGCCTGCCGACGCGCCACTGCAGACCGCTGATGCGAGCGTGTCGCCCGTCGAATCGGCTCCTGCTGCTCCAGTTCCCGTGGGACTTGAGCGCTTCGTGCCGCCGGCCTCGCTCGCCGGGCAGAGTGTGTGGGTGGTGGACGCCAACTCGCTGATCTTTCAGGTGTTTCACGCGATCCCGGAGATGACCAGTCCGCGCGGCGAGCCGGTTTCGGCCGTGTACGGCTTCACGCGCGACATGCTGTTCCTGCTCGAAACCAAGAAGCCGGACTACTTGCTCGTGGCATTCGATGGGCACCAGCCGACGTTTCGCCACGCGATGTACGAAGCCTACAAAGGCACTCGCAGTGAGATGCCGGTCGATCTGATCCCGCAGTTCGAGCCGATTCGTCGTTTGCTCGCCGGTCTGAACGTGCCGATCCTGGAATGCGAAACCTATGAGGCGGATGACATCCTGGCCACGATCGCGCACGAAGTTAATGAGCGCGACGGCTGTTGCTACCTCGTGACCGGCGACAAGGATATTCGCCAGCTCATCACCGATCGGGTGAAGTGCTACAACATTCGCAAGAACCAGGAGTATGGCGCGGCCGAACTGCTGGCTGACTGGGGCGTGCGGCCGGAGCAGGTGGTCGACTATCAGGCCCTGGTCGGCGACAGCGTGGACAACGTGCCGGGGGTGCCGCTGATCGGGCCGAAGATTGCCAGCGAATACTTGCAGAAGTTCGACACGCTCGACAATTTGCTGGAGCACGCGGCCGAGCTGCCCAAGGGCAAACGCAAGGACAACCTGATCAACCTGCGCGATCAGGCGCTGTTGAGTCGCGAGCTGGTGCGTCTGGAGCGGCACGTGCCGATGGACATCGACTGGGCGGCCGCGCACGTGAGCGGGGTGAATCGCGAAGCGCTCTCCACGCTCTTTGCCGAGCTGGGTTTCCATAGCTTCGGGCAGAAGTTCGCGGCGCTGCCTGAAAAGAAAACCGCCGAGCAGTGGGCGGCCGACTACCAGACGATTGATTCGCCGGAGCGATTGACATGGCTCGTCCGTGAAATGTCGCAGCAGCCGGCGATTGCCTTCGACACCGAAACGACCAGCGTGCACCCGCGGTTCGCCGAGATCGTGGGCTATTCATTTTCTTGGAAAGCAGGCGAGGCATATTACGTGCCGGTCAAGGCCCCGCCGGGTGAGCCGCAATTGGATCCCGCGTTGACGCTCGAAGCGCTTCGTCCCGTGCTCGAGAACCCCGCGATCGCCAAGCTGGGACAGAACCTGAAGTACGACATGATCGTGCTGCGGAACGTGGGTGTGCATGTCGAGGGCGCAAGCTTCGACAGCATGATCGCCAGCTACTTGCTCGACGCGGGCGAACGCAACCACGGGCTCGATGAACTTGCGCTGCGATATTTGAATCATACGACGATCAAGATCGAAGAGCTGATCGGCACGGGGCGCAACCAGAAGCGGATGGATGAAGTACCGCTGGCGCAGATCACACCCTATGCGGCCGAGGATGCCGACGTGGCCTGGCGGTTGCGCGAACCGCTCAGCAAGCGACTGGAGGGCTACGAGCTCACGAAACTGTTCGACGAGCTGGAGATGCCGCTCGTGGAAGTGCTGGTCGAGCTGGAATCGAACGGCATCAAGATCGACGTCGAGGTGCTACAGCGTTTAAGCGGCGAGTACGGCGTGGTGCTCGAGCGCGTGGAACGAGAAATCTACGACCTGGCCGGTCGCGAGTTCAACATCGGTTCGCCCAAACAGCTGGGCGAGATCTTGTTCGACGAGCACAAGCTGCCGATGCTCAAGCGCAACAAGAGCGGCGGGAGCACAGATGCCGACGTGCTGGAAGAACTCGCCAAGCAGCACCCGCTGCCGGCCAAAATCCTGGAGTACCGGCAGTACGCCAAGCTGAAGAGCACGTATGTCGACGCGCTGCCGCAGCTCGTTCATCCCCAAACGGGACGCGTCCACGCTTCGTTCAACCAGGTGGTGGCGGCCACGGGGCGGTTGAGTTCGCACGATCCGAACCTGCAAAACATTCCGGTCCGCAGCCAGCGCGGGCGGGAGATTCGGGCCGCGTTCTTGCCGGGTCAGCCGGGCTGGAAACTGCTGGCGGCCGATTACTCACAAATCGAGCTGCGCGTGCTGGCGCACTACTCGGGCGACCAGACGCTGTGCGACTCGTTTCACAACGACGAGGACATTCACGCCCGCGTGGCGAGCGAAGTCTATGGCGTGCCGCTCGCAGACGTCACACCCGATCAGCGGCGCGGTGCCAAGGCGGTGAATTTTGGCGTGATCTATGGCCAGAGTCCGTTCGGCCTGGCCAAGGCTTTGGACATCGACAAGGGCGAAGCCGCGGCGTTCATTGATGCGTATTTCGAACGCTATCGGGGTGTCGACGAATTCTTGACCCAGATACTGGAAGACTGCGCGCAGGCGGGTTATGTTAGCACGATCCTCGGTCGGCGACGTGCGATCAGCGGCATTCGCCGCGTCACGAGCCGCCAGCGAAACCTGCCCGAACGCACGGCGATCAACACGGTCATCCAGGGTTCGGCGGCCGATCTGATCAAGCTCGCGATGATTGCGATTCACCGCCGGTTGCGCGTCGAAAACTGGCGCGCGCGGATGCTGCTGCAGATTCACGACGAACTGGTGTTCGAGGTTCCGCCCGAGGAACAAGAATCGCTGGGCGAGATGGTCCGCCAGGAGATGGCCGGCGTGATGACGCTGGCGGTGCCGCTCAAGGTCGACCTCAAGTCGGGCGAGAACTGGGCGGATTGCCAGGGGTAGCATGGACATTTCGAGACTTTTGCGGGAAGCCACCTGGCCATGGGCTTAGACGTTCCCCTGAACCCGCGAAAGATTCCGATCCTGGGGGTCGCCGGTGGAATTGCCAGCGGAAAGAGCCTGGTTACCGAGCAACTGAAGTCCCTGGGGGCGGACGTGATTGTGGCCGACGCGGCCGCCCACGATGTCCTAAAGTTAGAGGAGGTGAAACGAGCGGCCCGCGAGCGTTGGGGGGAGGGGATCTTTGGCCCCGAGGGCGAGATTGACCGTCCCCGGCTGGGAAAAATCGTATTTGCCGAGCCCCCGGCCGGCCCGGCGGAGTTAGAATACCTGGAGCAGTTAGTCCACCCTCCCGTCCGCCAGATCATCCGGCGGCAGATCGAACAGCTAGCATCGAACGAGCGGACTCAGGCCATCGTGCTGGATGTGCCGTTGTTGTTCGAATCCGGCTGGAACGAGTTTTGCGATACCGTGATCTTCGTGGATGCCCCGCACGAGGCGCGTCTAGCGCGTGCCGCGGCCCGGGGCTGGAGTGCCGAGGAGTTTGAGCGGCGCGAGGCGTCCCAACTGCCCCTCGATAGCAAACGTTCCCAATCCCATGTCGTGATCGACAATTCGTCCAGCAAGCAATCGGCCCAGGCGCAGGTCGAGGGTTTCTGGGAATCGCTCAAAAAGCATCCCGCGTAACGAATGTGCCCCACGTCCTAGATTCTCGCGTACAATACGGGGCGTTCCCCTCAGGCTCGCCTTTTCTCAAAGCCAGTTTTCGATTCTACTCTATCGCAATCACCTCCACCGGCCAGCAGCCGACTTTCCACACAAGCCCCCAGTGACCCCTCCGCCGACACCTTCTGCGTGTTGGCCCGATGACTTTTCAGGAGCTGACCCATGGCCGAAACTCGCAGCACCGGCGCACGCAAACCGGCGGAGACCAAGAGCTCCCACGGGCGTCCCGACTTCGGAGCCAGCGACGGCGAACCCTTGAGCCTGGCCGAAGAACTCGCCGATGAAGCCGCCGGCCTCGGCGACGAGACCGACGATCGCTACGAACAAATCAAGCAGGGCGACATTCACATCGCCGAGCTGCAGCGGATGACCATGCCGCAGCTCATCGAGCAGGCTCGCAAAGAAAACCTGGCCGAGATCACGGGCATCAAGAAGCAGGATCTGATTTTCAAGATTCTCAAAGAGCGCGTGAAGCTGAACGGCCTGATGTTCGGCGAAGGCACGCTCGAGATCCTGCCCGACGGGTTCGGCTTCCTGCGGAGCCCCGACTATCACTACCTGTCGTGCCCGGACGATATCTACGTGTCGCCGAGCCAGATTCGCCGCTTCGGCCTGCGGACCGGTGCGACCGTCTCGGGTCAGATTCGTCCGCCGAAAGAAAACGAACGCTACTTCGCGCTGCTCAGGGTCGAGGCGATCAACTACGAAGACCCCAACAAGCTCTCTGAGAAGGTGTTCTTCGACGACCTGACGCCGCTGCATCCGGACAAGCGCGTGGTACTCGAAACCACGCCGGACGAGATCGCGATGCGGGTAGTCGACCTGATCGTGCCGATTGGCTTTGGCCAGCGTGGCTTGATCGTCAGCCCGCCGCGGGCCGGCAAGACGATTCTGCTGCAGAAGATGGCCAAGAGCGTGCTCACGAATCACCCCGAGTGCTATGTGATCATGCTGCTCATCGACGAGCGGCCGGAAGAAGTGACGGACATGGAGCGGCAGGTCAAAGGACCCAACTGCGAAGTCATTTCGAGCACGTTTGACGAACCCGCCTCGCGTCACATCCAGGTGAGCGAGATGGTGATCGAAAAGGCCAAGCGGATGGTCGAGTACGGCTACGACGTGATTATCTTTCTCGATTCGATCACGCGGCTCGCGCGGGCCTGGAACAGCGAATGCCCGCACTCGGGCAAGATATTGTCCGGCGGTGTGGACGCGAACGCTTTGCAGCGGCCGAAGCGGTTTTTCGGCTCGGCGCGCAAGGTGGAAGAAGGGGGCTCGCTGACCATCATTGCGACGGCCCTGATCGACACCGGCAGCAAGATGGACGAAGTGATCTTCGAGGAGTTCAAGGGGACCGGCAACCTGGAGATCGTGCTCGACCGGAAGCTGGTGGATAAGCGGATCTGGCCGGCGATCGACATCGGCCGCAGCGGCACCCGCCGCGAGGAGATGCTGATGGATCCGGAAGAGTATCGCCGGATCAGCATCCTGCGGCGCGTGCTCAACGACATGAACGGTCCGGACGCGATGGAACTGCTCACCACGCGACTGGCCAAGACCAAGACCAACGCCGAGTTCCTGATGAGCATGAAGAGCTGAAAGCCAGGGGAATGCTTTCCCCTGGCACGATCGCAGTGGTGATTTCTAAAGCGTTTGAGCGGGTGATTCGTGGGACGTAAGTTCGAAGGTGAGACGGTCGCGCCGGATGGTTCGTTGGCGATTGTCGTGTCGCGATATAACGAATCGATCACCGGCAACTTGCTGGCCGGGGCGCTCGATACGCTCCGGCGGCGCGACGTACCGGACGAGCAGATCGACGTGGCTTATGTTCCGGGCGCCTGGGAGCTGCCAATCGTGGCGGCCGAACTGGCCGCCAGCGGGCGTTACCTGGCCGTGATCTGCCTGGGCGCCGTGATCCGCGGCGAAACCACGCACGACCAGCACATCAATCGCGCGGTGAGCAGCAGTCTGGCCGAGATCAGTCTCGATACCGGTGTGCCGGTGCTGTTTGGTCTGCTCACTTGCGAAACCGTCGAGCAGGCGATCCATCGCAGTGGCGGCAACGTAGGCAACAAGGGGAGTGAATGCGCGGATGCTGCGCTCGAGATGATTGATCTGATGGCCAAATTGATGAATGCAACTGAGGAGTAAGAGTCGTACATGGCCCGTCGTACCCGCGCCCGCGAAGTGGCGCTCCAAGTTCTGTATCAGGACGATTTGAATCCTCGCCACAATCCGGCGGATGACGACAAATTCATCCAGGGTCGGCTGCAGGGTGAGGAACTCGTCCAGTTCACCACGTCGCTCGTGGCCGGCGTGCGCCGCAACCGGGGGGAGCTCGATGCGCTGCTCTCGAAAACGGCCGACCACTGGAGCCTCGAGCGGATGGCTACCACGGATCGCAACGTGCTGCGCCTGGGCGCGTTCGAGATTCTGTATTTCGAGACGCCCGGTCGCGTGGCGATCAATGAAGCGGTGGAACTGGCCAAACGCTTCGGCACCCGGCAATCGGCCCAATTCGTCAACGGCATTCTCGACCGGTTGCTAGCCGACCACGAAAAACAATAATGGTGGTCGAGGGCGGGCGAGCTGTTTCGGTTTGTCCCGCGATCTGACAGCCCCCGGCTTGGCCGGGGGGTTCTTTGTTTCTGGTCACCGGCCGCACCGATGCTGCTTTCGGCGACCGCCAAAACTCCCGCCGCGCAAAGACCGTCTCATGGGCTTTTTCAGCAAGATCAAAGAAGGTCTGACCAAGACCAAGCAGCTTCTGAACACCGACGTCCGCGACCTGTTCAAAAAACAGGGCCGGCTGGTGGACGACGAGTTTCTTGAAGAGTTGCTGGCTGTCTTCATCAAAACCGACATGGGCGTGCAATCGGCCCAGGCCCTGGTCGACGAGATCGCCGTGAACTTCCGGGCTCGCGTGATTCACATTGAAGATGCCCTGGCCACGGTAAAGGTGAAGCTCAAGGAACTGATGGCCCAGCCCGAGGCGCCGATTCGCTTTGCACAGAGCGGCCCCACGGTGATCATGGTGGCGGGCGTGAATGGCGCCGGCAAAACCACGTCGATCGCTAAACTCACCGCGCTCCTCAGTGCTCAAGGCAAGAAGGTTGTCCTCGGCGCGGGCGATACGTTCCGCGCGGCCGCGGTCGAACAGCTCACGATCTGGGCGGGCCGCCTGGGAGCCGAGATCGTCAAGGGTGAGCAGGGAAGCGATCCGGCCAGCGTGGCCCATCGGGCGGTCGCCCGCGCGCTCGAGAGCGGCGCGGACGTCTGCATTATCGATACGGCCGGCAGGCTCCAGACGCAGCAGAACCTGATGCAGGAACTGACGAAAATTCACCGCGTGATCGGCAAGCAGATTCCCGAGGCGCCGCACGAGGTGCTGCTCGTGCTGGACGCCACGACAGGGCAGAACGGAATCAGCCAGGCGAAGCACTTTACCGACGCGGTAAAGTGTAGTGGCATCGTGCTCGCGAAGCTCGATGGCACGGCCAAAGGCGGTGTCGTCGTGGCGATTCGCCAGAGCGTCGGGCTGCCCGTGAAGTATGTGGGCGTGGGCGAAAAGCCGGAGGACATCACGCTCTTCAAGCCGGACGAATTCGTCGATGCGCTGTTCGACGATCTGGATGGATCAGCCGGAAAGTAGCCGGCCTCCCGGCGTCACTTCAAGGGAGCCGGCGGGCAGGTTCGATGGTGCGGGTGGCGCGGCCGCTGGTGCTGGCATACCCCTGGTGAACAATCCCTAGCATCGCTTTGTGGTGCTTATTGGCCGAAAGCCGCGGTGGCAAGCTGGGGGTAGTTTGCGGGCTATTCCTGCGGGGCCTATTCAGGCCGGGGTCGGCAGTCTCTTCGCAGGCCGCAAGGTTTCTCCAATCTCTGCCTCGGACGCGTCCTGCGGCCCGATTATGCCGTGCTTCATGTCAATTCGCTTCGTTCGACAAGTCGATAGCAGCAGTGCGTAGCCGAAGTGGAGACTAGGCGGCCATTCCCCCCTCGCGCTGGCGCACCATCGAAGCCCACCTGAGTGCTCCCAAAAGCACTCGCACCCGTTTCAAAGGATTGGAGAACGGATATGAAACTCTCGAAGATGGCATTGGCCAGCGCCATCGCTGGTCTGCTGTCGTGCGGGACCGCCTACGCCCAAAGCGGATTGGGGCAACCCTCCTCCGTGCAACAGACAGCATTTGAGTACAACAGCTACTACGCTCAGGACTACGATGAGCGTGCCGGCGCGAAAGAGCGCGGCGTGGAAGGCGAAGCCGACCCACAAGCTCTGCCCAGCCAGCCTGACGTTTCCAGCGAAGAAGCAGAAGAGAGCTTTGGCAACGGTGCCGGCACTCTGCTGAATCCTTGCTGCAACCTCGGCGACGAATGGCGGATTTTCAATTGCGATGCGCTCGATTGCCGTGGGATCACGGTCAACGGGTGGATCGGCTGGAACCCGTTCACGTGGAACACCTCGAACCCGGCCGACCGCTTCAACGGTCCCGTGGCCTGGACCGACCGCTCGAACGAACCGAGCATGAACCAGCTCTACCTGTTCGCCGAACGCGCGACGGATACGGGTGGATGTGGTTGGGACTGGGGTTTCCGCATCGACGGCATGTACGGTAGCGATGCTCGCTTCACGACGACCCAGCACTTGGAAACCCGCGGGTACTTCCAGGACCCGAAATGGAGCACGCAGCGGTTTTACGGCCCGGCGCTGCCCCAGTTCTACCTCGAAGGTGCGTACAACGACTTGAAAGTCAAGGTCGGTCACTACTACGCTCCGGTAGGCTACGAAGTTGTGCCGACGACCGGCAACTTCTTCCCGAACCTGCCCTATACCTTCCAGTACGGCGAACCGTTCACGTTCACCGGTGTACAGGCCACCTGGCAGTACTCCGAGACCGTGGCGATCGGCGGTGGTATTCAGCAGGGTTGGGATAACCTCGATGCGGGCGGAAACCCGAACACGGGCTTCAACGTGACCTACGTCGAGAACTTCTCGGACGGTGCTTCGCTTGCCATCACCAGCGTGGCTGGCAACGAACTGACCCCGAACCGCGGATTCCGTCCTCGCTACTTGCAGACGAACGTCTATAGCCGTCCGCTCGCGGCGATCAGCGATCGCTTGAACTATGTGATCCAGAGCGACTTCGGTTACCAGCAGAACGGTAACGGAGCCGACAACAGCACGGCCCTGTGGTACGGTGTCAACCAGTACCTGTTCTACAAGGTCAGCGACTGCATGAGCTACGGTATCCGTGCCGAATGGTTCCGCGATCAAGAAGGCACCCGCGTCGGTGGCTACCTGGGAGAAACCCCGGACGGCTCGCTGCGTGGTCTGTCGACGGATCGCTTCGGCTATGCCGGCAGCTTCTATGGTGTCACGCTTGGTGCGAACTGGAAGTACAGTGCGAACACCACGGTTCGCCCCTACGTCCGGTTCGACTGGTTCAGCGGCGAGTCGCTCAACGGCCCGGACCTGCTGCCCTTCGACGATGGTACTGGCAACAGCCAGACCCTCATCGGTGGCGATATCGTGACGATCTTCTAAGCAAGATCAAGAGACGGCTCGCTCCTAATCGAGCTCTAACACTTTGCTTAAACGGAAGGCAGAGTGGCCACTTGGCCACCCCGCTTTTTCGTTTTCACCTGCCTCCGGGCAGAGCAGCGTTAGTATCGCCCTTCAGCCTTCGAGCCGGCGCCCCGGAATCCAAACGAACCGATGATCCGGTTGTTCGTGTACGGATAGCCCGAGTACGAACGGCCGTACGTTTGGTAGGTTCCGCTGTAGCCCGTATCGAACTGCGTATCTGCCGGATCTTCGTAGGAGAAGGTGCGGGTCTGGCTGCTCTGGAAATCGTTCCACTTCTGGCCGTTCCAGACTTTCCAGCTCTTGGTCTGCGGCATCCAGTAGAACCACTGCCCGTTGTGGAAGCGGTAGTTCGAGTCGGTTGCCGCGGTCTTGCTCTGGTCGGGCTGCTTTTCGGCCGGTGTGACCTGGGCTTCGTGGGTCTGAGGTTCTTCTGTCGCGCCAGCCAGTGACAGGTTCATCAGGAAAGCAGCCGCAGCCACAAATGCAATCGCCATAAACGTACGCATGATCGTTTCCCCTTGTAACAAGAGATGCCGCCTGCAGCGCCCCCGCACATCGAGAGCGCCACCACCACTCGTCAACTTCGAGAGCGTTCCGCATTCGGAGTGGCCGCTCGAAGCGCGGGCCCAAGCAACCGCGCAATCGCCCCGCAAGGTAAGCCTAGTTCACCCCGGGTGCGGCACGCTTCGCTGGGCCATCAGGTCGAGAATCCGCGGAAATAACGCGGAACCTGCAATTCGCTCCCATGGGCTGTGGCCGCCGCATCGCGCCGAAGGGTGTCGTGGAAGCCCGGCGGTCGGCGGCCGGATGAAAGGGACAATAGCTACCACCTGCAATTCTGTGCACGTTGGATACCGTTCGCGATCAGCCTTGCGAACTTTTCACCAGACCGGTGCTCGTGGCGCGAGCCGGTGCTTGCCCAAAGCCGATGCGATGTCTGATGCGCGCTTGGGCAACCCATTGCGGCAGGCGGGCGTGAAAAAGGCCGCCGCCAACTTGCTTGAACATGAAATCAAAAATCGTAAGTGCTTCAGCAGCGGCGAGATGCCACTTGCTCAAGGCGACCCTGAAGCAGCCGGTGTTAGTTCGTGGCACGGCGCTTGCAAGTGGCTCTCTCCACCACACGAGGCCGCGAGTCGACAAGAGACCGCGAGACTCGAGTTTGACAAGACATTGGCGAAGACTTCGGCTCTTGCCTGGGCCAGAAGGATGCCCCTTTGGCTTGGGTAGGTATCCGCCTAACCTGCCCAAGCCAGGGGCCTTTTTTATTTCCCCTCAGCAGTTTCCCAGCAGAGTTCTCGTTCCCTTCCTGCGGCCTTGCCTCGCAGCGTGTCGGCAATGCTCTGAAGGGCTCCCACTCATGGCTCGTTGCCCCCGCCGCGGGCTATAGTTAGAACTAGGATTCACGAGCGGCCTTGAAACGGCCGCCCCGCCCGCCGCCTAAGTCTGGAGAACCGGTTCCATGAAATTGATCATCGCCATTATCCAGCCCACTCGGCTGGAAGCGGTGAAAGCTGCCCTCTCAGACGTCGAAGTGTTTCGACTCACGGTCATGGACGTGCAGGGCTTTGGACGGCAGAAGGGTCATACCGAGGTCTACCGGGGCCACGAAGTGACCGTGAACCTGCTCCGCAAGGTGCAGCTGCAGATCGCGGTGAACGACGAGTTCGTGGAACCCACGGTCAACGCCATCATCAAGGGCGGTCGCACGGGCAAAGCCGGCGAGATCGGCGACGGCAAGATCTTCGTCCTGCCGCTCGAAGATTGCATCCGCATCCGCACCGGCGAGCGCGGCGGCGAAGCGATTTAGGGCGGCGCCGGACGAGTCGCAATCGTTCTTACGCAAGCCCACGGAATGCTTTCCGTGGGTTGTGAACCCATGGAAGGCATTCCATGGGCTTTAAGCACATGTGGCAACGCCGCCGCTTACGCCGGCTTCACGGCCGGACCCCTGCGGCTGGGCATCCACTTGCACAGCCCCACGCCGGCAAAGTACAGGCCCACCAGCGGAATCAGCATCATCAGCATGCTGTAGGGATCGCCCCCCGGCGAGAGCAGCATCGAGGCCACGGCCATCACCAGCACGGCGATCCGCCACTTCGAGAGATACATCTCGACGCTGAACACGTTGATCCGGTTGAGAAACAACATCACCAGCGGCAACTGGAAGCTGACGCCAAAGCCCAGCGGCAGGAGCAGCACGAAGCTGAGCCAGTCGGTGAGCCGGGGCCGCATCTCGGTGCCCAAAGATTCGGCGATGTTGAAGAAGAAGTTCAACACCGGCGGGAACACGAAGAAGAACGCCAGCGCCGCGCCAGCCAAAAACAACGCCAGCGAAAACGGCAGGAACACGTGGATGTACTTCTTCTCGTGCGGATACAAACCGGCGGCCACGAACTGCCACATAAAGTAGAACACGAACGGGCTGCTGATCACGGCGCCGGCCAGGAAGCCCGCCTTGATGTAGATCACGAATGGTTCCTGCACGCCCAGTGCGTCGAGTTTCATCCGCTCGTCGTCCGCCAGCGGGCGCCAGAGCAGCAGCCGGACCATCTTGTCTTTTGAAAGTGCCGGCGGAGCTTTTGCGAGCGCCTGCTGGGCTTTTTCGGCCGCGGGCTGAGCGTCTTTGGCGGCTGGTGGCTGCTCGGGCACTGCTTTCTCGGCTTCGGCGGCCGGCGGTCCTTCCTCGGGCAGCTTGACGTCCTGGAACGTTTCCGGATAGCGTCCACGCAGCATGTCGAGCAACGCCCCCGGAGCCACAAACCGCTCCTCCGGCATCAGCCCATCCTGGTAGATTAGCTTCGATAGCGCTTCACTCATTGCCGGATCATTCACCAGGTCCGGTGGCAATTCGCCCTTCAACTGTTCATAGGCTTTCTTCTGATAGAAATCCGCCAGCGCGTCCTTGAGCGGAGTCTCGATTGCCCGCACGATCGGCGCGGCGAAGAACAGCCCGATGCCAAAGCCAATCACCAGGGCCAGCACGGCCTTAAACAGGGCCACGCGCAGTTCTTCGAGGTGTTCCCCGAAGGTCATGGACGTGTGCTGAAATAGATCGTCGTCGGGAGCAGCCATGGAGTCACCTCGCAAGCAGAAGATTCGAGTTGCGAGGGCACGGCAGACGTGCCGTCGGGGAAGGCGTAAAAAGCGATCATAGCACCCGACCAAACCGTCGGCAACAAGGAGGCTGGCGGCCGTGGCGCGGGGGCTTGCCGAAAGGTCGTGAATCGACCAGAATCGGCCCGCCCGCCAGTTGCCCATAGAGAATTCTCGCCCTTCCGCTCCCCGCCGGCGAGAAAGATCGCTTCCGGATCGTACAGGGATTCGTCGATTCATTGGCGTTCGAGGAGACTCCGCATGAGTTCGCTCTATCCGCTCCGGTTTCGCCCAATCTTGCGGCGCTATCTGTGGGGCTCGCGCCGCCTGGAATCACTCGGCAAGCAGCTCGGGCCCGGAAACGACTACGCCGAGAGCTGGGAGATCGTCGACCACGGAGCGGACCAAAGCGTGGTCCTGGCCGGGCCACTCGCCGGAACCACGCTTGGGGAGCTTGTAACGTCGCATGGCGCGGAACTGTTCGGCCGCAACGCGGGCTTTTCAACATTCCCGCTGCTGTTCAAGTTTCTTGACGCCAACGACCGGCTCTCGATTCAGGTCCACCCGGACGACGCCCGCGCCGCGCTGCTCGATCCGCCCGATCTCGGCAAGATGGAAGCCTGGGTGATCCTCGAAAAGGAACCGCGCAGTTTTCTGTATGCCGGGTTGCGCCGCGGCACGACGCTCGAGATTCTGGCCGGCGAACTGGAACGTCACACGGCCGAGCTGAGTTGCCACCGGGTGGAGCCCTCCGTGGGCGATTGTTACTTCCTGCCGCCCGGCGTGGTGCATGCGATTGGTCCGGGCTTGCTGGTGGCCGAGATTCAGCAGGCCAGCGATACGACGTATCGCCTGTACGATTACGATCGCGTGGGTCCAGATGGCCAACCGCGGACGCTCCACATCGATCAGGCACTGGAGTGCATCGACTTCGCCTATGGACCGGTGCACACGCAGCAACCGCGCCCGAGCGGCGTGCCCGGTGTCCAGTCTCTGGTCAACTGCGAGAAGTTTGTGCTCAATCGGGGGCGCTCGCGCGCGCCGCTCACGATCGGTGGCGACGAGCAGTTTCATATCCTGGCCGTGATCGATGGCGAACTCACGATCGCGGGCGACCCGCTGGGCACGCCACAGATTGCCGGCGACGTGGCCTTGCTGCCCGCGGCGATTGGCGCGGTCGAGATCACGCCCAAAGGAGAGGCGGCGTGGTTGGAGGCGAAGCTGCCGTAACTTTGCCGGGGCGTTAGATACGACTTAGCCCTCCGCGCGAGCGAGGGAGCCCCGCTAAACGTGCTTCCGCTCATCACCTCAGGCACTGAAGAGGTTGCGGTAACGGACTGAATGTTCCTGCGGCAGGGTACCCTCGCTCGCGCGTCGGGCTGGCATTGCTGGCACAAGACTGATAGCGTCATCAGGAATCATCCGCCGAAGCCGCCTTCTCGCCCGGCCGGGTCGCCCCTATAATCCGCCGCCCTTGGCTATGCGCCCCGTTCGCGGTCGCTCGCCCGGGGGCACGTCTCGTTTCATTTCCGCAGGTGACTTCATCAGACCGCTGCTCTTAGCGTCGTGCTCGCTGTTTGCGCTCGCGCTGGTGGTCGGCTGCGCCACGATCGAACCGCCGCCGATTCTGCATCCCGGAACGGCCCAAATGCAGCGCGATCGAGCGGAGAATTTCGATCCCTATCCGCTGCCGGAACTGGGACCGCCGACCGAAGCCCGGCCGCGCGGTTTTCTGCTGCCGCAGCCGGACACCGAACGGGTGCAAAACGCCGAGTCGTACTTCGATCGTTTCCGCCAGTCGCCCCCGCCGGGCATCTATCGCCCGCCGCGAGGCATGCCCGGGAGCGGCGTGCCGATTGCGCCCCTGTATCAGAGCACTTCGCCGGTATTTGTGCCATAAGTACGCGGTTCTTACCCGTCCCCCCAGCGAATCGCCCGCTGTGGCCAGCGGCGCGGTATGATTGCATGTTTGAACCCGTACGACCTCGCAGCTTCACCTCGGTTTCCCATGACTCGCTCGAATCCGCGTCCTTATCCTGGCATTCGCCCGTCCAAGCGTCGCCGCCCCCGCCCGACTGCCGTTAAAGAGAGCACCGGAGAAGCGTCGGGCGGAATGCGCCTGCAAAAGATTCTGGCCGCCGCGGGGCTGGGCAGCCGCCGGCAATGTGAGGAACTGATCGAGACGGGCCGCGTCGAAGTCGATCGGCAACTGGTTACCGAGCTGGGCGCGAAAGCGGATCCCGAGACGCAGGAGGTGCGCGTTGATGGCGTGAAGCTTCCCAAGACGCGGCTCGTGTATTTCATGGTCAACAAGCCGCCGGGAATCATCTCGACCAGCAACGATCCTGCGGGCCGGCCGCGCGTGATCGATCTGGTGCCTTATGACGGCCGCGTGTTCACGGTCGGCCGACTCGACAAGTCGAGCGAAGGTTTGATCCTGGTCACGAACGACGGCGACCTGGCCGATCGATTGACGCATCCGCGGTACGGTGTCGACAAGACCTACAAAGTCGAGGTGGCCGGCACACTCGAGCGGAAAGACCTCGCCCCGCTGCTCAAAGGCATCCGCCTGGCCGAAGGCATGGCCCGAGCCGTGGCCGCAAAGGTCGTTCGACAATACAAGCACAGCACGCTCTTGGAGATCGTGCTCAGCGAAGGGCGAAATCGCGAAGTGCGGCGAATCCTCGCGAAGATTGGTCACAAGGTCGAACGACTGCAGCGGATCGCGATTGGCCCATTACGGCTGGGCGAGTTGCCGCTGGGGCAATCGCGGCCGCTGGAGCGCGACGAGCTGAAGGCGCTTAAGCAAGCCTCGCGCGGCAGCACTGGCAAGACGAAACCAAAAGTGCGGCGCGGGCCGAAGAAGCCCGCCAAGGCAATGCCGCCGCAACCTCCCGCGCGGACGGTCATTGGCGGCGACACGTCCGGAGCTGCCGCGCGCAAAGCTGCCGCAGGCAAGCCTCGTCCGCACAAGGCGGCTCGCCCGGCGGGCAAGACGGGCCTGCAAAAAACGGGTCGCCCCGCAGGTAAAGGTGGTCCGCATAAGACGGGGCGCCCGGTGGGCAAAGCTGGCGCAGCGAAGAAGTTTCGCCCTGCCGGAAAAGCAGGTCGCCCGCAGCGCGGCTAAGCGTACGCCCCCGCGCCTGTTGCCGTCTGAAGCCGGTCATTGGCAAGCCGCAGCTTGAGCGATAGGATGGCGACGCTGCCCCGCCCAACCCTCCGGCGAAAAAAGGTTCCTGGCACCTTTTTCGGACCACGATATGGCCAATCCGCTGCATGCCGCCCACTATGCCGATCGAGCCTGCACTCAGCGGGTGCGCATCGTCGAGAACGTGCGGCTCGCACGCGATACCTACCGCGTGCGTTTCGAATGCCCTCAGCTTGCCCAGCGAATCACGCCCGGGCAGTTCGTGATGCTGAAGCTGGCGGGTCTCAATGATCCGCTGTTGGGCCGGCCGCTCGCGCTGTACGACACCGTGCTCTGGCCGGGCGACGCGGCGATCGGCATCGACGTCGTGTATCTCGTGCTCGGCAAGATGACCCGCCGGCTGAGCGAGATGGTTCCGGGCCAGGAACTCGACGTTTGGGGGCCGCTGGGGAACGGCTTTCCGCCGCAAGAGACGGATCATCTGATCATGGTCGCCGGCGGGATCGGGCAGACGCCGTTTCCAGCTTTGGCACGCGAGCACCTCGGGAAGCGCACCTACGGCGATCCGCCGCGAAAAGTCTCCCCCATCAAGAAAGTCACGCTCTGCTATGGCGCCCGGTCGGCGGACTACCTGGCCGGGCTGGAAGACTTCAAGCAACTGGGCGTCGACGTGCACACGAGCACCGACGACGGCTCGGCCGGGCATCACGGCCTGGTGACCGATCTCTTGAAGCAGGTGCTCGACGATGCCGCCGTTTCCCGAGCAGAGCAGGGCCCACGGATCGTGTGCTGCGGACCGGAGCCGATGATGGAGGCCGTGGCTCACGTGGCGGCCGAGCGCGGCGTGCCGTGCCAGGTGTCGCTCGAGACGCCCATGGCCTGCGGCATCGGCATCTGCTTTAGCTGCGTGGCGAAGGTTCGCGATGACGACGGTACGTGGGACTACAAGCGGACGTGCGTCGAGGGACCGATCTTCGACTCTGCTCGGATCGAGTGGTAGCTCTCAACGGTACGGTTGGGCCAAAGAAAAAGGACGCCCGCAGATTGGGGGCGTCCTGTTCGGTTGCGGCTTAGCAGCCAATCTCTGGCGATTGCTGCTACTTACCCTTGGCCGTTTTCACGGCGGCCGATAGCCGCGACTTCACGCGAGCGGCCAGGTTGGCATGCACGACGCCCGCGGCAGCGGCCTTGTCGACGCGCTTGGCGGCCAGGCGGAGTTCGGTCTCGGCCGTGGCGACGTCGCCGGCGGTGATTGCCTCGCGGACCTTGCGGACCTGCGTCTTGATGGAGCTCTTCACAGAGCGATTGCGAGTGCGGCGGACGGCGTCTTGGCGAAGGCGTTTCTTGGCGCTTTTGGAATTCGGCATGGGAGCTGGTCGGTGTTCGTAACGAGGGAATGTGGCACGCGGCGAAACCTGCCCCGACTTATGGGGAGGCGGCCGTGGCCGGCGAATCACCCTTTATGACGAATCTTGGCGATCTTGTCCAGTAGTTGCGGAACGTCCTCGTAGCCGAATTCCAGCCCCGCCAGCTCGCTGAGGTGCTTTTCCGCTCGATCCAGCTCTTCCATGCCGGGGGCGGTCTGTTTTTCGGCCAGGAGCTTGCTGGCGAGCCCCAGGGAGAGCTTCCCGGCCCGGTACAGTCCCAGCTTGCGATCGTCCACCTCGCGTTCGTTGATGGCCTCGAGGGCGGCCTCGTAGTTCTGCATGGCCAGCTTGTACTGTTTGATCATCTGGAAGCATTCGCCGAGCTCCAGGTGGCACTTCCCCTTGGTCTTGGGGTCTCCCAGGGCCGCCTGAAACATCTTGATCGCCTCGGCCGTCTCGCCGGCCTTTTTCAGCCGCACGGCCAGTTCATATTTGAAGTTCAGCTTGTTCGGATAGCGCTCGCTGCGGCTGCGGTAATACTCCAGTTCCCTTGCCCGCAGCTCCTTTTTGAACTGGTTGAACAGGTTCACGGTGTCCTGGGTGCGCTCCTTCTCGGCCTTCTTGCGGGCAATGTCGAGGTTCGCCCGGGCCGTGCGGAGTTGGGCGTCCTCGAGCCGTTCGCGGACGACGATTTCGCCGCCCGAGGCTTCCAGCGCCTTGGCGATCACGGCCTCGGCCTCGGCGTGTCGCTCCTCGCGGGTGTGCAGATCGGCGAGTTCAAAGTACTTGGCGATATCCGCCGGATTTTTGGCCAGGTGTTTTTCCAGCCGCTGTTGGGGCGTGAACTTGTTATCGTCGCCCGTAATCTGCTCGAACTTGTCGGCCCGCACGTCCTGGCCGCTTTCGGCGTCTTCGTACTTGCCCTTGGAGATGGTTCTCTCGACGGCCAGGTCGCCCAGCGCTCGGGCGGCTTCCTGGTCGCCGGGCTTGGCGGCCATCACGCGATTCCAGCAGGCGATGGCCAGGTCGAAAGCGCCTTGATCGGCGAGCGCGCGGCCGCACTTGCGATTGACGTCCGCGTCCTTGGGGTTCACGTCGAGGGCTTGCTTGAGGTACACGAGCTGGGCTTCGTTCATGCCGAGCGCGCCGGCCGCGTCGCCCATGGCCGAGAGCGTCCAAATGTCCCAGGGGTTGAGCTTGAGAGCTTCCCAGCCACTCTCCAGCACGCCTTTGTGATCTTTGGACATCGAGGATTTCTTGAGCCCACCCTGGATCACCTTCATTTTGGGGGCGCTCATCATGCCGGCCCCCTTTTTGTTGTCGTTGTACGACTTGCCGATCGCAGCCAGGTACTGCTTGATGTAAAGCGCGTTCGCCGGGTCTCCTTTCACGCACGTGTCGAACATTTCAAAGGCGTATTTGAACTGTCCCTGCGTGGTGCTCTTGCTCCCCTGCTCAAAGCACTTTTGCAAGCGCTGCCGGGTGGCTGCACTGATCGGTTGTCGGCCTGGAGGTACGTCAGCCATCGAAGGTCGTGTGGGGGGTGCGTTTCGGTCTCATCACTGGCTGCCGGAAGCCCGCTTACGGCCGAAGCTGATGGCGATTGCCGGCAATCCTTTATTGTAGTCCGCAAGATCGCGGGAAACAACGCGGGGAGCTCCGGACACACCCGCGCGAAACAGGCGTTTTCTGCTAGATTCAAGGGCATGACGACCACTCGCGCGCGATCATGCCGACGACGCCGTGGAGCTTCGCTGATCGAGCTCCTGGTCGTGCTGGCGATCATCGCGATCCTGGCGTCGCTGCTCTTGGTGGCTGTGCAGTACTCGCGCGAAGCGGCGCGGCGGACGGTGTGCCAGAACAATCTGCGGCAATTGTCATTCGCGATGCGTACGTACGTCGAAACGCGCAAGCGTTATCCCGACCTTGCGACTCCTGACCAGGCAAGTGGCTGGGTTGTGGAGCTATTGCCGTTTCTTGAAGAACAGGCTCTGCAGGATGAGCTCAAGGCGCGGCCGGCATTGACCGGCGGCAACGTCTCGCCGCTGGCGCGAAAGCGGCCCGCGATTTTCTCGTGCCCGAACGGCTTTGACGGCGATAGCTCACTCGCAGGAGTCCCTGCTACGCATTACCTGTTCTCCACCCCGCACGAAACTCGCCGAAACAGGCAGCGGTTTCAGTGGAGCTTTATCGACGCACTGCCGTCGAATCGATTGGCCTGGGCGGCAGGCCCCGAAGGACCTCAGTGGCATCCATTCGACGATGGAGCCGGAATCTGGCCACATTCCGGTGGCTACAACCAAATCCACTCGTGGAATGAAAGTTGTTCGCTCGTGGTTCCGCAGCCACGAAAGTGGTGATCGTACTGAGCGAAATTTCCCCACCGCCTCTCGACGCGCCGCCTCGCTTGGCCCACCATAGAGCCCATGTCACACACACGCGGCAAAGTCTTTCTCGTCGGCGGCGGGCCGGGCGATCCGGATCTGCTCACGCTGCGCGGTGCGCAGTGCCTCGCCGCGGCCGACGTCGTGCTGTACGACTACCTGATCAATCCGAACGTGCTCGCGCATGCTCGCGAGTCGGCCCAGCTCATCTGCGTTGGCCGGCACGGCCGCGATCGCATCCTATCTCAGGATGAAATCAACGCGCTCATGGTCGAGCACGCCCAGGCCGCCCGGCAGGTCGTGCGACTCAAAGGGGGCGACCCGATCGTCTTTGCCCGGATTGCCGAGGAGATCGCCGCGCTCGAAGCGGCCGGCATCGCGTATGAAATCGTTCCGGGCATCACCGCCGCGCTCGCCGTTGGCAGTTATGCCGGTATTCCACTGACACAAGGCGACACATCGAGCGCCGTGGCGCTTGTCACCGGGCACGAGCGCGACGACAAGCCGCAGTCGCTCGACTATGCCGGGCTCGCCCGCTTTCCCGGCACGCTCGTGTTCTACATGGGCATCACAACGGCCGAGCACTGGGCCGCCGCGCTCATTGCCGAAGGAAAGTCGCCAGAGACGCCGGTTGCCATCGTGCGCCGCGTGTCGATGCCCGATCAGCAGACGATTCCGTGCACACTCGGCACCGTTGTCGATGTCATCAAACAGCACAAGCTCCGGCCGCCGGCGCTGATCATCGTCGGCGAAGTCGCCCGCGCGGCCTCGCTGCACGATTGGTTCAGCGCGCGGCCGCTGTTCGGCAAGCGTGTTCTGGTGACGCGCGCCGCGCATCAAGCGCCGGAACTGGTCACGAAGCTTTCCACGCTCGGCGCGGACGTCCTCGTCCAGCCGGCCATCGAGATCGGTCCGCCGGACGATTGGGCTGCGGTCGATCATGCGATCAAACGCTTGCCCAGTTTCGATTGGCTCGTGTTCAGCAGTTCCAATGGCGTCCGCAGCTTTCTCGATCGGCTGCTGGAAACCCGCGATCTGCGGGCGCTCGCGGGTTTGCGGATCGCCGCCATCGGACCGGGCAGCGCCGAGGAACTTTCGCGTTATCACCTGCGGGCGGACATTGTGCCGGAGGAGTATCGGGCAGAAGCCTTGGCCGATTCGCTGCGGAGCGAAGCGGCACGCGGGGCGAGATTTCTGCTCGTTCGTGCAAGCCGTGGTCGCGAAGTGTTGGCCGAGCAACTCGCGGGGCAGGGGGGCCACGTCGAGCAGGCTGTCGTCTACAACAGTCGCGACGTGGCCACGGCCGAGCCCGAGATCCTCTCGCAATTGGCCGACGGCAAAATCGACTGGGTCACGGTCACCAGCTCGGCCATCGCCCGGTCAGTGGTGCGACTGCTGGGCGAAGGACTGCGGCGTACGCGGCTGGTTTCGATCAGCCCGATCACGTCGGGGGCGCTCGCCGAACTGGGCCACGAAGTGAGTGCCGAAGCCAGTCCTTACACGATGGCGGGGCTGGTGGCCGCGATCCTGGCGGCGGAAGGAAAGTGACCGCCGAAGTGTGCGGAGCCAACTTTCGCCGCATGATTTGGGGCAGGTCCCCGTGGCACTTAGGCGTGCTAGCACGCATCTGCCATCAGATTTTCATCGAGTGCCGCCGCGCGGAAAGCCGAAGCTTGTAGATAGGCCAGACTGCCCGCCTTCAGCTTCCCACCGCGGAGACCCACCCACCATGAGCACGCGCCCGCTGCACGCTGCGCTGTCGATATCCGTCGATCTCGAGCCCGATCATGTCGGCGCGAGTGTGACCGAGCAGCACGCCCTGGACGAGGTCTCGCAATCGCTGGTCGAGCTGTTTGCCCGGCACCGGCTGCCGGCCACCTGGAGCGTGGCCGATCCGGCGGTGTCGGCAATCCGCTCGCGGCTCGAGTCGCCGCGCATCGGTCACGAGCTGGCGATCCTCGGTGACGCGCGCTGGGTTGGCAGTGCGGCCGGTCGCAGTCGGTTTGGTCGCGAGCTGGTGCGGCGCGTGACGCATGCCCGCAGCGAAGGAATCGATGTGACGTGCCTGGCCTTGCGCGAGGAGTTGCCGCTGGAGCACGCGGACCTGGCGATCAAGGAAGGCATCGTGGCGATTCGTCAGCCGCTGGCCTCGACCTCGCCGGGAGCGATTCAAAAGGTGCGCTTCGGATTATGGGGCTTTGGTGCCCACGCGGCGCTTCCCGGTTCGAGCCGCTGGCTCCCCGGCGGCGGCGGTCTGCGCAGCGCGAAGCTGGCGATCGACCGTGCGATTGCCGATCACTCGCAAGCACACGTGGCGATCGACGCGGCGCGACTGGCGGAGCGAGGCGATTCGAGCATCCGAGTCGTCGAACGCGTGCTCGCGCATGCGGCGCGGCGACGCGACGCCAGTCTGATTCAGGTCCTGACG
>Ga0172362_10000360_pt1 | contig 36535 bp, 28 predicted proteins | sample LakKivs1_kivu2a2_FD_114534 | JGI IMG/M metagenome (GOLD analysis project Ga0172362, IMG submission 114534) | Sediment microbial communities from Lake Kivu, Rwanda - Sediment s1_kivu2a2 | ecosystem: Environmental > Aquatic > Freshwater > Lake > Sediment | place: Rwanda: Western Province, Lake... | reverse complement strand
GAAACGAACCGCGTCGCCAGATGTTTCGCCAGGCGAAACATCGAGAGACCGAGAATCAGAGCCTCCCACCGGCTATCTCTCGGACTTGTTGACGCGTATCTCTTTCTGCCGCGATAATCCGAAGCCTCGGCGACCCCATCGTCTAAGGGTTAGGACACCGGCCTTTCACGCCGGCAACACGGGTTCGAATCCCGTTGGGGTCGCCAACGCATAATTCATTATTCTACAATGAATTACGAGTACAGAGTCAAGCTGGCGGGCTAATGCCCCGAATCCGGAAGTAGCTTCGGGGCTCTTCTACCTGATGATTGCGAACTTCCCCATGGCCTGGTCGTCCGAGGTCTGGACGACGTACACGTAGAGCCCCGAGCTGACCAGCCTGCCTTCGCCGTTCTTCAGGTCCCAGTACTCCTCTCCCGAGTCCCCGCCGAAGCTCCGGTGCTGGAGCGTTTCCACATGGTCTCCGCCCAGGGTGTAGATGCGGATGTCGCACATCGGCGGCAGGTTGGTGAACGCGATCATGTCGGCATGGCTCTGCTCCCATTCGGCAGAACCGCGGTACGGATTGGGAACGACGCTGATCGTCTCCTTCCAGTCGTCATCCGAAGCCCAGCCCGGTACGACGGGGATGGGTGTGCCGTCCAGCGACTGCTTGTAGTTCGTCCTCGGGCTCTCCACCCCGGTCTCGGCGTCATATGCGCACAGCACGTAGTAGTACGGGAAGCCCCTCGTTACACTTGCGTCCGAGTAGGCATAGGTGCCTGCGCCTATGTCGGCTATCAGCTGCCAGTCCGTGGTGTTGAAGACCGAACGGTACAGGTGGTACCCGCCGAAGGGATCGTAGCTCTCGGCATCGTCGCTCCAGATGAGATCCACCGTTCCGTCGCCAGGCTCGTAGAAGAGGGTCGGCACCGGAGGGATGTCCGGCACGCCCCAGCCGCCGTCGCGGTAGCAGGCGTCGAGCATGTTGTCGGCCTGCCGCCTGAGGTCGGCAAGGCCCCTGCCTATGACGAAGCCGCCCATGATGTGAAGGCTGTCACCGTCGGCCAGGTCGACCGGGCCCATCGTGAGGAGGAAGACGTAGTCGAACGGCTGATAGTCGAGCGCCAGCGGATTGTCCTGGACTATCGGGAACGGCCCCGGGTTGTCGGGCTGGAAGGCATCGGGCGCACTCGGGTCACCGATCCAGTCTGCGAGGTAGGCCGGCCCGCTGTGAAGGCCGCTCAGGTCCTGGTTTTGGCCCCACTGGTAGTCGTAGCCGATCTGGTCCGTGTCCGGCGTGTACTGATACTGCCACCACGAGTGCGTAAGCGGGATGGGATATCCGAAGACGTCTATCGGGCGCTCGATTGTTCCATCAGCCTTCCTGATCCAGAAGTCGAGCAGGCGCCAGCCTGAGAATCCGTTGCACGGTGGAGAGTAGGTCGGCTCACCGGAGTCGTCCGTGGATGATCCCGGGGAGTTTCCGTCCCACATGTAGCTCAGGTTCCGTGGCACCACGGCGTAGGCTGTGTCGCCGACGGTATGCATCCAGTACGAGGGCGGCATGCCGTCGGAGAAGAGCTGAAGCCCGGTGTTGGGCTCGGTGGCGTAGACGGTGTCACCGTTCGCGACCTTGAACAGGACCGTGAAGTGGTCCGAGACCCCGTCGGAATTGGCGTCTGCATCGACGATCCCATCCTGGCCCGGGTAGTTGTAGAAGTAGTAGATGTCGTCCTCGGGGTCGGCCCAGGAGGCATCCGGATTGCGCTGGTAGACGTAGTTGTCCGCCTCGCTCGCCTTCGTCCCGTCATCGAACTCGTAGTCGAAGGTGGCATCAGGATCGTTGCACCAGATCTCGTGGCCGTCGTAGAAGACCATGTCATCCATGTTCGGCTGCGGGCTTGGATCCGCCGAGGCTACATCCATATCGGCCATCACCGAGAAGCAGAAGGCGTCAAGGGGAACCCCGGGGTTGCCGTGCTCGCTCAGGTGTGTCACCATGATGTCGTTGACAAGGAACTGGTCATAGCCAGGCGTGCTCCAGCTGTATGCCCTCTGGAATGTCCTCACGCCGATGGGGCTCTCGTTATCGGTGTACCAGTCGTCCTCGCCCCAGCTCGACTCTTCGAGCGCGGTCGGTCCCGGGGTCAGCTTCGTCATGGGATAACCTTCGGTGGGCCAGAATTCGAAGTCCGTCAGGCTGGTGTAGGACGAGCTGACATAGGCTCCGGGAACTCCACCTGCCGAGACCGCCCCGAAGGCGGAAGCCCAGATGGATGAAAGATATAGGTAGGTGGAGCCCTCGCCTCCCGGCCACTCCATCGTGAAACTACCCCAGGGATCGCCGTAGAGGCCCACGTTGGAGACGGTCATCCACATCTCCGAAAGGTTGTGGAGAGAGGTGGCGGCAGTCGGCCTGGCATCCGTTCCACCGGCAGAGAGGGGCAGGAGAGGCGTCACGGGCTTCGCGAAGGAGATGCCCGAACAGATCAGCAGCATGGGCAGATTGAACCGCATCATGTCAGTCCTGCATCTGCGAGAAGAGCTCGAGAAGGTCGAGGAGGAACGTTTCCGATTCTGGGTCGAGATCGAGCCCATAGCCGGCCTGCCTGCACATGAACCACGAGTAGATGAACTTGCCGTGGGTGTAGATGTACGAGGCACCGCCGGCTACGACCTGGACGGCATCGAGGTCGAACACCCCCTCCCGCAGGGGGTCCCCCTCGCCGAACAGATAGCCTGGCGCTATCTGCAGAAGGCTCTGCGAGCAGGCTGCAGCCTGGAGCAGATCCCCTCCGTCTCCCCTGACCTGCTGGAGCATGGACCAGCCTGCGAGCGCGTCCTTCGTGATCTGGCCAGCGGAGGCGTCAGCGTCGAGCGTGGCATAGTCGTACCCGATGTTCTGGCCGACCATGATCCACGTGTAGTAGTCGATCCCCCCGACCTGCACGAAGGTCATCGGGGCCTCCAGGTAGACGTAGCCGGCGCAGACGCTGTCTCCGTCGTAGAAGGCCCCGCTCTGGGCGTTGTAGAGATCTAGGCAGGAGACGGGATCGCCCGGACCGGGCAGGAACCTGTACTCCAGGCTCGTGTCGAAGCCGCCCCTGTCCAGGTAATCCCAGATCTGCTGGCCCACCCATACCTCACCGGAGTCGCCGGTGAGAGGAAGCCAGACATCCAGGGATTCCTGGGGCAGGTCGGGATCGACGCACTCGAACACGGTCCAGAGAGTGTCCTGGACCTGCACCTGGTTGAGGCGACGGACTATCGCAGAATGCCCCAGGTCCTGCTGTATCGCCGCCTGGAAGTAGCTGTCAGCGACGCTCCAGTGGTTCTCCAGGTAGACGCAGGCGATCCCCGCGCCGAGGTAGGCATCCGGCCTCGCCACGTCGATCTCGATCGCCTGCTCGAACCAGTCGAAAGCCTCCTGGTACTGCCCCTGCTGGATCGCCTGCCAGCCGAGCGCCAGGAAGCCGTCGTAGCCTTCGGGCTCCGGCAGGCCGGACGGATGCTCGACACATCCCGACATACCCGTGAAGAGGATGGCGAGGGTCACGCCCAGGACAGACCGGGAGAATGCGATGCTCATTCGCGGATCCTCACCATCCGTGTCACGGCGCTCTGTCCCAGGGCTTCGAGCCTGAGGAAGTAGACACCTGGAGATACGCTCTCACCCGACTGGCTGCGCCCGTCCCAGAGCAGGCAGGCAGTCCCCGGTGCGAGATCCCCTGACTGTAGCCTGGCTACGAGCCGCCCCGAGATGTCGTAGATGTCCAGCGACGCCGACCCGGCGCCCGGGAGCGAGAAGCTGAGCGAAGCCTGATCGGAGAACGGGTTCGGACTGATCCCGAGTATGACCAGCTCGGAGGGCACCGACGGCGAGGATACCCCCGGCCCCGTCCCCAGGAGGTAGATACCGCCCTCCGTGACCTGCGAGCAGGTCCTGCCATCCTGGAAGTAGCTCTCTACCTGTTCCCACGCATCGCCGTCGAGCCTGAAGACAGAGCTGCCGGGGCCTCCGGAGGCGAAGGAGACAATCCCGTTCACGGCCGGGATCGCGACGGGGCCGGCAAGCAGTTCCTGCAGGCCCGCCGACTGGACGCTCCAGCCCGGGAGCCCTCCCATCGAGAGCCCGGGCTGATCGGCTTCCGCCATGCTCACGAACTCGCCGGGGGCAACGCTCCCCGCAGGCAGCTCCAGTCTTGCCCTTCCCACCTCGAGAACCACCGGCTGCGCGCCGCCGTAGCCCACGGCGAACTCCATCGAGTCCTGGTGCGCGATCCCGAGGCTGTCCCATCCCGTGCAGGCCAGCTCGTAGCTCCCTGTCTCCCAGGCGTGGACCTGGCCGGTCCAGATCGTCTCCGCCAGAGGTTCCATGTCCACGATCGCGCTGCTGTCCGCAACACCGGATTCGTTCAGATGCGAGACTACCAGGTGCGGGCCGACCCAGTCGAAGCCGTAGGGGATCTGCTGGTCGTCCCTGTACAGCGTGGTGAACGCCTGCAGGTACTGCTGGTTCATGCCGTTCTGGAGCGCCGCCAGGACGAGGCTCTTCGGCCCCGTGTCCTGGCTGAATGTGTACCTGAGCTGGGCGGTCCCGCCCGGGTTGTTGTTCGTGAGGATCACGAGCGTCCTGTACCCGTCGAGCTGGATCGTGCCGTTGAAGAGCGCGTCGAACTGGAGGGAATCGAGCGACTGGAGCGTCGAGTCGTCCGCCAGGACCACCCGGTAGGCGACCCAGTTGCCGTCGAGGTTCGGCCCCGATCCGTTGTTCTGGTTGTACATCCCGTCGAACCAGACGGTGTCGTTGCCGCCGGACTGGTAGTCGCCGCCGAAGCTGGCGTACTGCGCCGCGAACACCTGGGCGCTCATGCCGTAGCCCAGAGGCCCTATCCAGGTGGGGAACGGATAGGAATAGAATTCCCCCAGGAACGACGCCGGGCTGTTCATGATGGTGAAGGCGAAGCCGGTGCCGTCGAGGAAGTCGTACCTGTAGATCCCACCGGAGAAGCCGCCGGAGATGTGCGCGATCAGGTTCGTGATCAGCCAGTCCTCGTAGAGAGGGTATACCGCCGTGGCAATGGCGGAGCTGTCGGGAATGGAGGGTTCGATCGCATGGGCGATCCCGAGCATCCCCGATTCGCCGGACTGGGCTATAGCTGTGATGACCCCGGCTCCGATCCTCTGCTCGAGGTACTCGAACCACAGGAGCTCGCCCCCGAGGTTTTCACCGAAATCGGCGGCGCGCTGCCCGGAGCACCAGGAGACCAGCTCGATGCCGCCCGCCGTCGCGAAGTCGTCCAGCCAGGCTTCGATGCCCACCAGGCCGTTGAAGGCCGAAGTGAGGCCGTAGCAGAGGAACTGGGCGTAGACTCCGAGCCCCCGGACCACCCAGGGTTCTTCGATGGGATTGTTGGCTACCCGCAGCACCTGACCCAGCCCGGTTGCCACGGACCAGGTGTGGACCATTCCACGGATGCCGGCCCAGGTCGCCCCCGGCAGGTTCTTGTATGCCCCGAGGTTCACGTAGAAAAGGTCGTGGTTGTTCCCGGTCTGGTCCTCGCCGTCGTAGTCTTCGGGCCATGTATAGACCCAGTTCCCCAGCCTGCTGGGAGGGCCTCCCGGATTCGGGTAGTAGTCCGGCACATCCGCGAAGGCTATCCAGAGCCGGTCATCGGGATTGCCCGTGACCGGCATCTCACCGAAGACAGAGGTCACCGTCGCATACACCCCGACCCCGGCCCCCTCGAACTGGGCTGAGATGCTGTCGAGCTGGGCCTGGGTCATCAGGCCGCCCCAGATCACCTGGAAGCTCATGCTCGTGTCTGCGAGATCGATGAAGGTTGTGTCCTGGACCAGCCAGCATGCGTGCTCAGTGACTGCGCGGCACGTGAACTGGCGTGTCTGGAGAGATTCCGGGAAGTAGGAGATGTCGGGAACGAGCAGATCGACCGTGTCGCCCAGGTCGATGGCCGAAGCCGGCATGCAGAGGACTAGCAGGCAGGCTGCTGCAACCCCGCGAGCCAGAAGCCTCTCGGTGCAGTTCACAGAGCGCTCATCCCCGATGCGCCCCCCTCCGTGAGTGATGCAGCCCCAGGCATAATATCCCGGCGAAACTTCCGTGCCGTCAACGAGATTCCGCCTGACTGCGCCCACGGTCTTGTCAGCGGGTTCCTGCCCCGAGATACTCCCGGTGCACCTGACGGAGGGCCGGGGTGATGTCGACGAAGACCATTGCATTCCTGACGCTTCTGACCCTGTCCATGGGCTGTATCGACAGCCCCGCCACCACCGAGCCCCCCGGCCAGTACGCATCCGAATTCCAGCTCGTCTGGGATCTGTTCGACTCCGAGTACGTCGGCTTCGAGGTCAAGTGTATCGACTGGGACGCGGTCCATGACCTCTATGGGCCGCTCGCGGACACGGTCACCAGCCGCGAGGGGATGACCACGCTGACCCTCGCCATGCTGGGCACTCTGCATGACTACCATGTCAGGCTGATCGATCCGACCTTCACCCAGATCCTCACCTACAGCCCCGACATCCTGCACAACTACGACATGGATGTGCTCATGACCTATCTGGAACCCTGGGGCTTCGAGTGGATGCAGGACAGCACGTGGGGATACTGCCTGGCCGGACCGGACTCGATCCCGTACTTCGTGATAACCGCATGGAGCCCGGAGTTCAACATCAGCCTCTTCGATGACCTCCTGCAGCCTTCTCTGGGCAGGCCGGGGCTCGTCATCGACGTCAGGATGAATCCCGGAGGATCAGAGGTGCCTGTGGACAACGTTGTCCGCCGGTTCGTGGACGAGCTCCGGGTGGGCTACCTCTGGCAGGAGAGGATCGGCACCGGCACGCACGATCTGACACCGCCGGAGCCACACGAGCTCCACCCTAGGACATGGTCCTTCGGAAATCCCGTCATCGTGCTTGCAGGGCAGACGAATGCCGACGCCTGCGAGGAATTCGTCTGCGACATGGCGGAGCTGCCCCAGGTCGCCGTCATGGGCGACACGACGCTTGGCGCGATGGACTGGCCTGCGGGATACTGGCAGCTGCCCGACAACTGGTATGTGACCTGCCCGTCGCGCACCGTCCTGCGGCCTGATACGACCTACATCGAGGACACGGGCATCCCCCCCGATGTCTACGTGGAAGCCACCGAGGCTGACTTCGCGGCAGGAATCGATCCAGTTCTGGAAGCGGCTTTCACTCACCTGGGAGCAGAGCCTCCGGTACCCTAGCAGATCCTGCTCGAGATCAGCTCCCTGAGAGGCTTCACAGAGACGCCCCGGTGCAGGGAGTATGACCTGGTCCCGGGGTAGACGACCGTCAGGGAAACCAGTGCGAGGTCCTCCGAGGCTATCCTCATCGATGGAGTCATCTTCGGGGCGTCCGCACGCTTGAACTCGAAACCCAGCCTCTTCCCGTCCTTGATCGCCAGCAGATCCAGCTCGGCTCCGTTGTGCGTGGCCCAGAAGTACATCTCGTCAGGCCGCAGAGCCGCGATGACCTCCTCCATCGCGTAGCCCTCCCATGAGGCTCCGCAGCGAGGGTGCTTCAGCAGGTCGTCCGATGTCCTGATCCCGAGCATCTCGTGGAGCAGGCCCGAATCCGTGAAATAGAGTTTCGGCGACTTCACCTGGCGCTTCCCCAGGTTTTCGTGCCAGGGAGGGAGCTGCCGGATCATGAACGATTCGGTAAGGATGTCGAGATATCTCCGAACAGTCGGTTCCGAAACGCCGAGCGTCCTCGCCGGATCCGAAGCACGCCAGATCTGGCCGTGATAATGGGCCAGCATGCTCCAGAACCTGTGCATCGCCGGGAATGGGGCTCTGACGCCCAGCTGTGGCAGGTCTCTCTCCAGGAATGCCCTGATGAAGTCGCGTCTCCATGCGGCTGAGGACTCTTCGTCACCTGCGAGGAAGGACCGGGGGAAGCCTCCTCGACGCCAGTGCTTCCGCTCCATCCGGAGTCCGACCTCGGGAAGACGGAACGGCGTGATGCCGATGAATTCGGCCCTGCCGGCAAGGGATTCGGAGGACTGCCTGAGAAGCGATCCCGACGCGCTGCCGAGAATGAGGAACCTGACGTGCGAATCTTCCCTGTCCGCGAGGACCCTCAACACGGGGAACAAGTCGGGCCGGCGCTGGATCTCGTCAATGACCACGATCCCGGTCAGGCCGGTCATCGCGGTCATGGGCTGCTCCAGCCGGGCAAGCGATACCGGATCCTCGAGATCGAAATAGCTCGCGGAGTCTGCCGGGACGAAGCGTCTGGCCAGTGTGGTCTTCCCGCTCTGTCTCGGCCCGGTCATCACCACGATCCTGCTCCTGCCGAGGGCGAGCCGGATTCTTTCCTCGAGGGCCGTTCTTCCGATCATGGCCGTACTATACCATGAATATCGAAATTGTCACTTTCGTATTTCATGGATCATAAGAGCTCGAAGGCAGGCACTCCTCAGATGTCCGAGGTCAGCGCCAGCACGAACTCACCGTTAGCGTGGGAGGTGATGTCCCATGGGAAGCCGGGGACATCGACCTCGCCCTCGATCTCCCCCGTCACGTAGTTGATCGCGGTTATCCTGCTGGTCCCGTCACCGAGATAGCTCAGGACATAGAAGAACACGGTGCCAGGAACGCTGCAGATGTCCGTGGGGTGCCCGGCTACCTGGACGGTCGTCACTTCCGGCATCAGGAAGCTGCTGCAGACCGACACTGTGCCGCTCTCCGCATACCACTCCGGATGGGTGACCGCCCAGGTGGATTCCGCCGGGAAAGAGGATATCGCCGAGCATGGAGAGCCGAGATAGATCGGGCCGATCCCGAGCGTGCTCAGGGTGACCCTGCCGACGCTTCCGGCGTCGTCGGAGCAGCACGCAAGGAGGTACTCGTCCAGATACGATTCCGTCGTGATCGCGACAGGGATCTCGTCCAGGGGCTGCGTCTGCCTCAGCACGACGTTGCCCTCGGAGTCCACCTCCCGGATCCTCCTGTCACTGCCGTCGGCTACGTAGAAGCGCTGGTCCGACGAGGAGGCGCAGAGGGCTCCGGGCAGCGGGCCGGCGTCGAACTGGTCGACGACGGAGTTGGACGAGAGGCTTACCTCGAGGATCTTCCCTGCAGCGCCTATCACATAGACCGAGCCGGGCTTGGGGATGACCATGTCCCCGTATCCGGAGCCGCTCCCGAACCCGATCGCGTATGAAGTGTCGAGGAGCATCTGCTCGGAGTCGAACCTGTAGAGGAACCCACTGCCGCTGGCCACGAGGAACTGGGTGTTGCCGAGGGAGCAGAGGGATCTGCCGTCTTCGATCCCGCCGACGCTTCCCACGACAGTGTTGTCCGATACGCGGATCTTCACTACACCGCTCTGCGCGGACATGTCGTACTCGAAAGGGTCATGGCACCCGGCGACCAGGAGAAAGGCCAGGATGGCCGTGATGGCCGGGCCTGCGGGCTCCCACCGGAGGAGCATCCGGCCGCCTACCATCTGATGTTGACCCCGAAGAGGACGTGGCGTGCCGGCGACCAGGCCGCAGGATTGGACATCGTCCCGCCGGGATCACCCGAGTCCAGGTAGATCCCCGGGTCGAAGATGCGAACTATGTCTATTCGGTTGAACAGGTTGTAGATGGTGAGCTTCGCCTCGATCTCCAGCCCGCCCGTCCAGATCCTCCTCGCGGCGCTCATGTCGGTCTGCATTGTCCAGGGGTAGCGCTCCGTGTTGATCTCGGGCAGGGAGTCGTTGGAGGGAGGGCTGAACGGGAAGCCGCTGCCGTACGACCAGTCGAGGGTCAGCGCGCAGCCCTCGAGCGGGTGGAAGCCGCCGAGGAGCGGCCCCTCGCCCCTGTCTGTGCTGATCGCGAGATGGGCGCTGGCCGAGTGCCGCTGGTCCCAGTCGAGGTAGTTCTCCTCGGCCGAGATCACCGAGTACCCCTGGCTGCTGTAGTCATACTGCTCTGTCGCCGAGGAGTATCTCCCGGTGGCCACGGAGTAGGTGTAGCTGACGCTGCCCGACAGGAACCGTCCCGGCAGCCTCATCAGGGTCAGCTCCGCCCCCTGCACCGTCGCGTAGCTGTCGTCGTTCTCGTACATGAAGAAGAACTGCGAGCCGTCCGAGCCGGGAGTGGTCTGCACGAGGCCGGTTATCTGCTTGTAGAAGGCCGAAAGAGACAACGTGGAGAGGTCTCCCAGGCGATGCCTGACTCCGGCTTCGTACGAAGTCGTCCGGATGGCGTCGAGGTCGGGGTTGCCCACGATGGAGTAGTCGCCCGAGAGATTGTAGTTGGTGCCGCTGAACATCTGGTTCAGGCTGGGCATCTGGAAGTAGTGGCCGTAGGTTGCAAAGAACACGTCCCTGTCGGAGATCGGATGGGTGATCCCGAACCTCGGGCTGAACTGCCACTTGATCGGGATGTCCGTCGAACCGGTCTCTCCGGGCGTGATCATGTCGGTATTGGGGTTGAAGGCGTCGACCCTCAGGCCGGTGTTGAGGACCATCCCGCCCGAGAAGTCGGCCGAGGTCTGCAGGTAGACGGCTCCCGAGCTGGGGTACGCCCTCCAGTTGCTCACGAAGGTCTGCCCTGGGCCGCTCGCATACACGCTGAGCTCGTATATGTCGTAGTAGTTGCCCTCGATCCCGGTCCTGGCCTCGAGGATACTGCCGAACTGGTGGGTAAGGCCGAGCTTGCCGGATGTCACGCTGCTCCGCGACTCGAGCCACACATCGGGGTGCATCCCGGAATGGAAGAAGCCCAGCGAGTCAGCCACCCTCTCCGGGAAGTACTCCGCGAACCAGGCCGCCGGCGTGAGGTCGTCTCCGACATAGCCGCCCCCCGGGTCCCGTATCCTCTGCCACTGGCAGAACTCGCTGCGGTCGACCATCATCTCGAGGAATGTGTTGCTCCCCAGCATCCTCGAAGCCCTCGAGGTGATCCCCCAGTTCTCGTCGAAGCGGATTGGGAGGGCATGGTCGGTGCTCCCGCCCAGATAGGGCTCGCCCTCCACGTATGCAGGCTGGTCGTACCGTGACCATGCCCATTCGTCCCAGCCGCCCTGCCGGTAGGAGTACCTGCCGAGGCAACCCAGGCTGGTGAGGGCATCGGGGCGATACGTCAGGTTCAGGCAGCCGGACAGGTTGTTCTGCCAGTTGTTCTCCCAGTTGCCCCTGCTGTCCTCCAAGTCGAAGCCGCTCCTGACCCACTCGCAGGCCCCGAAGAACCTCATCTCGCCCGGCAGGTGCAGGCCGATCGCCGGCAGCAGGTAGGTCGTGAGGGGCTCCGGGCCGCCCAGGGAGACTTCTCCGTCCAGGCAGTCGCTGCGATAGTTGTCGTTCTCGGAAGATGAGGAGTAGTTGCGCTCTTCGGACTCAGCCCCGAAGGCCGTCATGGCGCCGGCCCCGAGATCGACGTCCCCCTCGTAGACGGATCCGCCCTCTCTCACGACCAGGTTGACTATTCCCGACATGGCATTGCCGTACTCGGAACCGAATCCGCCGGTGGTGGTCGAAGCCTCGGCTATGGCGGAAAGAGGCACGCTGGAGACCAGAGCGCTGGTCACCGGGGAGCGAAGGGATACGCCATCCAGCAGGAAGGCGACCTCGCCGGCCCGTCCGCCGCGTACATGGATCTCGCCGCCCTGGGTGCTGATGCCGGCCTGCCTCTGGATGACGTCGAGGACGCTTGCCGCCGGCATTGTCCTTATCTCGCTCCGGTCCACGACATGGACGGTCGAGGGGACATCCGCGAGAATGAGATTCCTCTGGCCCGTGACCTGGACCACGGTCACCCCGACGGCTTCGGGATCCATGGTGACGTCGAGCCTGGTGATCTGATCCGAGACTATCGAGACGCCCTGCATCGTCACCGGGCTCATCCCGACCATCCTGGCAGTGATGGAGTATGTGCCCGGGGCGAGCCTGGCGATGTAGTACTCACCCTCTCCGTCGGTCATGGCCCCGAACTGGGTGCCGTCGACCATGACGGAAGCACCGACGAGCACAGCCCCCTGGGAGTCCCGGACGACACCTGTGATGGCTCCGGTCGTCGATGCATATGCGATACGGGGGGCGAGGCAGAGACCGATCAGCGGGAGAATTCCAGCGGGAGCGATCAGCCGGGCTTTCATGTCAGTACGATGTAACCCTCATGCCGGCAGGGGCAAGCTCATTCGGGTTCTGCGGCTGGAGGTCTCCTCCATGTCCTGGGAATCCACTCCGCAATCATGGCTGCCCAGCCGTCCTAAGAGGTGACTGCAGCCCCCCAGCCTTTTCTCCAGCAGCTGGAGATCGACCCCTGCTGGCAGCCTTCCCTCTTCGCAATCAGGCAGGGCTATGAAGAATTGGACCCGGAGAGGCTTCTTACGAGATCGATGTCGAAACGGGCTTCGACAGGACCCGTCAGGTAACCACAAGCAGACCAGCAACTTCCTGCAGCCACGGGATGAGGGTGTTCCAACAGGAAGTGGCCAGGGTCGCCAACGCACAATTCATTATGCTGCAATTATTTATGAATACAAGGTCAAACTGGCAGGCTGATGCTCCGAATCCGGAAGCAGTTGCGGGGCACCCCTACCTGAGAAGGACCAACTTCGTAGAGGCGCGCTCCGAACCGCAGGAGACGACAACGAGGTAGCAGCCGGAGGGAAGGCCCTGCAGGTCGGGCTGACAGGAATGCTCGCCAGCAGCCATCTGGCCGAGGTCCCGATCGAGTCTCAGCCTGCCTGATGCATCATGTACCGAGACTCGAGTCAGCCCCTCGCCGGATGACCACTCGACTACGAACACCCCACTTCCAGGGCTTGGACGGCAACTCCCAAGGACAAGCGAGGAGCATGGCACCTGCCCTTCGACTCCTTCCGGCCACGACGTCCGTATCGCGCATATCCCTGGGCCTTCGCCGTTCATGGCCACCGCAACCAATGGGGTAGGAGAATACTCCGACTGAAGAAGGCAGATATCTTCCGCCCCCGTGCCAGGCAAGGCGACAGAAGGAACGGGTGGCGAACTCCAGAAATCCAGAGACGGGCAATAGAAAGTCCCCGAAGTCACGACGGCTGCGCTCCAGGTCGGCGAATCGGAGTAGTAGTCGACAGCGGCCACTGAACTGGGGAAGGTGTATTCCATATATGCCCCGGCGTAGCACTCATCCAGGCTGGCTACGCTGATGTGAGTGCCACCGTAGAAGAGCACTTCTCTCTCAGGAGCGGAAGGCTCGGTGATGTTCGGGAGTATCACGATCCTTCCCGTCGGCTGGGGATCACCTGTCTTCCAAACGACGCTGCCCGAGTTGATCGAGTAGGCCCATGCACACACCGAGGTTCCGAAGTGAGACAACGCCATCAGAGGCATCGGCGTATCGCAGATATCCATGGTCCCGAAGTACATAGTGCCTTCGCGGTGGATCAGCCCTCCGTTCAAACCATCGAGGACGTCAGCCCATCCGCTGCTAACCGAGCCTCTGTCGACGGAAATCCCGAACTCGGACCAGCCTGTGCCGTTGACGTCGGCCTCGGTCGCCTCCATCCAGTGATCAGTGGTTGCCACCCAGGGCGTATCCCACTGCTCAGCTCCGGTCTGCCCCAGCAAGGCCCTACAGCTTGTCCAGTAGGTGTCCAGACGGTTTGCGAGTACATAGACATCTGCCGGGCCCGGACCGTTGGCTGATTCCACCCAGCAGACAGGATGGTCCAGGGGAATGCTCCAGATAACCTCGCCAGTGCTCCCCGACAACACCGAGATGGCTGGAGTACCCGAAGTGCCTGCGGCTACGTCAAACACCCCGTCTCCATCAACATCCCTTATGGCACGCAGGCAGCCGGCCCCTGCCGCGCCCGGGACCAGGTTGTTGAGCCAGATCTGGGAACCGGTCGCGCCGCTGAAGCAGATGATCCCCTGCCCCGTCGACTCACTCGAAGCCGCGAATACGTCTTCAGTCGAGTCTCCATCGACGAATCCGGCACATTCGACGTCGACCAGCCTACCTGCTGGACACGCCGTCCAGAACATCTCGGGTGGGGTTGCTGTCGCCGCAAGAAGCAATAGCGCCGACATATTCCCGCCTCCAAAGGCATGACATCCCGCCTGTCATCTATGTGTCAGCCCGGGATGACAGGCAAGCTCCCGTGGGAATGCAGGAAGCGGGAGAATCGGAAACACCGAAGATGCTTTAGCACGTGTCTCTTCCCAGATCGTACCGGCAGAGATCCAAGCAGGCATGGCTGCATGCTTCTCGACCGCGCGAGAATTGACAGCGCTTGACCGACATGGAGGGACGGAGCTTGCTCCAACAGGAAACGACAATGCTCCCCTTGCTGCCGCGCAAGGCAGCGAAGGGCACTCTGGGCGTGGAAGGCCCCAGGCGGCCGCCTGGCTGGTCCGGCTGGAAGACCGTGGCCAAATGACCTGCAGGCCGGTTCCTGTCAGTCAGCAGGCGTGCAGAGACCACGCCCAGGGTCGTTCGAAGCGCAGACCTATGAACCCGGGCCGGCCGCTTCGGTCTGGGCCCTTGCGATGATGCGCCAGGTCTCATGCATCGTCGGCGGAGGCAGTGTGCGTTCGCCCACGGGTCTGCGGACAAGGCGCAGTGCGCCGCCGGGGCAGGTGGACACACATAGGCCGCAGCCGATGCACCAGTCTGCATTCAGAGCGACGCGGTCGCCGGCCCTGGTGAGAGCCCGCATCTGGCAGCGTGCAAGGCAGACCAAGCATCCCTGGCAGGCATCCGGCTCCAGCTCGGTTGTGAACGCGCTGGCGACGGCCTCTGCCGGCCTGGGATGGCGCTGCAATCCCCGCAGGACACCACAGCAGCATCCGCAGCAGCAGCAGATGAACACACCGTCCCGGGAGTTGGAGGGTTGGAGCACAAGATTGGCGGAATCGGCCCGGGCGAGGATGGCCATGACCTCGTCACGATCTATGGCACGCGCGCGCCCGGACTGCACGTAGTAGTCAGCGAACTCGCCGAAGACCAGACAGCTCTCTTCCGGAGCATCGCATCCGCCGCCTGCCATCTTCGCGGTGCGGCGGCAGATGCACGGGGCTACCGCATACTGGGTATTCGTGTCCACTATCCCGGCCGCCTGCTCGTACGGAAGCGCCTCCAGACGCGCCTCGATGCTCCGGCCGATGGGGATCGTGCGCATCTGAGGGATGGTCCGTGGCCGTGGCCCGGGCCTGATCGTGCTCCAGTAGTCGCCGAGCAGCTTGAGGAAATCCCCGGTCAGCCTGTTGACCTGGAATTCATAGATGCCAACAACGAAGGGCAGGGCCTGATAGCGGGCATCGCCCCGTGTCGTGCGCGTGGTGAAGATGAGGCCCTTGTCGGCCATCTCTCGCAGGCGCGGCTCGACCTCCGCAAGGGGCAGACCGGCACGCTCGGCGATGGCAGAAGCCTCTTCCCGATCCAATGACAGATGTACCGCCAGCTCGGCCTCTTGCGGGGTGAACAGATGCTGCAGCAGGCGCAGTTCCGCGCCCGTCTCACTGGGCTGGAGGCCATCCGGGAGACGGTCCAGATGCCCGGCGAGCCTGCGGTAGACTTCCTCATTCATCGCCATCGGATCCCGAACCATCGGTCAGAGTCCTCCCGCCAGTCTGCTCGATGCCGACTCGGCAGAGCCGATGATCTCCATCGTCCGCTCAGGTCTCTCCTCGCAGGAAGTACATCTCTGCCTACCGGAACAAGGTCAATGGCATCCCATCGAAACAGCTGACGAGCCCCCGACCCGGCCCACCCCGGTGATCGGGACGGTTCCGCGGGAGGTCGGGCCGCAGGCACATCAGGCGGAGACGGCTACTCTCCTGCCAGGAAGGGATACCTGAAGTCCCTCGGAGTGTTGAAGCACTCCTTGATGGTCCTGATGCTCACCCACCTCAGGAGGTTGTAGATGGAGCCGGCCTTGTCGTTGGTGCCTGATGCCCTGGCGCCTCCGAAGGGCTGGTGGCCCACAACAGCGCCGGTCGTCTTGTCGTTGATGTAGAAGTTGCCCGCAGCGTGCCGGAGCTTCTCCTCGGCCAGCAGAACGGCCGTGCGGTCAGTCGAGAAGATCCCTCCGGTCAGGGCGTAGGGTGAAGTGGCGTTGCAGAGATCGAGCGCCGATTCGAACTCGGAATCCTCATAGAGATGAACGGTCAGCACTGGACCGAAGATCTCCTCCTCGAGAAGCCTGCTCTTCGGGTCATCCGTGAGGATGATCGTCGGCTCCACGAAGTAGCCGGACGACTTGTCGCAGTGCCCTCCCCAGATCACCTCGTGCCCCGGTGTCCGCTTCGCGTACTCGATGTAGCCCGAGATGTTATCGAAAGAATTCCCGTCGATGACTGCGCCCATGAAGTTGCCGAAGTCCTCGACCGAACCCGTCCTCACCTCGGCGAGGTCTGCTTCCAGCAGCGTCCGGATGGCGCTCCACCTGCTCTTCGGCAGATAGGCTCGCGAAGTGGCCGAGCACTTCTGGCCCTGATACTCGAAGGCGCCTCTCAGCAGGCAAGTGGTCAGGCCTTTCAGCTCGGCCGAGGGATGGGCGACGACGAAGTCCTTGCCACCCGTCTCCCCGACTATCCTGGGATAGGCTCTGTAGCCCCCGATGCTGTTGGCTATGGTTTTCCAGATGCTGTTGAAGGAGGTGTTGGAGCCGGTGAAATGCACACCTGCGAGATCGCGGTGGGGGAGGATCACCTGGCTTATGTCCTTCGAGTCGGCAGGGATGAAGTTGATGACTCCGGGAGGCATTCCCGCATCCCGCAGAATCTGCATTATCACCCACGAGGAGTAGACCGCGGTCGATGCGGGCTTCCAGAGCACCGTGTTGCCTGCCACTGCCGGCGCCATGCACAGGTTGCCGCCGATGGAGGTGAAGTTGAATGGAGAGATTGCCAGGACGAATCCCTCGAGAGCTCTGTACTCCAAGCGGTTCCAGGTGGCCTGGAAGCTCTCCGGCTGCTCCTGGTAGATCCGCTGCATGAACCAGGTGTTCATCCGCAGGAAGTCGCACAACTCGCATGTGGCATCTATCTCTGCCTGGTGGATTGTCTTGCTCTGGGCCAGCATGGTCGAGGCGTTTACCAAAGCCCTTCGCTGCTTCGAGATCAGCTCCGCGGCACGCAACGAGATGGCGACGCGTTCGGTCCATGGGATGCTCGACCACGTCTCCCATGCCGCCGCTGCTGCCGCAACGGCCTGCGTGAGCTCATCGGGTCCGGCCTTGTGGTAGGTCGCGAGGACATGCCCATGGTCATGGGGGATGACGCATCGGCCGAGGCGTCCGGTGCGGACCTCCTTTCCCCCGATCAGCAGGGGGATCTCCATCTGCGATTCCCTGAGCTCGGCAAGCATCTCGCTGACTTCGGCCCGTTCCGGCGAACCTGGCGCGTAGGTCTTCACCGGCTCGTTCGGGGGCTGCTGGATGTGGAAGAGAGCGTTCACCCGTATTCTCCTTTTCAAGGGTGGAAGGCATCGCCGTTTCCAGCGGTACCCTATCGGCCCCGCATGCATGGCCGCCGCTTTAGCAGAGGGGGCTCGGAGAAACAAGGAACGATAGCTGATGATCCCGCGGACCGGCCAGGCCCCGGAAACTCACACCGGCTTGGAGGCGGAAGTCTAGTCGCCTCCGAACGAGGCCTTCACTTCGGCGAAGGTCGAGCTGTCGAGTCCGAGCTCGCCCTCGAGCTGGAGATAGGGGATGATGCTTGTAAGGCTTCCCGACGAGGAACCGTACGGTCCGGAGACACATCTCATCGCCCCGGTGTTCCACTGCCATGTGTAGATGCACTCGGAGCCTATCTCCTGGCCCCCGGACCACAGGATCTCGAGCAGCAGGTTGTGGGATCCGCCGTACCAGTAGGACTGATCGAGCTGGAAGGGTATCCAGGCGTCCGGCTCGGCCTCGATGTGCAGGCTGTCACGGCTGAAGAGGAGGGTCCGGGTTCCCGGCAGGAAGTTCTCGTCGAAGTTCGCGCTCAGCACATCGGCATCGGTGAGACCCGCCCAGATCTGGAAGTCGTCGTACGAAGTGGGGGCGAAGGTGCCGCCCGAGCTGTGCCGCTTCAGGTAGACCGTGCCGATGTCGAAGGCCCCGGCCATCTCCGAGTCGAGCACTACCACCTGGTAGCGCAGAGACTCGATTCAGGACACGCAGAGCGGTTCGCCGGAGGAGTACTCCTCGCCTCCGATCGTCAGAGTGGCAGCGGATGCGGCGCCTGTCACCACGGACGAGATCAGGAGAAGCCCCATCATCCCCCGCTTCATCGCCCGGCTCCCGTGAAGACGGCCTTGACCGCGCCGAAGGTGGCCTGATCCAGAACAAGCACCCCGGAGATCGTCATCTCGGACATCTGAGTGGAGAGGATGCCGGACGGGGACCCGAGGCTGGTGGCCTTGACCGAGCGCACCACGCCCGTGTCCCAGTGCCAAGTGTAGAAGCTGTAGCTCGGGTTGGCAGATGCCCACTGCAGATCGATCAGCAGGTTCTGCTGCCCGTTGAACCAGTAGGGTGTGTCGAGGGCCACGGATACCCACTCGTTCGGACCAGCGGTCAGGTCGAGTGCGTCCGCCGAGAACACGAGCGTCTTGGTCCCCGGAACCCAGTTGTCCTCGAACGTGCCCCCGAGCTGATCGCCCGCGCACAGGCCCATGTAGATGTCCACGTTGAAGTAGTGACCCTGGTCACTCCCACTGAGGGCCCGCTGCCATGCGAGGGAGGAGATCTCCATCGCGCCGCCCATCTCGCTGTCGAGCACTACCACCTGGTAGTGCATCTGGGGGCTTCAGGAGCCACACCACGGGTCGCTGGACTGGATGCCCTGGCCGCCTACGAGGATGTCGGCTGCGCCTGCTGTGAAAGCCATGAGAGAAACGAGGATCAGTGCCTTCATCTCCCCCCCTCTAGAGGAAAGTGATCTTCGCGAGCGCCGCGTTGGTCGCCGGACAGGCTGTGCTGCATCGTGGACGCACTTCCCGTTGCAGAACGGTCCAACTATTTGCATGATCTTCGAAATAAGCAAGGAGGGTCGGCCGATGGGATCCGGGAATGCAGACTACAACCGAAGGGCTGCGATACTGTCCGCGCTGGCAAGCCCGGCCAGGCTGCACATCGTGGACTCGCTGTCCAGGGGAGAGAAGACCGTCGGGGAGCTCTCGGAAGAAGTGGGGCTGAGTCTCTCGACCGTCTCGCGGCACCTGGGCCTCCTGCATGACGCCGGACTGGTGCTGGAGCGGAGGCAGGGGACGCGAGTGTTCCAGCTGCTTGCAGCGCCGTGTGTTCTCGACTTCTTCGAGTGCGTGGAGAAAGTCATCGCAGGAGGAGGATGCAGCATCCCGGGCAGGAAGACCCCGGAGTGAGGCGCGAGGCGCCCCCCGGGAGGATCAGGGGCTTCGAGCGCTACCTGACGCTCTGGGTCCTGTCGTGCATAGTGGCCGGGATCTTCCTGGGGTGACCTGCCCCAGTTCATAGGTCCACCCTCTGAGTCATTCCCAGAGCCTTTGAACTGCTCCCCGTTTCTGGACCACACATGATGTTAGCCGACCGGGGCAAGAGCAAGCCCGGATCGTGTCTGCTCCGGCATCTCCGGAGAATCATAGGACGATGATTCGCACTCACTTCTGAACTGGCTCGGCGTCCTGTCACCAAGCGAGCTATGCGGTCTGTTGTCGTTGTAGTCTGTTCGCCACTGGCCGGTGATCCTGGCCGCATCCCTCAGATTCAGGAACCAGTGCGCGTTAAGGCACTCCTCCCTAAGCCGCCCGTTGAATGACTCTATCAGCGGATTGTCCGTGGGCTTCCCTGGGCGACTGAAGCTCAACTGTACACCGCGCAAATAGGCCCACTGATCCAGCACCTTCGACGTGAACTCGCTCCCGTTGTCCACGCAGATCCGCTCAGGAGCCAGTCTGGTGAGGAGGACGTCATCCAGGGCCTTCGCAACGTCGTAGCCAGTGATGTTCTGGCCGACATGCAGCGCCAGGCATTCTCGGGTACAGGTATCCATGAGCGTAAGGATTCGGAAGCGCCTCCCGTCGTACAACTGATCCGCCATGAAGTCTATCGCCCAAACCTGGTCGGGGCAGACCGGCACGATCCTCTCGACCCGCTTCTGGCAACTGACGTGACGCCTGGGCTTCTTCCGGATAAACGTCAGGCAGTCCTGCGTGTACAGGCGATAGACCCGCTTGTGGTTGACCATCCAGCCCTCACGCCTGAGCGCCGTCAGGATCCGCCGGTAGCCGTAGTGTACCCGGGCCTCGGCAATGTCCCTTATCCGGAGCCGCAACTCCTCCTGCCTGTCCGCACACGACTCGTAGTAGAAGCTGGATCGCCCGATCCCAATCACTGCACAGGCTCTTCTGGCGCTCACCTCGAAGCTCTCCTGAAGACCCTTCACGAGCTCACGCCTGCGGGCAGGCTTCAGACTCTTTTCGCAGCACGTCCTGGAGCATCGCCTTGTCCAGCGACAGGTCAGCCACCAGCTGCTTCAGCTTGCGATTCTCCTCCTCGAGCTGCCGCAGTCTCCTCAGCTCCGGCAGCCCGAGATCCCCGTACTTCTTCTTCCAGCGGTGGAATGTCTGCTCCGTGATCCCAGTCTTGCGGCAGATCTCGGCTATCGAGACCCCGCTCTCGGCTTGCCGGAGCACAAACGCGATCTGCTCCTCCGTATACCTCTTCCTCATCCCGGAAAACTTCCCTCCAGCTCACGATATCATCCGTTTCGTGAGTCTGCTCGGTCCAGTTTCCGGGGTGAAGGTCAGTTCCTCAACTTCACGATAGGAGACGGGACGACCGCCGAGGGCCGTGCCCTGCTGCAGCTGCCCGTCAGAGAGAGCAGGCTCGAGGTCGATTACAGGATCGCGCCGATAAAGGACGGCTCCGGAAAGGCCGCCCTCGCGCTCGTCTTCATAGAACCCCGGACGGGTGGCGACGAGTCCCCGTCCGCGCCGTAGCCCTCCTGCCGCTGATCCTTCTCGCGGCGCCTGTCCTCCGGCATCTGAGAACCAGATCCTCCAGGCCTGCGTCCGGCTCGAGGGCGTCCCGAAGTCCTTTCCTCACATGCCCGCCGCGGCAACCGAGTCCGGAACCGCTGGCGAACGGGACCCTGCGTCCGGTGGCCGCGGGTGGTCTCCACCGGCCGGGAGCGGGGCACAGGCCGGGGTGCCGGACCAGCGTGCCCCGAATTGCCCATATTCGGGCATCTCGCCTCGAGGATGACTTTCCGGCCAGGCTTGTGGAGGATGACATGAAGAGGGAGTTCCCTCTCGAGAACCTGAGGAACATCGGCATCATGGCCCACATCGATGCCGGCAAGACGACGCTGTCGGAACGGATGCTCTTCTACACCGGGAAGACGCACCGGCTGGGAGAGGTGCACGACGGCAGGGCCATCATGGACTGGATGGATCAGGAGCAGGAGCGTGGGATAACCATCACCAGCGCCGCGACGGCGATCGTCTGGCGCGGGCACATGATCAACCTGATCGACACTCCCGGCCATGTGGACTTCACGGTCGAGGTCGAGCGCAGTCTAAGGGTCCTCGACGGGGTGATCGCGCTCTTCTGCGCTGTCGGTGGCGTCGAGCCGCAGTCGGAGACCGTCTGGAGGCAGGCCGAGAGGTACTCCGTCCCCAGGATAGCATTCGTGAACAAGATGGACCGGCTGGGCGCAGACTTCTACGGAGTGGTCCAGGCGATCCAGGATGAGCTGGGCGCGAATGCAGTCCCTCTCGTCATACCAACGGGGTCCGAGGATACCTTCAGAGGCGTGATCGACCTGGTCAAGGGTTGTGCGGTCTACTACGACAAGGACGACCTGGGCATGACATGGCGCGACGAGCCGGTTCCTCAGGACATGCTCGAGACGTACACCCGCTGGAGGGGCAACCTGATCGAGCGGGCCAGCGAGGTGGACGAGAGGCTCTTCGCCAAGTTCTTCGCCGGAGAGGAGATCAGCTCCGACGAACTGATAGCCGCCCTCCGCAAGGCGACGCACTCGGGTGCGATCTGCCCCGTCCTCTGCGGAAGCGCGTTCCGCAACATGGGTGTTCAGAGGCTTCTGGACGCGGTCGTGGACTATCTGCCCGGCCCGCTGGACCTCCCTCCCGTCAGCGGCCGCTGTCTCCAGGGCAACCCCATTGAGCGAATCCCGAAGGATGAGGGCAGACTGGCGGCACTGGCCTTCAAGGTGGTCACCGACAAGCACGTCGGAAAACTGGTCTATGTCAGGGTCTACTCCGGGACCCTTCAGGCCGGCTCGTACGTCTACAACTCCTCGCAGGACTGCATGCAGCGCGTCGGCAGGATCCTCCGCATGCACGCGGACAAGCGCGAGAGCATCGAGGCCCTCTTCACCGGCGAGATCGGTGCCGTGACAGGCCTCCAGGACACCGGTACGGGCGACACGATATGCATACGCGAGAGCCCGATCATCCTGGATGCGATCGAGTTCCCCGCACCGGTCCTGAGCGTGGCGATCGCGGTCGACAAGGCCCCCGAGCGGGACCGCCTCACGAGCGCGCTGATGAAGCTGGCCGAGGAGGATCCCACTTTCGTCGTGGCCACCGACCCGGAGACTTCGCAGACGGTCATCTCAGGGATGGGGGAGCTGCATCTGGAGATCCTGGTGGAGCGCCTCCGGCGTGAGTTCGGCGTCGAAGTCAGCACTTCTCCGCCCAGGGTCGCCTACAGGGAGACCATCACTACCTCGGTGGACATAGACGAGAGGCTCGTCAAACAGACCGGCGGCCGCGGTCAGTTTGCACACATAGTCATGAGGCTCGAGCCGATGCCCCCGGGACACGGTTTCGAGTTCATCAACCGGGTCACCGGCGGCAACATCCCGAGGGAGTTCGTGCCTTCTGTCGAGAAGGGGATCGTCGACGCCATGAAGCGCGGCGTCATGGCCGACTTCCCGGTAGTGGACGTCAGGGTCATCCTGCTGGACGGCTCGTCGCACGAAGTGGACTCGTCGGACATGGCCTTCCGCAGGTGCGCCTCGGAGGGCTTCAAGAGGGCCTTCATGCGTGGCGATCCTCAGCTGCTGGAGCCCATCATGAGCGTCATGGTGATCACACCGGAGGAGTACTCCGGCGCGGTCGCCGGGACTGTCTACGACAAGCGGGGCAGTATCACGTCCATGGGTCGGCAGGGAAACGCTCAGGTCCTGAAGGCGCTGATACCGCTGGCCGGGATGTTCGGCTACTCGACCGAGCTGAGGAACATGAGCCAGGGCCGGGCGTCCTTCTCGATGCACTTCGAGCACTACGAGCCCGTGCCGTTCTCCGTGGCGGAGGAGATACTCGGGGACCTCAGGCGCAGGAGCCGGGACTAGCCGCCCGGCCTCCCGCGAGGCCCGGTCGCTGAACTGGTCTGATCCCTGCGAGGGCGGGGGCGACGCATGGGGCCCGCCCCGGCGGGCCCCATGCCCCCGCTGAGTGCTATTCGGCCGTCATCGATCCCTTCACGAACTCCGCAAAGTCGTCGATCGGCCTGTCCCTCACCTCGGCGAGCCGCTCCTGCGGCGGTCTCTTCGTGACGAGGCTGACGAGGACTATCAGGACCACCGAGATGACGACCCCTGCAGCCACGTAGATGTAGCCGTATGCCCCTGCGAGCCAGGAGGGCAGAACGTCGGTGTAGTAGTTGGGCAGAGAAGGATCGGCAAACTGCAGGTGCTTGTACTCGAACCAGTACATCCCGATCGTCCCCACGAACCCGCCGATCGCGGCCGTCATCACCGCCGGGAGGGTCGTCCTCCTCCAGAAGATGAAGAATGCAGGAACGGCTATGCAGGCCGACAGCACCCCGGAAGAGATGTAGTAGACGTCGCCCAGGGTGTTGCTGATGAGGGCACAGGCCAGGGCGGCAAGCACTGCGATCACGGAGATGATGCGGGTGGTCGAGAGCCTTGCCTCGCGGCTGACCTTCCGCCTTCTCTGCACCGGCTCGACGAGATCGTAGGCCACCGGCATCGCTGTCACCTGGGCGAAGGTGTCCACCGTCGACATCTGACAGGCCATGATGCCGATCAGCATGTAGACGGCGAGGCCTATCGGGAGCCTTCCTATGAAGGCCGGGATTATCCCGAGAGCGCTGCCCCCGATCGCGTCCGCCGGCATGCCGTCGACGGGCGGGTACACGATCAGGGAGCAGAACGCCGTTATGCTGGGCAGTACCAGCACGAAGGTCGTTATCAGGAACAGCGCCAGCAGGGCGCCCTTCCGGGCCTCCTTCGTCGATTTCATGGCCTGCACGCGCTGCACGAGGTCCTGCTCGATCATCCAGCCCGGCAGGTAGCCGATGAGCAGGACGATCGGGAACAGGACCCCGAGGAACCAGGGATTCATGGCGTTCCCCTCCCCTGACCATGGCGGGGCGGCAGCTCTGAGTGCACCGACGATGTCGCCCGCGCTGGCGGACGACGCCGCCGACACTGCCGTCACGGCGAGCACGACCATGAACACGGTCATCAGCAGGAACTGCAGCATGTCAGTTGTGACTATCGCCCTGAAGCCGCCCATGTAGGTGTAGATGGCTATCGGCAACGCAAGCATGATCATGCAGACCCATGCCGGCACACCGAGGAAGGGCGCCATGAGCGTGCCGCCCATGAACAGCTCGGCCTGCGTCCAAGCCAGGAACACACCCGTCGAGAACACGGCCAGCAGGGTCCTCGCCCCGGACCCGAACCTCTCCTCGATTGCCTGGGGCAGGCTCACGGCAGGCAGCCTTCTCACGAAGGTCACCATGGCAACGATGATGAAGCACAGGATGAACCACGGTATCGGAAGGATCCACAGGCCGGTGACCCCGTACATGTAGACCTGCGCCATGCCGAAGCCTACCCAGCCCAGCATGAGCCAGCCGGCTGTGAGCGACATGCCAAGCCGCCAGAAGGGAAGCTCCCTCTTGGCCAGCCAGTAGTCGAGCGTCGACAGGGGGTCGGACTTGCTTCGCGCGTACCTCTTCACCCTGGTCAAGACCCCCACCAGGACCATGCCGGCCATGTAGAGAAGCGCCGCGACCCAGAAAGGAGTAGTGCTCATGGAAAGGCCCCCTTCGGCCGAGAGGCCTAGAAGTACCAGGTGACGGACGTGCCGCCCCAGAACTGGGTGTCTTCCTCGAACAGGTCTCGGATGTTGCTGTCCATGAGCATGGCATAGTGCGCGGCAGGCGTGACATAGAGGGATGACCCGACCGACACCGGGAGGGTGGCGTTCACGGTCAGGTCCCCCAGGGCGCCGTCGGGATACCAGTAGTAGAAGGCGTTGTGGAGAGAGTTGCCGTACCCGATCGAAGCTGAGAGGACCGGCGCAGAGACCGACATCGCGTCAGAGACCTGCCAGGTCCCGGGAATGGCCTGTGACACTCCCAGGGAGGAGTACAGACCATCCGCCTCCTTGATGTCGCGGTAGAAGCTCAGCACCGGGGTCAGCGGCACCCCGAAGGTGGCGACCAGAGATAGCTCGGCCGTGGACCTGCAGTCCGTGTTCGGATAGAGGTAGTCTCCGATGCCGGCTGTCACGCATGCGGGCCCGAACTGATCGGTGTGGCTCAGGTACAGGTCGACTTCCGTGAACTTCATCTTCCTGTCGTCGCCGCCAGGGACTTCGTTGACATCCGTGAGTTCCATGCTCCCCCAGACGCCGCCGGTGAAGCCGCAGCAGGAGAGCCACAGGGACGGCTGCAGGACGGACCCGTCCACGAAGTCGATCCCCCTCCAGACGTACTTGCTGTTCCAGGTCAGGTCTCCGTAGCCGGTCACAGACTGGGACAGGGCACATGAGGCAAGCACCAGCAGCACCAGGACCGGAAGCACTGTTCTCATTCCATCCCCTCCATGTGTGGACTCATGCGACTGCGGACTTCCGCGACCAGAGCAGGGACCGACATGAAAAAGGCCCGGGGACGGGCCTCTTCTATCGGGTCTGGTTCCCGCCTGCACCCGGCAGGCGGACAGGAGAGGCCGTTCATGCTTTGATGAACAGGAGTCTCATCCCATCACCTCCGGGGAAGGGGAAAGGCACCCGATTATCCCGGCGAAGCTAAGAGCCCGGAGTCCAGGAGTCAAGAAGGGCCGGGCCGATCGCCCGGACCGGCAGTGCCTTCTGCAATCGTGGAGTCGGTCCAGGCAACTTCGAGAGACCGAGGAGTCTTACGCGAATGACGCCGGAGGGCTATGTTCCCGGAGGCCCGGGGCGACTGCATGGGCACGACGAGCATGCCGGGCCGGTCGAGGCAGGACGGAACCAGGGGGCCGATCATTCGGGCATCGAGGACCGGATCGAGAGCAGAGAGACTTCGCCAGCTCACCCCGGACCTCCTGCCCGCGCTTCTGACCCTTCTCCTCGCGTGCCCGGCCCTGCTCCGGGCAGACGTCCCCGAGCCATGCCCGATGCCCCGCGACGTAACGGTGCCTCCTCCGGGTGAGCTTGGGCCGGACGTCGTCTGGCCGGTCCCCGGACTTCCCACATCTCCCCCGGACAATCCGCAGATAGGCGATTCGTGGCTCTGGTGGCTCTGGGTCGGGGAGACCTGGCCCCCGAACTTCGAGCAGCGGATGTGCACGGTCCGCGGAATCAGCGACAGAGGCTATGTGGTCGTGAGGGACGACGAGTGGCTCGTGGACATCGACCAGGCCGACGTGGACCTGATCCTGGACAGCTGGGAGAACTGGAGCATCGGCCCACTCCCGGATCTCGGCATCTACGAGCTGGACAGTCTGGCGTTCGGAGCGCCTCCCGACGAACTGGACAGGGACCCACGGATCTACTTGCTGTACCACAACGTCGGCATGGTAGCCGCAGGGTACTTCTTCATGTTCGACGAGTACCTCGAGGGCACATTCCCCGGTTACCACAGCAACGAGTGCGAGGTCTGCTACCTGAATCCCGTCAGTCCCGGCGGCCCGAGCGGCGAGATGATGCTCGCCGTGGCCGCGCACGAGTTCATGCACATGATCCACTGGAAGTACGACGAGAACGAGATGCCCTGGGTCAACGAGGGGCTCGCCGAGCTGGCGATGTGGCTGTACGGAGCAGGGGATCCCATCTTCGCATTCAACACGAACCCCGATCTCAGTCTCGTCACCTGGGACGGCACCTGGGCCGACTACATCAAGGCCTACCTCTGGTCGCTCTACTTCTACGAGAGGTACGGAGGGCTCGAGGCGACATACGCCCTGGTGCACGAGCCGGCGAACTCGATCCTCGGATATGAGAACGTCCTCGACGATCTCGGATATTCCCAGAGCTTCGCGGATGTCTTCGGTGACTGGATAGTGGCCAACTACCTCGACGACACTACGATCGAGGACGGGCGCTTCGGATACTCCGGTGCGGACCTGCCTGCTTTCAGCCTGTCGGGGACCTACTCAACGTACCCGGTGGCCCCGACCTATGGAACAGTGAACCACTGGGCCGCCGACTACTACGGGTTCAGCGGGCTGAGTTCCTACGGCAGCATCCTGCTGTCCTTCGACGGGGATGACACGAACAAGTACAGAGTATGGGGGCTGGCAATCCATGCGGACGGCTCGAAGCAGGTCCACCCCATGCCGATCGATGACCCCACGCAGACGGGTGCGCTCTGGATAGGCGGGCTGACGGATCCCGCGGACCAGGTCGTCCTGGTCGTCGGCGGGGCGTCTAGCACCGGCGGAACCGGATACTGTTTCAGCGCTTCGGCTTCTTCCGACGTGGAGCCCGGCCCGGGGACGCCACCCATGATGGCTGTAGAGGCATCGCCCAATCCGTTCGCTTCCGTCGTCGCTCTTCATCTCCGCTGGTCCGGCGAGCCGGGCTGTGGAACCCCTCGCTTGAGCGTCTACGATGTCCGGGGGCGCCTTGTGGCGTCGCCCGTCGTGGATGCTGGAGCAGGAGAGGCGGCCGAAGTCTCCTGGAACGGCCTCGACCGGAAAGGCCTGCCCTGTCCGACAGGAGTCTATGTGGCCCGGGCCGAGTATGGTTCCTGCGCCTGCAACGTCGTGCTGACGCTCCTGAGGGGATCAGGGCCGCGCTAGCGGGCTCCGCGAAGGGCATGGGTCGCCGACATGGACAGGCGGCGGCAGGCATCGGAGAGGTGCAGGCACAGGCCCTGTTATCTGATGTAGCCCAGGTTCCTCAAAGCGTTCTCGGCAGCCTCCGCAAGACTCACCGGGGCCGGATGCCCCAGCGCCGGCGTGGCCCAGAAGAACTCGGCGTCCCTCACGAGGCTGCTGTCCACCGCGGCGAGCGGAACGGCCTCGCGCGGGTCGGAAGCCAGATCGAACTGCACAGACTGGCCGGTCGACTGTGACCAGTGCAGCTTCTCGTCGCCGGATCTGATTGCCACCCTTCCACCGGTCGTCATCAGCAGGCTCGCCGGAAGGGCCCTGCGGCCGCTGTGGGCACGCAGGACGTCCACTCCATGCATCTGATCCGGCACCGGCAGGCCGGAGTAGGCCAGGATGGTCGGAGCCACGTCTATCTCTCCGGCGAGTGTCGTGTCGACGAAGCCGGCGCGGACGCCGGGGCCGGACATTATCAGCGGGATGGACAGGAGCTCCTGATACAGCGTGTGGCCGTGACCGAGCCCTCCGTGATCCATGAACTCCTCGCCGTGATCCGCCATGACCACGATCAGCGTGGTGGAGGAGAGCCCCCTGGACCGCAGGCCTTCGAAGAGCCTGCCGAGCTGGCTGTCGACGTAGGAGATCTCCCCGTCGTACAGACCTTCCAGGTTGTAGAGATCCCCGGGCGCCACCGCCTCCCCTCCCTGGTTCACGGCGGACACGTCGGACTTCGTGCCCCAGTCCGGCCCGAACGGACCGGAGTAGGCGGGGTCCGTATAGGCGGATGCATAGGGGGGCGGAGGATCGTAGGTGAGATGGGCATCGTAGATGTGCAGGGCGATGAAGAAGGGCCTGTCCGGATCCCGGTCCGAGTCCAGCCACTCGAGGACTCTGTCCACGGTGGTCCCCGCATCCCGCATGTTGGCGGTCTCGACCGAGCCCACGCAGTCGAAGTGATCGAAGCCCCTGTTGAAGCCGAAGCAGGCATCGAGGAAGATCACATTGAAGAAGGCCGCGGTCTGGAAGCCGCCCCTGCTCATGAGATGCGGAAGGAACGGAAGCTCGGGATCGATGCCGTAGAACACGCCGTCGAACATCCCGGCACGATGGGTCCGGTCGTCCAGGCCGGTCATGATCGAGGCTATCGCAGGGAGCGTCCAGGAGCTCTGGGCCTGGACCCGGCTCCACCTGGTGCCCTGCGCCGCGAGGCTGTCGATGTTCGGCGTCGTATCCCTGTCGTAGCCGTAACAGCCCAGGTGGTCCGACCTCACGGTATCGACTATGACCAGGAGCACGTCGTGGCTTCGCGGTCCCGCGTGGCATGCGGCCAGGCCCAGCATCAGGGCGGCCAGGCCCGCACTGCGGATGAGCGATTTCTCCCCTGTTCTCACAGCAGTCCGCTCCAGGACGGAGCTCTCACCGCTCCAGGATCACGACGCGCGTGGCCGCAGTGCCGGATCCGCAGTCCAGCCTGACGATGTAGCAGCCAGAGGGCAGAGGCCGGCCGTGGTCGTCGAGGCCGTCGAACGAAGCGGTGCCTGCTGCTTCGGATCCCTGAGGCACCTCCATGGACCTGACGCGCCGGCCGGACAGATCCCATACGCCGATGGAGAGAGCTTCCGGCGCGGGCACGGCCCACGCGACGGAGAACGCTCCCGGTGCAGGATCGGGCCGGGCCGGGCCGAGTGAGACGCACGGGGGAGAGGCGACCGCTCCCCCTTCGATCCCGGTCTGGTACGACAGGAACAGCGTGGCCGGGTCCCCGAGCATGTTGTTCTCCTGAAGGACCCAGTTCTGGCAGGCCATCGGCCCTGACGCCTTGAAGGCGTCCTTCGCCGCGGCCTGCATGTCGCCGATCCGTTCCACGCCGGAGACGAAGAGCATGTTCGCGAACTGCAGCTCCAGGGTCTCGGAGGGACCCATCGCCGGCGGTGTCCCCCAGCCGTAGTTGGAGTTGTACATGACCGCGATCGCCCCACCGTAGGGCCACATCATCAGCCGCTCCGCGTTGCACCCATAGACCGAGAGCTGGCCCGGGTTGCACGCCATCGAGTGGAAGATCGGGAACATCCCCCAGTTGGACATGCCGGTGTAGTTCGAGTTGGTCACCATGTTCGGCGGCTCGAAGTACCAGTAGACCCCTGACGGGGCTCCGTGACCCTCCAGGGCCGCGTAGCTCACGCCGGAGTTGATCACATCGATCTGGTTGGTGGGATGGCCGTCGGGAGTCTCGTAGAGCTGCCAGGGCGTCCAGCCTGCAGGCATCCGGCTCGTGATCGAATCGCAGACGAAGCTGCCCCAGTAGTCGACATCGGGCCAGAGCCCTGCGCCACAGAGAAGTGCGCTCGTGCGCCAGGCACCCTGGGGAGAGGACGTCTCGTACTCGATCGTCTTCTCGACCTGTGTTGCGACGTTGGCCGTGTTATCCGAGCTGAACCTGCCTACCGAGATGTCCGAGTAGTAGTCGACGAAGTCGGTGTTCTCGCCGTACAGGTGATCCCCGTCGCCGTCCCAGTCGCGGTCGAGGTCCGAGTAGTAGAGGTCCGTGGTCTCGCCGAGGAGAAGGCTGTCGGAACCGATCCTCAGGCTGGATATCCGCTGGGTCTCCCCCCAGTCTCCTATCATCAGGGCGTACATGAGCCCATGATTCAGGAAGGCGTCCTTGAGGTAGTTCCGGATCCGCTCCTGCGTATCGTAGCCGTCGTAGTTCGAGTAGATCCAGTCGAGCGTGACGTACTGGGCCGGCATACCCAGCCCGTTCCTGAGATCGACCAGGGGCTGGACGGTGTCCTCCATTCCGGCAGAGCCCACGGCCACCCATTGCCACGAATCCGACGGGGAATGGATGGGAGGGCCGAAAGAGCCCAGATCCCCGGGATTGACCACGATGTGGCCCAGCAGACCGGCTGCGTTCGAGACCTGCGACCGGGTCAGCGGGAAGATCCCGGCCGCCGGATCGGACTCGTACTCCAGGATGATCCGGGCCGAGCGGATAACCGTGAGCCGCCCCGAGAGAGGGCTGTACCTGAAGGGGGTGAACACGACGCTTCCGAGGCGGAAGCCGGTCCTCGTCCCGGTGAAGGTCGAGATAACCGGTTTCGAGGGGAACGACGCGTCGGACCCGTAGACCGCGGGATCCCTCGTGAAGGGTCCGGGCTCCTCCCCTATCACGGCAACTCTCACGGGGAGGATGTAGTGAGCGCCTTCGACGCTCTCCTCCGACAGGCTCTCGATTGTCGCTCCGGTGACGGTCGTGCCCTGGGGGATTACGAAGCAGAGGGAGATCGCGGGGAGCCCCGGCAGCCCCTCATCGAAGCAGACGGCTCCCCCGGCGCAGGAGAGCACCTCTCCGTCCTGGAAGTCCGTGAGGCGGAAACCGTCGGCGGGCAGGCTGTAGTCGAAGACCATCTGCCCTCCTGCGCCTGTTCCCGTCAGAAGCAGAGCAAGGATGAACGGACCTGCAGCTCCCGGAGAGGGCGATCTCATGCCGGACCTCTTCTCCCGAATCGTCATACCTTAGAGGATCTCTCTTTCCAATGTCATCGTGGATGCTCCCGATGTCAATGCTCGACGCTGCCCCGTGCGCCGTTACCGCAGGCGGCCCTGACTCGCTCCGGAAGGAGCCCGTCCACCGCACAGACATGGTAGCGGTGGATCATCTCCCCCACGGTGGACCTGCCGAACCTCCTTCCGGTCTCTTCCGCCACAGCCGCGGTGTCGATGCCGTGAGTGCCTCCAAGGAACCTGAGCATCGCGTCGGCGATTCCTGGCACGTCGCCCACTTCGACGAACAGGGCCTCTCCCTCCCTCGCCACGGCCGGAATGCCTCCGACCCGCGTCGTGAGGACGGGACAGCCGCAGGCCATTGCTTCCATGAGAGCGCAGCCGAAGGTCTCGGCGCTGCTGGGGAACACGAAGCCCCTGCTCCGCCTCAGGACATCTGCTATCGCGGCCTTCGGCAGAAAACCGGGAAAGGAGTACGTGCCGGAGGGAAGGAGCTCCGCGGCCATGGACTCGGCCGCCGCCCTGTCGCAGCCGTCACCGATCATGAGGAGCTTCGCACCGGGCCTCTTCCCGAGTACCAGCCCGAAGGCCCGGAGGATGTCGGGCACCCGCTTCTGGTCCGTGAAACCGGAGACGTGGACCAGGACCTCGTCCGCGACTTTGCCCGATCCCGGACGGAATATCTTGGTATCGAACGAGTTCGGCAGCCATACTACCCGTCCCTCGATCCCGTAGGCATCGAAGTCCTGCCTGGCGTTCAGGTTGCTCGAGAGGATCACCGCCGCTCCGGGCAGCAGCCTCCTGAAGCCCGCGACCTCCTCGGGGTTCAGCGCTCTTCTCAGGAAACCGGTCCAGTGGTTGCTGACCACGTACGGGATCCCCAGCAGCCTGGCGGCAGGCGCCGCGTAGAAGATGGATCTGTCCTGACAGTGGAGGAGATCGGGTCGGCCCCACCTGGCGATAGCCCTGAAGACGAAGTACAGCCAGAGGATCCTTCGGCAGGCGGTCCTCAGAGGCCGCGGAAGGGTCGTCGGAACCGTCACGTCGATGACCTCGACTCCAGAGTCCACTCGCATCCCGACTCTCAGGGCGGAGGCCCCCTGTTCGTCAGCCCGGAATGCCAGCACGCCCACATCGTCGAATGCCGAGTCGGCGAGCACATGCTCCCTGACGAACTCGCCCGAGACGCTCTTCTGGCCCGAGGCAGGCGGATACCAGCAGGGCACGAACAGCACCCTCAGGCGACGATCCTGCCCGGGAAGGGTGCCCGAGGACACTACCGCCGCTCCTCAGCGTCCGGAGGACCGGAGCGGGACCGCCCCACGCCCGCCCGTCCGGCTCTGGATCAGGACGGCAGCCCCCCAGGCGATCCCGAGGAGCATCAGAACCGAGCCCGCAGCCGAGCAGATGCGGGCGATCGCGTGGTCGTGCTCCAGCAGTCCCGACTCGGTGAGGACGTACTGCCAGTCATGGAAGCCGTAGGGCGCCGTCATGCCCGTGTTGCCGCCGATCAACGGAAGCGTGAGCCTCCTGGCGTCATCGATGTAGGGGGCCATGTCCATGAGACTCTCCCCGGTCCACCAGAGGGCGGCGGAGGCGCCGAAAGGATCCCTCGTGCCGAAGAGGAGGACGCAGGCGCAGGCAAATGGCACGATGACCTGCATGAGGCTGCCCCCTAGGGACATCATGAAGTGCCCGAGCGGCCCGAAGAAGACATGGCCTGCCTCGTGGATGGGCAGGATGACGAGGTGCATGAACGAGTGCAGGGCGTAGCCGTCCTGCATGGGGCTGAGGATGAACCACCAGCTCCACACGAAGAGGAGAAGGAGCAGGACACCCCTGGCGAAGACCCCCGCCGCCGTCGATTCCCTGCCGGGACGCAGGAGGAGGTCGACCGCCCGTCCGCGCCCGCGTGCATGCCTGGCCGGGACCCGGGGCCTCTCACGGTACTTCGCATAGATCAGACCGCACCTGGGGCACTCGACCCAGCCCTCCTCCCGCCGCAGGCCGCACGCCGGGCAGTTCATGGGCCGCAGACGGGAGGTCTGCTCAGAGCCCGGCCCCCTGCCGGGATGCTCTTTTCCGCAGGAGCCCGGCTGCGGGCACGACGAGCGAGACCACCATCCCGAGCGAAGCTGCCTGCGGCGCCCTGGCCAGCCCCCACGCGAAGAACAGCACCATGCAGACCGCGAGACCGAGGATCGACGATGCCAGGGCCTCGACCTTCCCCGTTCCCCTCCGCAGCAGGCCCCAGAGGAAGGGGCCGAGGAAGACCGATGCCACGGCACCCCAGGATATGGACAGAATCGTCACTATCACCGCGGGCTTCTGCCAGGCAAGGGCCATGGAGAGCATGATGAAGAAGGCACTGGACAGCCTCCCGAGGGTCGTGAGGCTCCGGTCGATTGCGTCCCTCCTCACGAACCCGTGGTAGAAGTCCTTGGTGACGCTCGAGCTAGAGATGAGGACCAGCGACGCGAGAGTCGACATCGATGCCGCAAGGATCAGGAGGAGCAGAAGGACGATGAACCCGGCGGGCACCACCTTCAGCAGAAGCTCGGGCATGAGGGAGTCGAAAATCGGGGCGCCGCCCGGCGTGAAGGCTCGGGGGGCCGTCTCCGGGCTCAGGAATATCCTGGTCAGGCTCCCCGTGAAGTAGGCCACGCCTGTTATGAGCAGGGCGAAGACGGTGGATGCCGCTGTCCCGATCCTCACCGCCCTCCTGTCGCGAATCGCGTAGAACTTGATCAGCAGCTGCGGCATGGCAAAGGGCGCCACGCTGGTCAGGAACACCAGGGACGCGAGCGGGACCAGTCCCGGGGGGCCGACCGGAGCTGCAAGGGCCGGATCGATCCCTCTCAGCCTCTCCACTATCGCGTCAGCTCCGCCCGCCCGGGACAGGGAGAACCACAGGAGGACGGCCACGCCGATGGTCATGATGCATCCGAAGATGACGTCCATCGTGGCCATGGACTTGTACCCGCCCATCACCATGTAGATGCCGGTGAAGACGCCCATGAAGAGCAGGACGTAGGTGTAGTGCAGGTGGAAGCATGCCTCGAAGAGGTAGCTCAATCCCATGAACACTGCCGCCGTGTACGGTATCATGAACACGAAGATCGCCAGGGCGGTGTAGCCCTTGAAGAATCTGCTGGAGTACCTGGCCTCGAGGTACTCCGGCATGGTCTTGACCCCGAGGGAGTGGGTCGTCTCCTTGATCCGGTTCCCGAGGAGGACCCAGACGCCGAGCACTCCCAGCAGGGAGTTCCCGAGCGCGATCCACAGGGACGACAGCCCGAAGCCCCAGCCTATCTTCCCTGCAAATCCTATGAAGAGGACCGCGGAGAAGTAGGCCGTCCCGTAGGAGAGCGCCGTCATCCACGGGCCGACCTTGCCGCCGCCGAGAAGGAAGTCGTCGAAGGACCTGGTCTTGCGCATGCCCACCAGGCCGATGATCACGATGACGGCTGCATAGGCGCAGACTGCTATGTAGTTTGCGAGCATGCGAACCCCCCGTTGCCGCGGATGGAACTGAAAGGGATGATCGACGCGAATATATGGAGGCCTCTGCCGGGCATCATCCGAAGGCGCCCCTCCCCCTGCCCCCGCCGGCTCCCGGAGCTCCTGTCACAGCCCGAGGCGCTCCAGGCCCGGCCTCGCAAGGCTCTCGTGTACTGCCCCGGACTCCGGTGCCGTTCGGAAGATCGAGAGTAGCAGGTGAGCCGTCGGATGTCCAGCGCGAAGGAGCCCGAGAGGGGGAAGAGGCGAGGGCGGCAGTCGTTGCAGCGCAGTCCGGACGGTCCGATATTCGAAGCGGTCGAGTTCGTGCGGAATCCATAGGCGCGCGGCAGACCTTGCCGGCCTCATTTCCGGTCCCTGGATTGGAGGAGCATGAGATCCTCGGCACTGGCGGCTTCGGTCACGGTGCTCTGCGCTGCACTCTCGTGCCGCGGGGCAGGCGGCGTGGACCAGATCCACCTGCAGGGAGCAGACCCGTCGGGAGCACAGGCGGGAGGTGCGGACAGCATCTCGCAGCAGGGATACACTCTGCGCTGGCTGGCCGACGACGAAGTCCTGCATGTTACGATGAGTGCTCCGACAACGGGTTGGATTGCAGTCGGCTTCGGCAGCGAGGGCGCCATGAAGAACGCGGACATAGTCATAGGATACATGAGCGACGGCGAGGTCCACCTCCGCGACGACTTCGGGGTGGACTACACGGCCCACTCGGACGATGTCTCACTGGGCGGCACGGACGACGCCCGGGTGGTCTCCGGATCGGAGGAGGCAGGCCGCACGACCATCAGCTTCACGGTCCCGCTCTCCTCCGGCGACGAGTGCGACTGCCGGCTCGTGCCCGGGACCGACTGCAACATCATCATGGCGAACGGCCCGAACGGCTCTGACGGCTTCACCGAGAGGCACCAGTGGGCGGGCGGCGCAACCATAAGGATCTAGCCGGCTCGAGAGCCGGCGCTCTTCCGGGGTGCTTCCGCGTCTCCCCCGCAGGCGCGTCTCCGAGGGCGGGGGTCGCGTGAGGACCTTCAGGAGGGTGTCCTCGGTGCTCCTGGGGCTCGCTGTGGCCGCCGGGGTCTTCCTGCCCGCCATGACAGGCGACCAGCCTTCCGGCTCCGCCGGCGATCTGCCTTCCGAGGAGATCGCGGGAGCCATGCCGCTGGAGGGCACGGAACGGGTCCTGACGCTCTTCGACGGGATCGCAGGGCCGGTGGCGGGTCTCCTGATCTTCTTCTGCGGGACCCTGGCCTTCTTCCTCTCCCTGCTCGGAGCCCACAGGCTCTGTCTGGCGCCGTCGGTCGTCGCGGCCGGGCTGACGGTCATCGCCCGGAGGGTGGCCATGGGACGGCTCGACGGGCTCTACTGGCTGCCTCGGCAGTTCCTGCCGCCGTCCTTCGGACAGACCGGCAGGCCTCTCGAGACCGCCTGGATCTGGCTCCTGGCAGCCTCGGCGGGGCTTGCCTCGATGGCCGTCATGGAGATTATCAGAGGGCGG
>Ga0172362_10000359_pt1 | contig 36783 bp, 31 predicted proteins | sample LakKivs1_kivu2a2_FD_114534 | JGI IMG/M metagenome (GOLD analysis project Ga0172362, IMG submission 114534) | Sediment microbial communities from Lake Kivu, Rwanda - Sediment s1_kivu2a2 | ecosystem: Environmental > Aquatic > Freshwater > Lake > Sediment | place: Rwanda: Western Province, Lake... | reverse complement strand
CAGCGGCAGGATCCAGCAGGCGAGGGCGAGGCCCAGCTGATGGCGTCCCACAAATCGGCGCTAAACACAGCGCGCGGCCTCTGGTAGACGCGATGCGTGGCGGGGGTGGTGGAGGCGTGCGGGTTAGCATTTTCGCCCGGACTGCTGCGAAAGATCCGGGCCCGGATCGAGGAAGACGGTGAGCTGACGCGCACGCAGCTGTCGCGTGAGGCGTGCGAGTGGATGGACTGGCGCGCACCGAGCGGCAAGCTGCGGGAGATGACGTGTCGTCTGGCGTTGCTCGAGCTCGAGCAGCGTGGGGAGCTGGCGCTTCCTGCGCGACGTTCGTGCGTGCGCAGCCGCATGCCAGCACGACGCAGCGAGAGCAGCGGCGGCGGGAAGGTGGCCTGTGAGCTGACGGATCTAGGCGAGCTCGATCTGGTGCAGGTGTGTGCGGCAGAGGACCGAGAGCTTTCACGCGAGTGGAACGAGCTGATCGCGAGCCACCACTACCTGGGCTACACGCCCTTGGTCGGGGCACAGAAGCGCTACTTGATCGCGAGCGAGCGCCACGGGGTTCTGGGAGCGCTGGGCTTCAGCGCCGCGGCGTGGCGGATCGCGGCGCGCGATCAGTGGATTACGTGGAGCGATGAAGTCCGCAGCGAGCGGCTACACCTCGTGGTGTGCAACTCGCGTTTCCTGATCCTGCCGTGGGTGCGCGTGCGCAACCTGGCGTCGCGAGTGCTGGGCCTTGCGGCGCGTCGACTGCCCAGGGACTGGAAGGCGAGTTACGGCTACGAGCCGGTGCTGCTGGAGAGCTTCGTCGAGGAGGGGCGGTTCTCGGGCATCAGCTATCGGGCCGCGAACTGGATCGAGCTGGGCCGGACGAGCGGGCGAGGCCGCCAGGACCGCAAGCACGCATGCCAGGGCACGGCAAAGAAGGTGTTCGCGTATCCGCTGTGCGGGCGGTGGCGCGAGAAGCTGGGCGTCGTGGCGCAAGAGGACTCGCGAGACTGGGCGGAGCGGGAGCTGGGCGGGGTGCGGCTCGGGGATCCGCGGCTGGCGCGACGCTTTGTGTCGATCGCGCGGGATTTCTACAGTCGCCCGCAGGCGAACATCCCGCAGGCGTGTAACGGGGATCGGGCGAAGACGAAGGCGGTGTATCGTTTCTTGGACAACCCAGGGGTGACGCTGGCCAAGCTGCTCGAGCCGCACCAGAGACAGACGCTGGAGCGGATGGCCGAGCACGGAGTGGTCTTGGCGGTGCAGGACAGCACGTCGCTCAACTACACCGCGCACGCGTGGATCATGAACGGCCTGGGGCCGATCGGCAGGAAAGACGGCGGCGGTCTGGGTGTGATCGTGCACGACACGGTGGCCGTGACGCCCGCCGGGCTCGCGCTGGGCGTCGTCGATGCGCAGGTGTGGGTGCGCGACTGGGAGGAGAAGGAGGCCGGGCGCCCGATCGAGCAGAAGGAGAGCGCGAAGTGGCTGCGCAGCTATGAGGCGGCGGCCCGGGTGCAGGCCCAGCTCAAGCACACGCAAGTGGTCAGCGTGGGCGATCGCGAGGCGGACATCTACGAGCTCTTCGCGCTCGCCCGCGAGCACATCGAGGCAGGCGGGCCGCATCTTCTGGTGCGGGCGACCGACGACCGTCGCCTGGCCGAGACGAGCAAGAAGCTGTGGGAGACGGTCGAGGCGCAGCCCGTGGCCGGGTATCGCGAGATCGCAGTGCCGCCGCGGCCGGGGCGCAAAGCGCGCACCGCACAGCTCTCGGTGCGCTCATGCGAGGTGACGCTTCGCCCGCCGCAGGGAAAGAGCGCACTGGGCGCGATTCGCCTGTGGGCGGTTCACGCCCGCGAGCGGCGGGCACCGACGGGCGTCGCGCCCGTGGAATGGATGCTCTTGACCACCATCGCGGTGGGCGACTTCGACCAAGCCTGTGAGAAGCTCGACTGGTACCTGCAGCGCTGGATGATCGAGGTCTTCCACCGCACGCTCAAGAGCGGTTGCCGGATCGAGCACCGCCAGCTCGGCAACGTGCATCGCCTGGAGAACTGCCTGGCCATCGACATGATGGTGGCGGCGCGCATCATGCATCTTACCTGGCTTGGCCGCACGTGTCCGGATGTACCTTGCACGATCTACTTCGAGGACGAGCAATGGAAAGCTCTGTCCTGTTTCGTCAGTCGAAAGCCGACACCGCAGAAGACGGTGCCCGTGATTCGCGAAGTGATCGGCTGGATTGCGAAGCTCGACGGGCATCTCGGTCGTAAGTCCGACCGCCCGCCGGGCACGCAGACGATGTGGGAGGGGCTTCAGTGCGCCGACGACATCATCGATACCGTCAAGATCTTCACGAAGTTCGCCGAAGGGCCGTGAAGTTAAGCTTGCAACGCCTTCGCTGTGTCCAGCGCGGACTTGTGGGTAAAGCTCAGGAGGCCCAGGGGGCGGAGTTTCGGGACGAGCATGCGTCGCGTCCTCTTCGGTGGCGGCCTGGCGTCGCGCGGGGCCGGGGTCGTCGGGGGCCGAGTATGCAGCGACGGACCAGCGTCGTGCAAGTCCGGAATCCGGCCGCGCGACCGCGACCGCTCAGCGCCCGAAGCCGCCGAACGACGGGTTCCGTCCCTCGAGGATGCCCTCCATGCGGTGGCGAACGACCGGCACGAAGTCGGGGTGCGTGAGCACGTAGAAGCGCTCGTCGCGGATCGCGTCGAGCACCATCTCGGCGACGCGGGCCGGCGGCAGGCCCGCGGCGACCGCGTTCCGCACCGCGTCGCGCATCGCCTCGAACGCGGGGTTCGCGGCACCGTTCGCCGCGGCTTCGGTCGGGCGGTTCCGGTCGGCGTCGGCGATGCGCGTGTTCACCCACGCGGGGCAGAGCACCGAGACGCGGAGCTTCGCGCCGAGCAGCGTGAGCTCGTGGTGCATCACCTCGGACAGCGCCACGACGCCGAACTTGCTCACGTTGTAGGAGCCCATCCCGGGAGCGGTGGACAGGCCCGCGACCGATGCCGTGTTCACCACGTGTCCCTCGTCGCCACCGGCGAGCATGCGCGGCACGAACGTCCGCACGCCGTGGATCACGCCCCAGAGGTTGACGCCGAGCACCCACTCCCATTCCGCGAGCGAGCATTCCCACGACAGTCCGCCGCCGCCGACGCCGGCGTTGTTGCACAGGACGTGCACCGCGCCGTACGCGGACCACGAGCGCTCGGCAAGCGCCTCGACGTCCGCCGCCTTCGCGACGTCGGTGCGCACCGCGAGGACGGTCGCGCCCGCCGCGGTCATCTCGCGCGCGGTCGCCGCGAGCGGCTCCTCCTCGACGTCGGCGAGGACGACCTTCATGCCGTCTCCGGCGAAGCGCTCGGCGAGCGCACGGCCGATGCCGCTCGCTCCGCCCGTGACGACGGCCACGCGGTCCTTGAATGTCTTCATGACGGCTGTCTCAACACCGGGGCGCATCCGGCGCAAACGCGGACGCGCGAACGGACCGCAGTGCCTCCCGTGCCGTCGCTTGGTAGACGCACGCGGCATGCCGCTCGCGGAGGACCACGTCGCGTGACGAACGGGAAGGCGACCGCGGAGCGGCCGTACCGGCGGATCGCGCGCATCCTGGCGACGGGCGTCGCGCTCGTCGCCCTGAACCTGCTGCTCGTCGAGCTCGGGCTGCGCGCGTACTTCGCGACGAAGGTCGGCCCGAGCGTGCTGCTCTACGGCACGCCGTGGCAGCGCAACTGGATCGAGACGCCGCCCGTTCCCGACAAGGACCCGCTCGCCGGCTCGCCGCAGCGGCACGGCAACGTCGTCGGCGACGATCGCGCCTACACGCCGGGCGTCACCGGCTACAGCAAGTACTTTCCGCACGAGAAGAAGTGGACGCAGCGTCCGGACGGCACCGGTGCCATCCCGGTGACGATCAACTCGCAGGGCTTCCGCGGCGAGGAGTTCACGATCGAGAAGCCGCCGGGGACGATCCGCATCCTGACGCTCGGGGCGTCGTCGACCTTCGGCTACCACGACCGCGACGACGAGACCTACCCGTTCCTCCTCGAGCGCGACCTGCAGGCGACCGCACCGCCCGGCGTGACCTACGAGGTGATCAACTTCGCGATCCCGCACGCGACGACCGACAACGTGCTGGCGATGCTGGTGAACGAAGGGCTCCGCCTCTCGCCGGACGTTGTGACGTTCTACGAGGGCGCGAACGACGCCACCGCGATCGAGCCGCGCGACGGCGTGCAGGCGGAGACGCTCCTCGACCGCGCGGTACGGCGCTCGGTGCTGGTCGCGATGCTCGACCGCGTCGTGCCGCGCAGCGGCGCGGTGGACGTCGACTGGTGGTGGAGCGACGAGCACGCCGAGCGGCGGAGCCGCGCCTTCGTGCACAACATCGCCCGGCTGCGCGACCTGTGCCGCGAGAACGGCATCGTGTTCGTGGTCGCGACGCAGCAGTTCCGCTCGACGCTGATCCCGGTCGAGGAGCTGCACGGCATGACCTACGACCAGGAGGTCGACTTCGTGCGCACGCAGGTCGCGGAAGGGCGCATCGGGCCGCACATGCTGCCGGTGTCCGAGAAGACCTTCGACCTGCGCCTCGAGGGCAACGACGAGACGGCGCCGCGCGCCGTGGCGATGCTCTACCCGCCGCGCGCGATGCTGGTGCATGCGCGCGCGATGGCGGCGCTGCGCGCCTGGGCGGCGCGCGAGGACGTCCCGCTCGCCGACGCGATCGCAGCACTCGACGGCGACCGCGACCTGATGGTGAACTGGGTGCACCTGACGGGGCAGGCGAACGCGATCGTCGCGCGCGAGCTGGCGCGCGTGATCCGCGAGCATCTCCTGTCGCCGAACGGTGCGGCGGCGATCGGCTGAGCGACTTCGACCTGCGACGAGCGCTGCGCTACAAGCGGTCGACCGGCGCGGAGACCGGCCGACCGCCTGCCGCCGAACGGAGCACGACGATCCAACCCACCTTCCCCGAGTCTTCTCCCGGTGCCGATCGGTCGCAGCCCCGGCGGGCGCCCTCGCCCGGCATTCTGGTCGAATACCTGCTGCTCGCGGCCGTGATCTTCGCCGTCACGCCCGACCACCGGACGAATCCGTTCAACGGTCCGATGGTGATCGCGGGTCGGCTGCTGCAGGGCGAGGCGAGCCTGCCCGACGGCATCGGCTGGATGGAGACCTTCACCTTCGAGGGGCGGCGCTACCTCGCGTACCCACCGATGGCGAGCTTCCTCGCCGTGCCGTTCGCCGCCGTCGCCGGTGAGACGCTCGGCCAGACGGTCTTCAACTCGCTGCTGATCTTCGTGAACGCGCTTCTCGTGGCGGCGGTGTTCCGCGCCGTGCCGCGGCTTGCGCCCTTCGCGACGCTGGCGAGCGTCGCCTACGTGCTCGGGACGCCACAGCTCTACTCCGCGCGCTACGGGACGGTCTGGCTGCTGATGCACACGGAGGCGAACCTCTTCTTGCTGCTCGCGCTCTGGTGCGTGCTGGCGCGGCGGGCCTACGCCTGGGCAGGGCTGTGCTTCTGCATCGCCGCGTTGACGCGACACGCGGTCTTCGCTGCCGCACCGGCGTTCGCGCTGCTGGCGCTCCTCGACCCGGCGCTCTCCGGGCTCGCGGCTCGCGTCAAGCGCATCGTCGCCTTCGGCCTCGGCGCGCTGCCGCCGCTCGTGCTGTTGCTCGGCTACCAGTGGTGGCTGTTCGGTGATCCGTTCATGAACACGTACAGCGCGACCTGGTCGCAGTGGACGCAGCCGGTGCCGACGTTCGGGGCGGAGCACGTCGCGAGGAACCTGCGATTCTACCTCACCGCACTGCCGGGGACGCTCTCCGAGTACCCGTACCTGCGCTTCGACGCCGGCGGGCAGTCGGCCTGGTTCATGAGCCCGTTCCTGATCGGCGTCGTCGCGCCCGCGCTGCTCACGTGGCAGATCGCCGGGCTCGTCCCCGGTGCCTTACTGATGTTCGTCTTCTACCTGTTCTACTCGTGGCAGGGCTACGCGCAGTTCGGCTCGCGCTACATGCAGGACCTCTATCCGCTCCTGCTGCCGATCGCGTTCTCGGCCTTCGCGCGCCCGCTGCCGGGGCTGCGGCGCCTGCTGTACGTGCTGGTCGGTGCGGCGATCGCGATCAACCTGTTCGGGCTCTACTGCGTGACGCAGTATCCGTAGGTGGAGCGTCGGCGAACTGCAGGGAGGTCAACTTCCTCCGTCGTCGGCTCCTGCGCCGCTGACCTGCCTGCACCGTCTGTGCTACGCCTTCGTCAGCCGATGAACCGCCGTGGCGATAGCGAGTCGCGCGAGAAGCTTCGCCGTGCCGACGCCGCTTACACGTCCTTCCCGGATTTTGCGGCGTGGGCTGCGGAAGCCGTCGATCTCGCGCCATGGGACGCCGCGGTGGGCGAGCTCGAGGGCGAGCGGCAGCGCGCTTCACCGGAATCGCTGCGTCGAGCACTGGACTTCGCGGTGCGCGCGGCGGCGATCGACACCGGGGCGATCGAAGGCCTCTACCGCGTCGATCGCGGCTTCACCTTCAGCGTCGCCGCGCAGGCGGCGACCTGGGAAGGCGAGATCGCGGAGAAGGGACCGCACGTGCGTCCGCTGTTCGAGGCTCAGCTGGCCGGCCTCGAGCTCGTGATGGACGCGGTCGCGGCCCGGATCGCGGGGCTGGTGCGGGACCAGTTCGTACGCGAGCTGGAAGCCGCGCCGTTGCCTGCGACGGTCGAAGCGAGCTTCGCGATCGACGGAAGGGTGGTTCCCGCCAACTCGGGACGCGAGTTCCGCCCGGTGCAGAACGGGACGGCCAGCATTCAGGCAGTCGTGCGGTCGAGCGAACCCGTCGCCCACGTCTCGTGGAAGTACCAGGTCGTCGTGAGCCTGAGCGCCCAAGCGTTCTACGCGATGCACTTGGAGCAGATGGGTGCGCCCGAAGCTCGTGCTGTCCCGTTGCGGATTCGGCTGGACCTCGTCCATCCAGCGTTGAAGACGGCGTTTCGTACGCAGCTCGAATCGTGGGTGCGCATCCAGGTCGGCGAGCTGCTGCGCGAAGCGCGTCGACGGATCGAAGCGGCGGCATTGCGCTCCGCGCCCAGCTGAGTTTTGAAGGCGGCACAACCCTTCGCGAGGAGTGCCGACCGTGCAGACCCGAGCCGCAGTCGCCCACAAGGCGGGAGACCCGCTGACCATCGAGACCGTCGACGTCGACGGGCCGCGCGCCGGGGAAGTGCTCGTCGAGATCAAGGCGAGCGGCGTGTGCCACACCGACGCGTTCACGCTGTCGGGCGCCGATCCGGAAGGACTCTTCCCGGCGATCCTCGGGCACGAGGGGGCGGGCGTCGTCCGTGAGGTCGGCGCGGGCGTCACCAGCGTGGCACCGGGCGACCACGTGATCCCGCTCTACACGCCGGAGTGCCGGCAGTGCGACTACTGCACGTCGGGCAAGACCAACCTCTGCCAGGCGATCCGCGTGACGCAGGGCAAGGGCGTCATGCCCGACGGCTCGAGCCGCTTCTCGCTCGGCGGCAAGCCGGTGCTGCACTACATGGGGACGTCGACCTTCTCGAACTTCACGGTCCTGCCGGAGATCGCGGTCGCGAAGATCCGCAAGGACGCCCCGTTCGACAAGGTCTGCTACATCGGCTGCGGCGTCACGACCGGCATCGGTGCCGTGATCAACACGGCGAAGGTCCGTCCCGGCGACAACGTCGTCGTGTTCGGGCTCGGCGGCATCGGGCTGAACGTCCTCCAGGGCGCGCGCATGGCGGGCGCCGGCATGATCGTCGGCGTCGACACCAACCCGAAGAAGAAGGCGCTCGCCGAGAAGTTCGGCATGACGCACTTCGTGAACCCGAAGGAGGTCGAGGGCGACCTCGTGCCGTACCTCGTCGACCTGACCAAAGGCGGCGCCGACTTCAGCTTCGAGTGCATCGGCAACGTGAACGTCATGCGCCAGGCGCTCGAGTGCTGCCACAAGGGCTGGGGCGAGAGCATCATCATCGGCGTCGCCGGCGCCGGACAGGAGATCGCGACGCGCCCGTTCCAGCTCGTCACCGGGCGCGTATGGCGCGGCACCGCCTTCGGCGGCGCACGCGGCCGTACCGACGTGCCGCACATCGTCGACTGGTACATGGACGGCAAGATCGACATCGACAGCCTGATCACGCACGTCATGCCGGTCGCCGAGATCAATCACGCCTTCGAGCTGATGCACCAGGGCGAGTCGATCCGCAGCGTCGTCACGTTCTGAGCGGAGCGAGCGCCGTGCGAAGTACGCCGCCTGCAAACTGGGAGCTGCTGGAGGCCGAAGCCGAGCGGCTGCTGCCGCAGATGGTCTTCGAGTACTACGCGGGCGGCGCCGGCGACGAGGTCACGCTGCGCGACAACCGCGCCGCGTTCGCCCGCGTCAAGCTCCGGCCGCGCATGCTGTGCGGCGTGGAAGAGCCGGCGCTCGCGACCACCGCGCTGGGCCAGCACCTCGCGATGCCGGTCGCCGTGGCGCCGATGGCCTACCAGCGCCTCGCGCACCCCGACGGTGAGCTGGCGACCGCGAGCGCGTGCGGTGCCCTCGGCGTGCCGATGACGCTCTCGACGATGGCGACCGCGAGCGTCGAGGAGGTCGCGTCGGTCGCGACCGGACCGCTCTGGTTCCAGCTCTACGTCTGGCGCGACCGCGGCGCGACGCGTGCGCTGGTCGAGCGCGCCGCGGCGGCGGGCGCGAGCGCGCTTGTGATCACCGTGGATGCCCCGCGGCTCGGCACGCGCCGGCGCGACGTCGAGAACGGCTTCGCGCTGCCCGCGGGCGTGCGGCTCGGCAATCTCGAGGGACTCCTCGGCGCGGATGCCGCACCGCCGTCGATCGACGACGGCTCGCAGCTCGCGGCGCACTTCGCGGTGCTGAACGACCTGCAGCTGACGTGGCGCGACCTGGAGTGGTTCCGCTCGCTGAGCCCGCTGCCGATCGTGCTCAAGGGCGTGTTGACGGCCGAGGACGCGCGTCTCGCCGCCGAGCACGGCGTCGACGCGATCGTCGTCTCGAACCACGGCGGCCGCCAGCTCGACGGCGTGCCGGCGACGCTCGACGTGCTGCCCGAGGTCGCGGAGGCGGCCGGCGGCCGCCTGGAAGTCTGGATGGACGGCGGCGTGCGCTCGGGGACGGACGTCGTGCGCGCGCTCGCGCTCGGCGCGCGCCTCGTGCTGCTCGGACGACCCGTCCTGTGGGGGCTCGCAGCGGGCGGCGAGCAGGGTGTCGCGAGTGTCCTCGACCGGCTGCGCGCCGAGATCGAGGAGGCCCTGCTGCTCTGCGGCTGCCCGTCGGTGCACGACGTGACGCGCGCGCACGTCGTGCGCGCCAGGGCGGGGACGTCGGGATGATCCCGGGCCGGGAGCGCGTGAGCCGGGCGCGCCGCCGCCTGCTCGATCTCGTGCGGCGCGCGGAGCGGCGGCCCCAGTCGCATGCGCTACCCGGTCCGCGCACGACCCGAGACGACGTCCGGGCCGCGTACCGGCTCCTGCTCGGGCGCGAGCCCGATCCCGAGGGCTTCGCGTTCTGGACCGCGAAGCGCGGGACGATGCAGTCGACCGAGCTTGCGCGCCAATTTCTCCACTCCGTCGAGTATCGCAAGCGCTGGCTCGCGCAGCTCGGTCGAGCCGCGGACTTCGCGAAGCCCCATGCGCCACCGCCGACGTGGTCGCCGCTCGCCTCTCAGCTGGTCACCCAGGCGCAGATCGACTCGGCGCTCTACTGGCGCTGGTGCGACGAGATCGGCGAGGCCCCGCGCCACCACCGCAAGCAGTGGGAGTACGTCTACCTGCTGCAGGCGCTCGATTCGGCCGGCATGCTGGAGCCGGGTACGCGCGGTCTTGGTTTCGGGGTTGGCCGCGAGCCGACGGTGTCGGTGCTCGCGAAGCGTGGGTGCCGCCTTCTCGTCACCGACCTTGCCGCCGAAGCTGCCGCGCGCGTCGGCTGGCGCGGCAGCCTGCAGCACTCCAGCTCGCTCGGCGAGATCCACCATCCCGAGATCTGCGACCACGCGACGTTCCGGGCGAACGTCGAGCACCGCGTGCAAGACATGCGGGCGATCGACGCGGACTTGAAGCGCGCGAGCTTCGACTTCGTCTGGTCACTGTGTGCGCTCGAGCACCTCGGATCGCTCGAGGAGGGCCTGCGCTTCGTGCGCGAGAGCCTCGCCTGCGTGCGGCCGGGCGGGCTCGCCGTCCATACCACCGAGTTCAACGTCTCGTCCGACGCCGCCACGATCGAGCGCGGTGCGACGGTGCTCTACCGTCGCCGCGACGTCGAGGCGCTGGCGCGTGAGCTCGCGCGCGAAGGCCACGACGTGCAGCTCAATCTGCACCCCGGCGACGGCCCGCTCGACCGCTACTACGACGTTCCCCCCTACGCGAGCGACGTCCAGCTGAAGATCGAGGTGGGCGCGTTCGTGACGACCTCGCTCGGGCTGGTGATCCGCGCTCGTGGCGGGTGATCGCGTATCGTCGGCGGCGCCACGATCGCTGTCGGAGCTCGAGTACTGCCAGCGTGTCCCCGGCGGGACCTCGTCAGGCATGCGCGCCGCGCCGGACGGCGGATCGCCACACGATGTGGCGGTTGCCGAAGCACCGCGTTGCGCTCTCTTCCGCCTGCGGCTGGAGCGCTCGCGCCGGCCGGCTTGCCGAGGTAAGACCGGACGAAGTATTACCGGCGACGGAGGCGAGCATGAAGGTGACGTCGAAGGGCCAGGTGACCATCCCGATCGAGATCCGCGAGCGGCTCGGCCTGCTGCCGAACAGCGAGGTCGAGTTCGTGGTCGAGGGCAACGCCGTGCGGATTCGCAAGGCGCGCCGACGCAAAGGGCCGGGGCGCGGTCGCAGCATCGTGGAGCGGATGCGGGGCCGGGCGACGACCCGTCTCAGCACGGACGAGATCCTGTCTCTCACGAGAGGCAGCTGATGCCGGTCCTCGTCGACAGCAACGTGCTGCTCGACGTGCTGACGGTGGACGCTCGCTGGGCGCGCTGGTCTTCGCAGGCGCTCGCCGAGCAAGGCGATCGCGATCTGCTCGCGATCAACCCGATCATCTACTCCGAGGTGTCGATCGGATTCGCGCGCGTCGAGGAGCTCGAGGCCGCCCTCCCGGCACAGACGTTCCATCGGCTCGCCCTGCCGTGGGAGGCGGTGTTCCTGGCCGGCAAGAGCTTTCTCGCGTACCGCAGGCGCGGGGGAGCGCGTTCCTGGCCGCTGCCCGACTTCTACGTCGGCGCACACGCGGCGGTCGCGGGCCTGCGCCTGCTGACGCGCGACGCCCGCCGCTATCGGACGTACTTTCCGAGGGTCGAGCTGGTCGCGCCCTGAGGCGTGCGTGGGTTCGAGCGCTGGCACGCCGTGCGGCGATCTTCTACGACGGACGGCGCGTGCAGCGTCGAGCCAGCGTGCGTCACGGCGGCCACGTCGTGGCGACCTTCGTCCTCCTCGCGGGCCTCGCGCTCGGCGCGGTCGCGGCGCGCGTGGCTGTGGCGGTCCCGTCCGGGGCTTCCGCGGCTTCCTCTGCCGCCGCGTCCGCGCCGGCGGCGGCGAGCGATGCCGACGGCCGTCTCGTCTACCTGCTCGAGTACGTCGGCATGGACTACGGCCACGCGGTGCAGGACGGCGAGGTCGTGGACCAGGCCGAGTACGGCGAGGTGCTGCGGCTGCTGAAGGAGCTGGCGCGCGACTACGGCGCGCGCCGCGGCCGCTCGCCCGCGGTCGCGAAGGGCATCGCGGCCATCGAGAAGGACGTCGTCGCGCGCGTGCCGGCCGAGCGGGTGTATGCCGCGTCGCGCGAGCTGCTGCCGAAGCTGGTTGCGAGCCTCGGCGGCGCGCCGCGTCCGGCGACGGTCCCCGACCTCGCCAGCGGGCGCCGGCTCTACGCGAAGGACTGCGCGCCTTGCCACGGCGAGACCGGTGCAGGCGACGGCGATGGCGCCGCCGGCCTCGACCCACCGCCGACGCCGTTCCGCGGTCCGTACCTCGAGCGTCTCACGCCGCGTCAGGTGTTCCACGCGCTCACGCACGGCATGCCTGGCACGGCGATGGCGTCGTTCGCCGATGCGTACGACGAGCGCCAGCGCTGGGACGTCGCGTTCTTCGTGCCGACCCTGCGCGTCGGCTTCGCACCCGCGGCGCCGCGCGCCGCGTACGCGCCGTCGCTCGAGGAGCTTTCGTCGTCGTCGAACGCGGAGCTGCTCGCGCGGCTGCAGAAGCTCGATCCGGCGGCGAAGCCCGAGCAGGTCGATCGGCTGCGCGAGGACGCCGGTGCGCGCGCGGCGACGGTGCCGGCAGCGGCACGCGTACCCGCGCCGAGCGCACCCGCGCCGCGTGCGGGCGAGGCCGCCGCCGAGCCCGGTCTCGACGTCGCGCTGCAGCTGCAGGACGCGTTCGCCGGCGTCGCCGCGCGCGTCTTCCCGAGCGTGGTCGGCGTGACCGGGTACGCGAAGGACGCCGCGTGGTCCCCGGAGCAGAAGCGCTCCGGCGGCGGCCCGCTGTGGACCAGCGCCGGCATCGACGCGCTCCGCTACCCGGGCTACCGTCCGGTGCGCTCGGGCAGCGGCTTCGTGGTCGACGAGGCGGGGCTCGTCCTGACGCGCGACCGCCTGCTGCGCGACGACCAGGACACGATCGTGGCACTGGTCGACGTCGAGCTCGCCGACCACACGCACCGCGTGGCGACCGTCGTCGGCAGCGAGCCGACGCTCGACCTCGCGGTGCTGCAGATCGCGGAGCCGTCCGACGGCACGTCGCAGAGCCCGCCGCCGGTCGCGCTCGGCGACAGCGACCGGCTCGCGATCGGGCAGTGGGTGCTCGCACTCGGCGACCCGCCGGGCAACGAGCAGACCTTCGCGGTCGGCATCGTGTCCGCTCCGCCGGTGCGCCAGTGCTACCAGCAGGAGCTGTCGGCGACGCGCGTGCAGAGCTCCCTCGCGATCCCCGAGCGCGCGCTCGGCGGTCCCGTGGTGGACATCCAGGGTCGCGTCGTCGGCCTCGGCGTCGGCGAGCCGCGCGGTGCCGCACCGCCGCCGGGCAGCCCGGGCACGGGCCACGTGCTGCCGATCAACCTCGTGCTGAACCTCTACGAGGCGCTCAAGGTCGCGCACAGCACGCGCTCGCCGTGGATCGGCGTGTCGGTGCTCGAGCTCGACCGCGTCGCGAAGCGCGCGGCGGCCGATCACGCGCCGGCGGCGGCGATGCCGGTCAACGGCATCGGCATCGACGACGTCTTCGCGCCGAGCCCGGCCGCCGCGGCGGGCGTGAAGCCGGGCGACTTTCTGGTCGAGATGGGCGGGCGCGCGATCCAGTCGGTCGGCGACTTCCAGAAGTGGCTCTATGTGCTGGGCATCGGCACGCGGGTCGAGCTCGGGCTGCTGCGCGACGGGCAGCCGCTGCGGGTCACGGTGACGATCGAGGCGCGGCCGGCGGAGGCGACCACGAGCTGACTCGAATTCGTCGGGGAACGATCGAAAGACGACGGCCCCGCGGACGACACGAGAATCGGTAGAGCGAAGAGCGAGGCGACGCGTGAGGTCACCGTCCTGCCGGCCGGCGTCCCGGCGAACGAACCAGCGTCCCGCGCGACCGCGCCCGGTTCACGTCGCGCCGGCGGCGCGCGCGCTCGCAGCGAGCGCGCCGCCGGGCACGAGGTGGAAGCTCAGTCGTCCGCGCCGCCGCAGAAGACGACGCGATAGTCGTTCAGATCGGTCGCCGGGTTCGGACACGTCCAGTTGCTCGACGGATCGTCGAACTGGAACGAGTACGCGAGCGGGCAGCGCGCCTTGGTCGTGTGCGGCCAGCGCGCCCCAGGTACGCTGATCTTGCGCCCGGCCTGCAGCCATTTCGCGTTGGTGGCGCCGCAGGTACCGGAGTAGAGGCCCTGCGGGGCACAGTAACACTCCTCGCTCGGCATGCTGCAGTCGGAGCTCTCCTGGCCGACGCTGTTCAGACACCTGCCGGGAGCGCACTGAGACGAGGCGGTGCACTTCTGCGGCTCCCAGCACGTGCAGCCGCCGGAGGGGCACTGCTGGAGGCCGCCGTTCGCGACCGCGGGCTTCTGCAGGCACTTCTGTGTGCCGCTGCAGTCGGCGTCGACCGCGCAGGTCGGGCTCATGCCGACCTCCGTCCAGTTGTCCTCGTTCCACCAGAGGTCGCCCAGGCCGCGCGTCTTCGGCGGCAGGCACGCCTGGGCGTTGCTGGCTACGCCGGTGAGGGTCTGGCACTCGTAGCCGACGAACGGATAGTTGATCGCCGGACACTTGTCGCCGTCGTCGCTCGGCGTGCAGCCGCCGTTCTGCGCGACCGGCGTGCAGATGCCGGCGCCCTTCGTCATCGTGTAGCCGCTCACGAACTCGGGATCGGTCAGGCAGGTCGCCCCGGGCGGGCAGTCGTCGGCGGAGAAGCAGGTGTACGTCCCTCCGTTCGCCGACTGGAGCGTCAACGCATCGTTGAACAGGTCCTTGGTGCCGTCGTTGTTCTGGCACTGATAGTAGTCCAGACGCGCCTCGCAGCCGGAGCCGGACTCGCCGCAGACGTTGGCCGGCGCGTCGCACCCGACGTACTCGTCGCCCGACATGATCCGCAGCACCGGCGGGCACTGCTCCTTCTTGATGCCGTTTCGGAGGCAGCCCGACGCTTGGCAGCCCACCCCGACGTTCGTCCAGATGATGCCGTTGGCGTCGGACGCGGTCGAGGACTGGACGCCTTCAAAGTTGGGGCGCGTCGTCCCCGACGTACCGGTCACGCCCGTGTTCTGGAACCGGAAGGTGTAGTCGCCCACCTTTTCGATCAGGTTCGCGTTCGCCGGGTAGGCCGTGCTCGGCGCCCAGGACAGCGAGTTGCCCGGTATCTTTGCCTTGGCGGCGATCGGCACGTTGTAGCCGCTGACGAGGCTCACGTCGTAGCTGTCGAACCCGTTGGTATTGGCCATCGAGATCTCGAACAGGGTCGCTCGGTTCGCGCTGGTCGTGCATTCGATGGGTCCGCCGCTCGGCGGCCCGCACTGGCCGGTCTCGCAGACGAACAAGCTGTCGGTCCCGCTGCAGCCGGTACGCGCCCAGAAGCGACCAGACCAGGTGTTTGTCACGGTGACCGAGGTGGACTTCACGCAGAGACCGTTCACGCAGGATGCGGTGGTATCCGCGGTCGAGCCGAACTCGCACTGCGCGGGTCCGCCGGGACAGGTGCAGCTCCCGTCCTGACAGACCCCGGAGGGGCAGACCTGCGCGCCGTTCCCTGCGTTGCAGCTCGGCGCCAGCGCGGTCAATGGCAGGGTGATGTCCGGCGATCCGAGCTCACCGACCCAGATCTGCTCCTTGCAGCGGTTGACCAGATGGATGTCGTGACTACTACCGTTGGCCACGGCCTCGCGGGTCGGCGCCAAGGTCGAAAGTCCCAGGACCACCAGGACAAGAATGCGCACACTGCACCAGCCGTTCTTCATCGACGCATCCTCCGCGCGAGCTAGCGGCGGCCCGACGATTCGGCTTTAGGGACGACCACCCGGCGAGAGCTGCGGCCTTGCGTCGAGAACCATCTCCCGCTCGGGCAGCGGCGCGACGATCACTCGCCCGTGTTCGACCGAGACACGCACGCGTTGGTCGACGCGAAGATCCGCAGCTCGCGTCGTCCCGGGCGGGCCGGTGAATTCTGGGCTCTTCGGGGGTACGCGTGGGCGGACATCGACCGCGATCGCGCTGCCCGTGGCGACGTTCGGCGTGGCGTGCACCGGATCGGCTCGCGAGCGGGCAGGTCGTGTCGTGCGCGTTCCGCTCGTGAAGAACTGCGAGTGACCGCTGCGACCGACCGCTTGACGCGGCGACCGCCCAGGGCAATGCCGTCGCGATGAGCGACTTCGACCTCGCCACCGTCGACCGCCTGCTGACCACCACGCGCGCCGTGCGCCGGCGCCTCGACCTGGCGCGTCCCGTGCCGCGCGACGTCGTGCTCGACTGCATCCGCCTCTCGCAGCAGGCGCCGAGCGCGTCGAACACGCAGCGCTGGCGCTGGCTGCTGGTGGACGATCCGCGGCTCAAGCGCGAGCTCGGTGCGATCTACGCGGACGGCATCCCCGCCATCCGCCGGTCGATGGAGCAGACCGCGCACGATGCGCAGACCCGCGACGTCTACGACGCGGCGCTGTGGCTCGCGGAGCGCCTGGGCGACGTGCCGCTGCTGGCGATCCCGTGCCTCGCCGAGCGCCTGCCGGACGGGGCGCCGTTGCTCCTCGCCGCGTCGGCGTTCGGTTCGATCTACCCGGCGGTGTGGAGCTTCCAGCTAGCGCTGCGTAGCCGCGGCCTCGGCTCGACCTTCACCACGTTGCACCTGCTGTTCGAGCAGCGCGTGCGCGACCTGCTGGGCATTCCCGCCGACGTCACGCAGGTGGCCCTGCTGCCGGTCGCGTACACGAAGGGGCTCGAGTTCCGGCCCGGACGCCGGCCGCCGGTGGAGAGCATCGTGCGCTGGAACCGCTGGGACGCGCGCGGCGACGTGAGCTGATCTCCGCATCGCGCCGCCGGGCGGCGCCGGTCACGCCGCCGCGCGTCGCAGGCGATCGTTGATCGCGCGGCCGAGACCGCGATCCGGGCAGGCGACGGCGACGATGCGCTCGAGTCCGAGCGCGTCGAGGCGGTGCAGGGCGTCGAACAGGCGCGCGGCGGCGGTGACCAGGTCGCCGTCGTCGGACAGGCACTCGACCGCGTGCCACGCGTCGGGCGGCCCGCCAGCGGTGCCCGCGGCACCGGACGCGATCGCGGCGGAGCGGTCCGGCACGAGCAGCCCCCAGCGCGCCCCCGCCGGCGGACGCGGCAGGTCGCGCGGCGTGACGAGGACGATCGGCGTGCGCGGTGCGTAGTGCTGCGGCAGCATCCCGGGCGCCTCGGGCGCGGTCGGCGACTCGTGCGCCGCGACGCGGATCGGTCCGGCCAACTTCTCGATCTCCTCGACCGGCAGCCCGCCGAGGCGGAGCACGGTCACGCCATCTTCGTCGGCGCGGACGATCGTCGATTCGACGCCGACGGTGCACGGGCCACCGTCGAGGACCAGATCGATGTCGTCGCCGAGCTGCTCGACGACGTGCTCGGCGCGCGTCGGACTGAGACGTCCGAAGCGATTCGCGCTCGGCGCCGCGACCGGGCAGCCCGCGCGCTCGAGCACCGCGTGCATCAGCGGGTGGTCCGGCACGCGCACGCCGACGGTGGCCAGGCCTGATGTCACGATGTCGGGGATCGCGGGCTCCTTCGGCAGGACTAGCGTCAGCGGCCCCGGCCAGAACGCGCGCGCCAGCTGGAGCGCGCGCGGCGGCAGCGCGCGCGCGACGCGCGGCCATTCGTCGAACGTCGACAGATGCACGATCAGCGGGTCGAACGCGGGGCGGCGCTTGGCGGCGAAGATGCGCGCCACGGCGTGTCCGTCGAGCGCGTTCGCGCCGAGGCCGTAGACGGTCTCGGTCGGCAGCGCGACCAGACCGCCGGCGCGCAGCACGCGCGCCGCTTCGTCCGGGTCGGTGGTGGTCCTGCAGGGCACCGGCTCACCTTAGCGATCGCACGCGGCGCCGGCCCGCCGAAGATCCCTCGTCAGGTGCCCTCTTCGATCTCCTCGACGACCCCCGGCGTGCGCACCCAGCCGCGGTCCGCAGCCCACGACAGCGCCGTCCCGGCGACCAGGCCGACGACGTACCCGTAGGGCAGGCCGACCACCGCACCCGCGACCGCCAGCGCGATCCAGAGCGCCGAGCGATCCTGGCTGACATCGCGCACCAGGCTCATCAAGGCGACCGCCTCGAAGAACAGCACGACACCGAGAACGGGCATGGGAAAGACGCGCACCACCTCGGCGAGACCCGGAGCGAACACCAGGCCGAGCAGGAGGTAGAGCGTGCCGTAGATCACCGGGGCGCCCCCGGTCCGCGCGCCGAAGCCGTGGAAGCCGACGAGCCCGCCGCATCCGTGGCAGACGGGAACGCCGCCGAACAGCGGCCCGACGAGGTTCATCAGGCCGTAGGTCGTGCCGATGCGCCGCACGCCGACGGCGCGCTCGGGAAACAGGTCGCGCGTCGCCTGGCTGGTCGCCACCACGGAGTTGCCGAGCGAGAGTGGGAGCTGCGGCAGCGCCAGCAGCAGCGCTCCCTGCGCGATCGCGGCGGCACCGGGCAGCGCGAAGGACGGCACTCCGAGCCCGATCGCGCCACCGAGCGTCGCGAGGTCGACGCGCAGCACGAGCGCGTAGAGCACGCCGACCGCGATCACCACCAGCGGCGCGGGCACGCGGCGCTGCCGGCGGAGCGCGAGCAGCAGGACCACGCACACCGCCGCGAGCACGTACCCGGCTGCGCCGTCGCTGCCCGCGTACTCCTTCGTCGCGAGCGTCGCGAGCGTGATCCCGAGTCCGAGCTGGATGCCGCGAACGACGGCGAGCGGCACGATGCGCGCGAGCCAGTCGAGAAGTCCGGTCGCCGCGAGCAGCAGCATCGCCGCCCCGATCACGAGGCCGCCTCCGGCGAGGACCTCGGGTGCGAGGCGCTGTGCGAGCATGATCGCGGCCATCGCCTTCAGGGGCTGGACCGGCATCGGGATGCCGTAGAGCAGGCCGGTCGCGATCTGCAGGGCGCCGAAGGTGATGCACACGCTCGCCGCGTCGAGGCCGCAGGTGACGATCAGCGCGACCAGCAGCGGCAGATCCGTCCCGACGTCCCCGAACGCGCCGGCCAGCTCGTGGCGGTCGAAGCGCAGCCGGGGTGCAGCTGCAGCCCGCATCATCGGCGCGATGGTGGCACGTCGCCCCGGGCCGGGCCACCGTGCCCGCCTATCCGCCCCAGCCGATCTCGCGCGCGGTCGCAGCCCCGATCAGCGTCGCGTTCAGGCTCGGCGGCACGCGCGCCTCGCCGTCCGACAGCGGGATGCCGCCGGCCATGATCTCCGCGAAGCGCTGCGGGTGACGCGGGCTCGCGTCGGGGTCGGCGTAGCCGTCGGGAAAGCGCGGCAGGCGCGTCTCCGGGTCATACTTGTCGCTGGCACCGACGGTGTGCAGCAGCTCGTGCGCCACGACGACGTTGTTCGAGCCCGCCATCGCCTCGGAGGCGAACGCGTTCACGACGCCGATGCGGCCCTTCTCGAGCCCGAGCGAGTGCTCGAGCGTGTCGGCTGCGGCGGGGTCGTGGTAGACGACGAAGATGGTGACGTCGGGGGTGGGCTCGTCGCCGCCCGCGACGCGCCACGCCCACCAGCGCAGCTGCAGGCTCCACCACATGATCTCCGGCACGCTGCCGCCGATCGGTGGCGCCGGCGGCCGCTCGTCGACGCGCGCACCGAGGCGGATGCGCAGTGGCTGCCCGAACGACGGCCGCACGTCGTAGCGCCCCGCCTCCTCGCCGACGAAGCGCTCGATAGGCTCGAACGTCGTATGGGTGAGCGTCGCGAGGTAGCTCGCGGTCGCCGCGTGGTCGTCGCCCGCGATCGGGTGGACCACGGCGCGCAGCGGCACGTCCCACGAGGCGATTCGCCGCGTCGTCTGCCACGAGCCCACGCCGATGAGCAGCAGGGCGAAGAGCAGCAGCGTCACGCGGACCGTACGAAACATGACGTCTGCATTGTCGGCCGGCCGGGCCGCGACGGATAGGGCGCGAGGGCGGGAGTACGCCCGTGGTCCGCCGCGACGCGATGACTCGTCGTCGCGCTTCGCAGGCGGGGCGCGTCGACATCCCGGCTCCTGCCGGGGATCGACTCGCGAGCTCTCAGCCGGCAGCCTGAACCGCGCGTTGGCGCAGGATCCGGTCCTCGATCACGCAGCCGATCGCGAGCAGCAGGTTCAGCACCGCGTAGACGCGCACCGGGAAGAACAGCAGCAGCTCGGTCGCGTAGAGCAGGAACGACCACGCGACCGCCGTGCGCAGCGGCAGGCCGAGCACCTGCAGCCACACCAGCGCGAACATCCAGGTGGCCTTGGTGTAGTAGACGTTGCGGCTGATGCGCAGCGCTCCGGCCGGGTCGGTCGCGGGCTGGTACTTGCCGAACACGGCGTCGCCGCGCCCGGTCCAGAACTCGAGCTCGAAGGCGAGGTGCACGAGGCTCCACGACAGCAGGAAGAGCCAGAACAGGTAGGGGCGTCCGGCGCGCACGATCGTCATCGGACCGACACGGTGCGCGGACCGTTCCCGCGAATCAAGCGCCGGCCGGCGAGCGGCGGCACGATGCACGAGGTCGGCCGTGAGTCCGTCTCTCGTTCGACGGAGCGGGAAAAAATTCTTCACCGCCGGAATCCTCCGCGGTCGTCGCGGATACAGGGAGGTAAAGGAGGACGCGGTCATGGTTGCGAAGCTGTTTCCGGCGAACGAGCACAAGGTCGAGCGCGTGCTGCGCGTCGCGCTGGGGTTGGTTCTGCTCTCCCTGGTCTTCGTCGGTCCGCAGACGCCCTGGGGGCTGATCGGCATCGTGCCGCTGGTCACTGGCCTTCTCGGCAGCTGCCCGCTCTATACGCTGTTCGGGGTGTCGACATGCGGGATGAGGCCGGGGACGACGAGCTGATCGTACGCGCGGCGGGCGGGGATCGAGCGGCGTTCTCGGCGCTGTTCGACCGCCACGGGCGCGCCGTGCTGAAGGTGGGACGGGCGTTCGCGGCGGACGACGTCGCGGCGGAGGACGTGGCCCAGGAGACGTTCCTCGCGGCATGGCGCGCGATCGGCACCTACCGTCCCGGTGTGTCCTCGGCACGCACCTGGCTGTTCGCGATCGCGCGCAACGCGGCCCGGCACGCCCGCCGCCGCGACCGCGAGGTGCCGTGTGAGGACCTCGACGCGGTGCCGCTCTTCGAGCTGGGTCTCGCCGCCGACTGGGGCGGCGACGCGCCCGACGACACGCTGGGGCATGAGCAGGACGCCGAGCGCCTCGCGCGCGCGGTCGCGTCGCTGCCCCGGGACGACCGCGAGGTCGTGCTGCTGCGCGACGTGCAGCACCTCTCGGGCGAGGACACCGCCGCCGCGCTCGGCCTCGGCCTGCCCGCGATGAAGAGCGGCCTGCACCGTGCCCGGCTGCGGCTCATGGCGGCGCTCCGCGCGGGGGAAGGAGGTGTGGTGGCGAACGAGCGCGATGTCGGCGGGCTCACCTGCAGCGCCGTGCTCGAGCGGCTCGGCGACTACGTGGACGGCGACCTCGCACGCTCCGACGTCGCACGCATCGACGCGCACCTCCGCGGCTGCACGGTGTGCGAGCGCTTCGGCGGGCGCTACGCGCGCGTCGTGCACGCGGCGCGCGAGCGCCTCGGGGCGCCGCACGACGTCGACGAGGCGACCTTCGAGCGCGTGCGTGCGGCGCTGCGCGACGGCTGATCGCGCTTCCTTCGGCACTCCGCATCCCCGTCCCGGCACCGGCTCCTCGGGAGCGCGGCGAACGCCACCGTGACGGCACCGAGCGTGCGCGCCTCGTCGGTCCGCGTGGCGACTCGCGTCGCCGCGCGGCGCGTGCGAAACACGCCCGGAGATGGACGGGCGATCGGGGCAGGCGGGAGACGGGCAGGGCGGCGCGTACGTCCGTCTGCTGGGCACCTTCGACGCGACCATGCTCGTTGCCGGCTCGATGATCGGGTCGGGCATCTTCATCGTGTCGGCCGACATCGTGCGCGAGGTCGGGAGCGCCGGCGGGCTGCTCGCGGTGTGGCTCGTGAGCGGGCTCATGACCGTTGGTGGCGCGCGCTGCTACGCGGAGCTCGCGACGATGCACCCGCACGCCGGCGGGCAGTACGTCTTCCTGCGCGCGGCGTTCGGTCCGCTGGCGGGCTTCCTCTACGGCTGGACGCTGCTGCTCGTCATCCAGACCGGGACCATCGCGGCGGTCGCGGTCGCGTTCGCGAAATTCCTGGCGGTGCTCGTGCCCGTCCTCGGCGCGGACTCCGTGCTCGCGACGACCGGGCCCTTCCGCGTCGACGCGCAGCAGATCGTGGCGGTGCTGGTGATCGCGCTGCTGAGCGGGGCGAACGCGCGCGGCGTCGCAACGGGAAAGCGCATCCAGAACGTGATGACGGTGACGAAGGTCGCGTCGCTCGCGGCCCTCATCCTGCTCGGGCTCCTCGTCGGTCTCCGCGGCGACGCGCTGCGCGCCAACCTCGCGGCGCCCTTCGACACGTCGCGCGCGCACGGTGCCTTCCTCGGCGCGTTCGGCGCGGCGATGGTGGGCGCGCTGTTCTCGTCGGACGCGTGGAACAACGTGACGTTCACTGCCGCGGAGGTGCGCGACCCCGAGCGCACGGTGCCGCGCGCCTTGCTGCTCGGCACAGGGCTCGTCGTGGTGCTCTACCTGCTCACCAACGTCGCGTACCTCGCAGTGCTGCCGGCGCAGGGCACGGCAGGGGGCGCGACCGCGCTCGAGCGCGGCATCGCGCACGCGATCGATGACCGTGTCGGCACGGCGGTGGTCGGGGAGGTGCTGGGCCCGAGCGCCGCGGCCCTGATGGCGGTGCTCGTCATGATCTCGACCTTCGGTTGCGTGAACGGGCTGGTGCTCGCGGGGCCTCGGCTCTATCACGCGATGGCGATCGACGGGCTGCTGTTCGCGGGCGTCGCGCGGTTGAGCGCGCGCGGTGTGCCGGCGCGCGCGATCGCGTTGCAGGGCGTGTGGGCCTCGGTGCTCGCGCTGTCGGGGCGCTACGGCCAGCTGCTCGACTACGTGATCGCGACGGCGCTGCTGTTCTACGCGCTCACGGTCGTCGGGCTGCTGCGCCTGCGCGCGCGGCACGGACACGCGGGAGGCAGCCGCCTGCTGCCGTACGCCTACGTCGCGGCGGCGAGCGCCGTCTGCATCGATCTGCTGATCGTCAAGCCGGAGTACACGTGGCCCGGCTTCGTGCTGGTGGCGATCGGCTTCCCCGTGTATCTCGTCTGGCGCCGACGGAGCTGACCGATGCATCGGCCTTGCCGACCACCAGGCGACGAAGGCTCGCCGGGCGTCTTCGCCTGAGAAGCCGATGGGCCTCGATCTCTCCCCTCCGCCGCCCTACGGACGCGGGCACCTCCGGCCGTTTCCCGGCTGGCGCGCCGCTCTCGGCCCCGGGATCGTCTGGATGGCGCTCGCGCAGGGCTCGGGCGAGCTCATCTGGTGGCCGTACCTGTGCGCCAAGTACGGCCTCGGATTCCTGTTCCTGCTCGCCCCGGCCTGCCTCGTGCAGTGGCCGGTGACGTTCGCCATCGGCCGCTACTCGGCGCTCACGGGCGAGAGCGTGTGGCGCGGCTTCGCGCGCGTGAGCCCGGCGTTCTGCCTCGTGCTGTGGCTGCTGATGGCGGCCTCGCTCCTGTGGTTCGGCGCGTTCGCGTCGGCCGGTGGGACGGCGCTCGCGCGTCTGGTCGACTGGCCACCGTTCGACGACCGCGGCCGCGCCCTGTTCTGGGCGTCGGTCTCGATCGCGATCTTCGCCACGGCGCTGCTGCGCGGCGAGCATACCTACGGCCTGATCGAGAAGGTCATGTGGGCGGTCGCCGTCGTCACGGTGATCGGCCTCGGGGTGAGCGTCGCGCGGCCGGAGCTGCGCGCGGCCTGGCCCGAGTTTCTGCGCGCGCTGGTCGTCCCGCCGGGGCTCGCGCGCCCGTTCGATCCCGCAGACCGGGATCGGCTGCTCACCGCGATCACGTTCGCCGGCCTCGGCGGCTTCTGGACGCTCTTCTACAGCTACTGGGTGCTCGGCAAGGGGATGGGCGTCGAGCCTGCGGAGAGCGGCGACGGACGCCTGCCGGAAGGCGGCGCCGGCGACGCACCGCTCGTCGGGCGCTGGCGGCGCGGCCTCGTCGTCGACTCCGGGATCGGCATCGTCGGCAACCTGCTGACGACGCTCATGACGTGCTTCCTCGCCTTCGCGATCCTCTTGCCGCAGGGCATCGTCCCCGACCAGTGGAGCCTCGCGGCAGAGCAGGCGCGCTTCTTCGAGCTCGCGTGGGGCGGCGTCGGGCGCGCGGTGTTCCTCGTCGTCGCGGCGGCGTTCCTGTGCGACACCTGGCTCTCGACCGCCGACGCGGTGGCGCGCGTCCACATCGAGATGATCCGCTTCTTCTTCCTGCGCGACCGCTTCATCGACGAGCGGCGCGCGTATCGCGCGATGATCGTCGTCCTCACCGGCGTGACCGTCGTCACCATGTTCGGCGCGGAGCCGGGCCCGCTCATCGTGCTGTCGGCGCTGATCGGATTCGTCGGCACGCTCGGGTTTGTCGCCGCGCTGATCGTGCTGCAGCACCGGCGCCTCGCGCCGGCGCTGCCCGCCGAGCTCCGCCCGGGACGGGTGTCACTCGGGCTGCTCTGCGGGTCGCTCGCCGCGTACACCGCGCTCGCGATCGCCTACCTCTGGACGCGCGTCGTCGGTTGATCGTCGATCGGGTGCGGCGATAGAAGACCCGAAGGAGATTCGTGGCTGCCCTCAGGCGGACCTTGCGCCGCGAAGCCGCGCTCCCGGATGCCCCGGCGGGAGAGCCGGGTACGCAGCGGACCAGGCTCGGCGACGACCCCACGACGTGGCCGCTCTTCGAGGACCTGCTCGAGGACGTGCACGCTGCGGAGTCGCGGCCGGCGGCGCAGCCCGAGTCGGCCGCGGCGGACGATCCGTTCGCCGCGGATCTCCTCGCGTGGCGGCGCGACGGCTTCGTCGTCAGGCGGGGCTTCGCTCCGCCGCACCTGGTCGACGCCTATTCCGCGGTGTGCAAAGCGCTCGGACGCCCGGAGGGATGGCACTCGCCGGTGCCGTGCCTGCAGGTGGCGGAGATCCGCGGCCTCTGTCTCTTCCCGGAGCTGATGCGGCTCCTCGAGAGGCTGATCGGCGCGGAGATGGGGCTGCACCTGAACCTCACGGGCTGGGTGAGCAGCGAGCGCACCTGGAACCAGGACGCGTATCTCAATCCCGATTTCGTCGGCGCGCGCTACTGCGGCGTGTGGGTGGCGCTCGACGACATCCACCCGGACAGCGGACCGCTCGAGGTGATCCCCGGGTCGCACCGCTGGGGCGCTATGAGCGGCGCACGGGTGCGCGCGTACTTGACCGACGACGAGGCGCGGCAGATCGGCCACGAGCACGCCGGCGACGCAGGTCACTGGGCGAAGTACGCGGAGCCGTTCGTCACGCGGGCGTTCGAGGAGCGCATCGCGCGCGCGGGCGTCGAGCCGGTGCCGTTTCTCGGCCGCAAGGGCGACGTGCTGGTGTGGCACGCGCACCTGGCGCACCGGGGCTCCGCACCACGCCGCCGCGACCTCGAGCGCAGAGCGCTGATCTCGCACTACAGCGCGGTCGCGCACCGGCCGGACATGACGTTCGTTCGCGATACCGCGGGCGGCGCGTTCGCGACCTTCGACATCCCGCTGTACTGACCCGCCGCGAGCCCAGGCCCCGCGTCGTCGGCCGCGGCTCGGTCGGCCGCGGGGCGCGGTGGCCGCGACCCGGGCGGCGACGCCTACAGCGCGCGGAGGCGGGCGATCACGTCGGCCCAGCGCCCGGGGTCGGTCGTCTGCGGCGAGGAGTGGCAGACGAGGCTCAGGCGGTCGACGAGTCCGGCGTAGCGCGTGGCGAGGCGCGACGGCAGCTCCTCGGGTTTGCAGCGCACGGCGAACGTCTCGAGGACCTCGTCGGTGACGAGGTCGCCCATCTCGGTCCAGCGGCCCTGCCTGGCGAGCGCGTTCAGCTCGGGCTGCAGGTCGCCCCAGCCGTGCGCGTCGAGCACCACGCGGTACGCCGGCGTCGAGCCGTAGAAGGCGATCTGCAGCCGGGTGCCCATCTCGGCGCGCGCCATCTCCTCGTCGTCGAAGCCGGTCACGACCATGGCCTGGCACGCGATCGCGAAGTGCTCGCGCGTGCGTCCGCCGCGCGCGAAGCCCTGCGCGAGCGCCGGCAGGGTGGTTCCGCGCAGGAACGTCGGGCTGTTCAGCGGGTGGACGAAGAGGCCGTCGCCGACCTCTCCGGCAACCGCGGTCATCGGCCGTCCGACGCCGGCGACGAAGATGCGCGGCGGCCCCCACGGGCTGGGCTCGGGCTTGAAGATCGGCGTCATCAACGTGTGGCTGTAGAGCTCGCCGCGGAAGTCGAGCTTCTCGCCCTCGTTCCAGCAGCGCCAGATCGCGCGCAGCGCGAGCGCGATCTCGCGCATGCGCGCGACCGGCCTCGACCAGGTCGCGCTGAAGCGCTTCTCGATGTGCGTCCGCACCTGTGAGCCGAGGCCCAGGATGAAGCGCCCCTTCGACTGCACCTGCAGGTCGTGGCCGACGTTCGCCAGCTGCATCGGGCTGCGCGGGAACGCGATCGCGATCGCGGTCGCGAGCTCGAGTCGCTCGCTGTGCTCGGCGGCCAGCACCAGCGGAAGGAAGGGGTCGTGCGGGCCCTCGAACGTGAACGTGCCGTCGTAGCCCTGCGCCTCGATGCCGCGGATCTCCGCGGGAACGTCGTTCAGGTTTCCGGCGAGTAGCGGCGCGTCGATCTTCATGGGGCGAGACGAAAGCACGCGCGCTCGCGGGCCGGAAGGGTCGCCCGGCCCGTGTGGACGCGAGCTGGGGCGTGCGTCGGCACGCGCGCCCCAGCTCTGCTCCGGCTCAGCGGAAGAGGTCGTCCGCCGGGTCGAGGAACGCCCGGCAGGGCGAGCCGCACTCGAGGTTCTGCAGGGGGTTCTCGCTGCCCGGCGTCGCGAGGTTGGTCGGGCAGAGGCCGAACAGGTTGAACTGGTCGACGCACACCCCGTTCTGCGACGGATCGCGCCACTCCGCGGCGCTGGTCGCCGGCGCGAGCGTGCTCGTCGTGCGCTCGATCGACACGCCCTTCAGCCAGCCGATGTCGCGCGGCGCGCGATACGGCACGACGTGGAAGTAGGCGCCGTAGAGCCCGGCGTTGGCCACGGTCCCCTCGTAGCTGATCGCGTCGATCAGGTTGTCGTCCGGGTCGAGAACCAGGATGCCGTCGGGACACGAGAACTCGTCAGCGTTGGTGAGGTGGCCGTTCTTCAGGTTCGAGTCGAAGAACGGCGCCGGCAGCACGGCGTCGCACTTGCCGGACGCGACGACGTTGGTCGAGGTGTTCGAGAAGCAGGCGACGAAGAAGCCGATACCGGTGCCCGTGTCGTCGGCGAGTACCGTGCCGTTCGGGATCGTCGCGATGAAGTGGGCGTCGCCCGCGTTCACGAAGAAGCCGGTCGAGCACTGCGGGCCCGCACCCTCGACGGCGAGGACCTGGTATCCGCTCAGGTCGGTGCCGGCCGGCCCGGCGATCTCGACGAACTCGTCGCGGTCGTCGTTCGGGATGCCGGCGAAGTCGTCGTAGTCGAACTCGTTCACCCACGGCGGCAGCGTCGTGCCGGCGCAGGTGCCGTTGCTGCACGTGTCGCCGGTCGTGCAGCCGTCGCGGTCGTCGCAGGCGCCGGTCTCGAAGTCGCAGGTCGACGAGCAGCAGTCGCCGCTCGCGGTGTTGCCGTCGTCGCAGTCCTCGCCGGCGTCGACGATGCCGTCGCCGCAGACCTCCTGCGTGCAGTCGGCGCGGCAGCCGTCACCGCTGGTGGTGTTGCCGTCGTCGCAGGTCTCGCCGGCGGTGACGATCCCGTTGCCGCACGCGGTCGCGGTGCAGTTCGCGTCGCAGCCGTCGCCGCTGGTGGCGTTGCCGTCGTCGCACGCCTCGCCCGGGTCGAGGATGCCGTCACCGCAGGTGAGCTGGCATGGGACGGTCGGTCCGGTGACGGTGACCAGGTCCGGGCGGTTGCGCTTGAAGCTCCCCGGTGGCTGCTCGAAGCGGCCGCAGTAGAGCGTCGAGCCGACGCGGAAGCGCGTCTCGACGAACGACACCGGACCGCCGATCGCGGTGTAGGGCGGCCCGGACGCGCGCAGGCTCAGCGTTCCGGCGGCGAACTTGATGGAGCGCACGCCGCCGGCGCTGCCGGCCTTGCCGGAATAGCGGAAGCCGCTGCTGGCGAGCTTCCAGCCGGCGCACGGCAGCGTCACCACGGGGCCGGGCCCGCTCGAGGTCACGGTCTGGATCGAGGTCGCGTTGCCCGAGCCGCAGGTCGGATCGGCGAGCGCGAACAGGCCCGGGTCCTTCCGGTACGTGAAGCTCATGCCGTCCTGCTTCGGGTTCGCCTTGTCCTTGAGCGTGAGGCGCTTGCCGACGAGGAGATCCGCGGCCGAGGCGTGGTGCGCGAGCGCGACGAGTGCGAGCAGTGCGGCGAGTCCTGCGCTCCGGGCAGGGGTCGGGTTGCGCATGGGTCCTCCTGGTCTCGGGGTCCGGCGCTGTCGCGCGTGCGGGTTCCGGCGCTGTCGCGCCTGCACAGACGGCCTCCTATCGTGTGCGCGTCGGCGAGCGCAATCCTCTTCGACCGGCTACGGCCCGAATTTTGTTGACCGGACCGCGAGGCCGGGCCGAAGCCATCTTCACATGACGGCGCCGCCGTTCGGGCTCAGCACCTGTCCGGTGCAGAAGCCGCCTTCCTCCGACACGAGGTAGGCGCATGCCGCGGCGATGTCCTGCGGCTGGCCGATACGGCGCACCGGCAGCCGCGCGACCGCCGCATCGTACAGGCCCGCCGGGGCTCCAGCGCCGTGGATCAGCGGCGTGTCGACGAGTCCGGGAGCGATTGCGTTGACCGTGATGCCGCTCGGACCGAGCTCGTGCGCGAGCGCCCTCGTGAAGCCGATGATGCCGGCCTTCGCCGCGGCGTAGTGCGCGAGCCCCGGACCACCGCCGTTCAGTGCTGCCGCCGACGCGACGTTGACGATGCGCCCCCAGCCCGCCGCGACCATGTCGGCGAACGCAGCGCGGGTCACGCGGTAGGTCCCGTTCAGGTGCACGTCGAGCATGCGCAGCCAGCGCTCCTCGGCGAGTTCGGCGAGTGGCGCGAAGTCGGCGATGCCGGCGCTGTTGACGACGACGTGGATCGGTCCCAGCGTGGCGCGCACGTCGGCGACCGCGCGTGCGACGCTGGCGGTGTCGGCGACATCGACCTCGGCGGCGAGGGCGCGCCGGCCCGTGCGCGCGATCTCGTCGGCGACCGCCTGCGCGCCGCCGACGTGCCGGTCGAGCACGGCGACGTCCGTGCCGTCCCGCGCCAGGCGCAGCGCGATCGCGCGTCCGATGCCGGATGCTCCGCCGGTGATCAGTGCGTTTCTTCCCAGAAGTGACATCCGCTCGGGTCCTCCGTCATCGCTCGGGCACGCGCATGGGGCGTGCGGGTGGGGCTGATCGTATGACGAACAGCCTGCACATCTGCGAACCAGCAGGAGAGGTACACCATGAACAGCAACGGCCGTGCGTCGTTTACGTGCCTCCTTCTCGTCGTCCCTCTGGTTCCCGCACCCGCCTCGGTGACGGCATCCTCCCTCGACGTGGCGAGTCGAGTCGAGTCGATGTCGTCGATGGATGCAACGCACCGATTGACAGCCCTGCCGGGACGCAATAGCGATCCTGCCGTCCGAGATTCGAGCTGCCGTCCACGCCGTCGGCGACGCCCCACGAAGTCGTCGACCACAACCGGAAACCGCAGGAGGACTCATGCGCCCTCGATTCTTCCGACGAACTGGTAGCGCGGCCCTGCTGGCGATGACGCTCTCTTCCCTGGCCCAGGCCGAGCCATCGACGACCAAGGTCTGGGTGTCAGGGGACACGCTCAGGCTCCGCGATATATCGACCGGCGAACCCGACAGCCTCGACGTCGAGAACTGCATGGTCGTGAAGCTCAAGCGCGACGAGGGCCGCGCCTACATCGCCGAGTGCTTCGGGACCGTGATCGCCGGCCCTGGATGCACGGCCGGCTCGATCACCGAGGACGTCAGCGCCGGGAACCCCGAGGATCTCTGGCTTCCGAACGAGGAGCACTATGGCGCCGTCTGCGACACCACCGGTGTCGAGAAGGTCATCATCAACGCCGGGCCGGGCGACGACGTCGTCGGCGTGCTGCTGTCGCACGTGCCGGTCACGGTCATCGGCGCAGAGGGCAACGACGATCTGGAGTGCGAGTCCATCGTACCCAGCGGGATCGCGATCCCGTACTTCTCGACCGTGACCATCTATGGCGGCCCGGGCGACGACTACCTGATCGGCGGACGCGGCAAAGACCACATCAGCGGCGGCCCCGGCAACGACTGGATCGAGGGTGCTTGCGGCCGGGACACGCTGTCCGGCGGCGAGGGCGATGACCACATCATCAGCCAGGACAAGGACTGGGGCTGCAAACCGAAGATCGACCACGTGGACTGTGGCAACGGTGACGACGGGCTCCTGGCGGACCCGACCGACAACCGGGCGCGGTGCGAGCGCAAGTTCGGGTGACCTGGAGCCGAAGCCGGACAGGCAACAGCCGTCAGGGCATCCGCGACGGACCATCCGAGTCGCTGCCCGACGGACGTCCTCACCGGCTTCGCCGACCACGAGGGATGAACCCGCAGGGCGTGTTCATCTGACGTCCGCACCGGCTTCGCCGACCACGAAGGATGGCACCGGCAGGGCGTTCCATCTGACCGGACACCGAACCTCGGTCGACAACCCCCTTCGCGATCACTAAGGACGCGCACCGCGCCGCGGAGCCGCCTGGCCGCGGCGCGCCGGTTACCCGGCCGGCACGTGGCGCGTGAGAAGGAGAGCGCGAAGGATGTTCCTCGACTTGTCGCCAGAGCAGCGCAGGCTGCAGGAGGAGCTCCGCGAGTACTTCGCGGGCCTCGTCACCGACGCCTACGTGAAGGAGATGTCGGACAGCGAGGGCGGTGGCCCGGAGTACACCCGGGTGCTGCGCAAGCTCGGCGCCGACGGCTGGCTCGGCATCGGCTGGCCGCGGCAGTACGGCGGCCAGGACCGCACGCCGATCGAGCAGTTTCTCTTCTTCGACGAGGCGGCGCGCGCCGGCGTGGTCTTGCCCTTCCTCACCGTCAACTCGGTCGGTCCGGCGCTGATGCAGTTCGGCACCGACGCCCAGAAGCAGGACATCCTGCCGCGCATCCTCAAGGGTGAGGTGCACTTCGCGATCGGCTACACCGAACCGGGTGCGGGGACGGATCTGGCGTCGCTGCGCACCCGCGCCGTGCGCGACGGCGACGACTGGGTGATCAACGGCAACAAGATCTTCACCAGCGGCGCCGAGTACGCGGACTACGTCTGGCTCGCGGCGCGCACGGATCCGGACGCGAAGAAGCACAAGGGCATCTCGATGTTCATCGTCGATACCAAGCTGCCCGGCTTCCGCGTGACGCCGCTTCACACCGTCGCCGGCTACCGTACCAACTCGACCTACTACGACGACCTGCGCGTGCCGGCCTCGATGCTGGTCGGGAAGGAGAACGAGGGCTGGGCGATGATCACCACCCAGCTGAACCACGAGCGCATCGCGCTCATGCCGGTCGGCTACATGGGGCGCCTGCTCGACGAGACGATGCGCTGGGCCGCAGCGACGCAGCGGCCTGGCGGGCGCCGCGTGATCGACGACGGTTGGGTGCAGTCCAACCTCGCCCGGGTGCGCGCCAAGCTCGACGTGCTGAAGCTCCTCAACTGGAAGCAGGCGTGGAGCATGACGCACGGCCACGTCAACTTCGCCGAAGCGTCGACCGTCAAGGTCTACGGCAGCGAGCTCAACGTCGAGGGCTACCAGCTCCTGCTCGAGGTGGTCGGCGAGCAGGGCGCGCTCCGGAAGGACTCGGCTGCGGCCGTGCTCGCCGGGCGCCTCGAGCGCATGTACAAGGCGAGTCTCATCTTGACGTTCGGCGGCGGCACGAACGAGGTGCAGCGCGACATCATCGCCATGGCCGGTCTGATGATGCCGCGTACGCTGCGCTGAGACGACACCGGACGCAGAGGAACACACCGATGGACTTCGCGCTGAATCACGAGCAGGAGCAGCTACGCGACCTCGCGCAGAGGATCCTGTCCGATCACGTCACCCAGGAGCGTCTCCGGGCGGTCGAGTCCGGCAGCGAGTGGTTCGATCGCGAGGCGTGGCGCGCGCTCGCGCGGGCGAACCTGATCGGCATCGGCTTCGCGGAGCCGAGCGGCGGTGGCGGGCTGTCGCTGTTCGAGGTCGGCCTCGTGCTCGAGGAGATCGGGCGCCGCGTGGCGCCGATCCCGTACCTCGCGACCGTCGTGATGGGTGGCATGCCGATCGAGCGCTTCGGCAGCGACGAGCAGCGGAGCCGCCTGCTGCTGCCGGTCTCGGCGGGCGACGCCGTGCTCAGCGCCGCGCTGATCGAGCCGGCCGGCGACGCGGCACTCGCGCCCGCGACGATGGCGCGGAAGGACGGGTCCGCCTGGCGCCTCGACGGCCTGAAGACGTCGGTCCCGGCGGCGCACCTCGCCGAGCGTGTGCTGGTGCCCGCGACCACGGGTGCGGGCAAGGTGGGCATGTTCCTCGTCGACCCGCGGGCGCCGGGCGTCGACCTTCAGCGACAGACCGGGACCAGCGGTGAGCGGCTCAGCCGGATCGCGCTTCAGGACGTGGTCGTCGAGGCGCGTGACGTGCTGGGCGACCCGCTCGGCGGCCGCGAAATCCTCGACTGGACGCTCGAGTGTACGCTCGCCGGCCTGTGCATGACCGAGCTCGGCGTCGCAGCGGAGGCGCTGCGCATGACCGCCGAGTACACGTCGAAGCGCGAGCAGTTCGGCAAGCCGGTCGCGTCCTTCCAGGCGGTCGGGCAGCGCGCCGCCGACGCCTACATCGACGTCGAGGCGATCCGCATGACGGCGTACCAGGCGATCTGGCGCCTCGCGCAGGGCCTGACCGCGGCCGAGGAGGTCCGGATAGCCAAGTTCTGGGCGGCGGAAGGCGGGCATCGCGTGACCTACGCCGCGCAGCACCTGCACGGCGGCATCGGCGTCGACGTCGACTACCCGCTGCACCGCCACTACGTGTGGTCGAAGCAGATCGAGCTGACGCTGGGCTCGGCGCACCCGCAGCTCGCCGAGCTCGGCGCCCTGATGGCAGCGCGTCGGGCCTGAGGTCGGGCTCCTGCGCGCCGCTCTGCTCCTTCTGGCGCTGGCGCCCCTCGCGGTGCCGCGTCCGGCGGGCGCGCTCCTGCCGGTCGCGAACGCGAGCGGCGCGGCGCTCTACCAGCGAGAGTGTGCGCCGTGCCACGGTCCGGCCGGGCACGGCGACGGCCCGGAGGCGCCGACCTTCCGCAACACGCCGCGCGACCTCGGGGACCTCGCGCGCGCTGCGCCGGCGCCGCGCATCCTCGAGCGCGTGCGCCGGAGCCGGATGCGAATGCTGGAGATCGACGAGGAGGTCGTCGCCGAACGGCGCAAGCGCATGGTGGAGGAGCTGGTCGGTCATCTACAGCGGATGCCCGATGCACCATGGCCGCTCGTGCGTCGCGGCGCGGACGTCTACGCGGAGCGCTGCGAGACGTGTCACGGTCCGAACGCGCGCCCGGTGACCGTGAGCCTTCTGCAGCGCGGTCCGCAACCAACCGGCCCGCAGCCGCCGCCGGACGTCCAGAAGGCGCACGGCGACGCCGAGCTGCTCCGGATCGCGCGTGGCGAGGGCCATCCCGTGATGCCGGGCTTCGCAGCGGTCGCCAACGAGGAGGAGGCGCGCGCGCTGCTCGCGTACCTGCGCATCCTGTCGAACGGGTTCTCCTGGTACTCGCTCTGGTGCGCGGGCTGTCACGGCGACGAGGGGCGCGGCGACGGGATGCTCGCGACCGGCGTCGACCGGCCGGGCGTCGCGCTCGACCGTGCGTACCTGTCGGCGCAGAGCCCCGCCGACCTGCGCCGCAAGGCGATGCACCTCTTCAGCGACGCGGAGCCCGCGGCGCCGCACTTCCAGCGCGATCTCTCCGACGGACAGACGCGAGCGGTACTCGCGGCGGTGCGCGCGATCCAGGCGGACGAAGCCGGCAAGACCTCCGCCACCGCTGCCGCGTCTCCTGCGATCGGAGCCCCCGAAGCGACACCCGCGCCGCCGACCCCCCTGATGCCGTCTGCGACCACGCCCGCGGCGGCGACGGCAGTGACGGCGGCGACCACGCCCGCGGCGGCGGTGTCGCCGGCCGCGACCGCGGCGCGTGCTCCGATCGTGAAGCCGGCGAAGCCACAGGCCGGGTCGGTGAAGAAGCCGCCCGCGAAGAGGCCCGTCAAGCCGCGGGCGAAGCCGACTCCGAAGCCGAAGTCGAAGCCCAAGCCCAAGGCGAAGGCGAAGCTGCAGGCGTCGCCCGCGAAGAAGCCGGCGACGCCGCGTCCGACGGCGACACCCGCGCCCGTGCTCGCGCCGTGACGCCGGGCGCGCGTCGCTCGAAGCGCTGCCTACCGTTCGCCCTGCGCGCTCGACGAAGCCGATGCGGGCGTCACTCGAGCTTGCCGTGTCGTCCGGCGCCTCCTGCGAACCGCGTCGCACCCGCGAGCGTCTCGCCCGAGCGGATCACGTCGAGCCCGAGCCGGGTCTCGTGCAGCAGGGCGTCGGGCAGCGACATGCCCCACTGCTCGTAGGCCGAGCGGCGGTCGTTGCGCATGCAGATCTGAGGGAAGGAGGCGATGTGCCGCGCGAGATCGAGGGCACCGGCGAGCGCCTCGCCGGGCTCGACGAGCCGGTTCGCGAGACCGATGCGCAGCGCCTCGTCGCCGGACACGCCACGGCCGGTCAGGATCATGTCGAGCGCGTGGCTCTGGCCGATCAGCCGTGTCAGCCGGATCGTTCCGCCGTCGCACAGCGGCACGCCCCAGCGGCGGCAGAAGACGCCGAACACCGCGTCGCGCGCGGCGACGCGCAGGTCGCACCACACCGCCAGCTCGAGCCCACCTGCGACCGCCCAGCCCTCGACCGCTGCGACCACCGGCTTCGCGAGCAGCATGCGGCTCGGGCCCATCGGTCCGTCGCCGTCCTCGGTCACGCGGTTGCCGCGTCCGTGCGAGACGGCCTTCAGGTCGGCACCGGCGCAGAACGTCCCGTTCGCCCCGGTGAGGATCGCCACGGACAGGCGGTCGTCGGCCGCAAAGCGGCGGAACGCATCGGCGAGCTCGGCCGCTGTCGGGCCGTCGACGGCGTTGCGGACCTGCGGCCGATCGATGGTCACGATCGCGACGTTCTCCTGGGTTTCGTAGCGCACTTGCGTCATGGTCGACCCTCCGGCTCGATTCTCGCCCGGAGGATGCGCGATCGGGCGCGACGACGCCAGGCGAGTGGAGGACGCATGACCGAGCACGCGAACGCACTGCGAATCCGTGACCTGTTCCGGGCCTTTCGCGAGGGCGACGCGGCGGCGATCCGCGACAGGCTGCACGCCGAGGCCGTCTGGCACTTCCCGGGACACCGCGGTCGCCTCGCGGGCTCGCACCGCGGGCACGAGGCGATCTTCGCCTTCCTGCTCGACGTGCACACGGCGACCGGCGGCACGTTCGGACTCGAGCTGGTCGACGTGCTGGCGAACGACCGGCACGCCGCTGTGTTCTTCCGCGGCCACGCGACGCGCGCGGGACGTACCCTGGACAACCCGACGTGCCTCCGCATCCGCTTCGTGGACGGGCAGGTGGCCGAGATCTGGGAGTTCGTCTGGGACCTCGAGCACGTCGAGGCGTTCTGGGGCTGATCCGGTGCCGCGACCGGGCACCCGGGCTCCCACCGCAGCCGGCACAGCGGTCGGTTTTTTTGCTGCAGCACGGCGAATGAGGTTTTTCGCGAGACCCGGACCGGTGCTAGGGTGGCGCCGCTCCGTAGTCCGGAGCGGGCCCGCTGCCACGTGAGCCCGAGGACGAAAGGCAAGGTCATGTTCCGCTCACCCCTCCGTCGGGTCGCGACGGTGCTCGTCGCGCTGCTCTCGTTCGCCGCCACCGCGCGTGCGCAGACAGGCGCCACGCTGACGCCGAACCTGCGCAACCACATGGTCAACAAGGACATCGCGGCGGAGCGCTGGACGATCAACGTGAACCTCGCGTCCGACGACCCGAACAGCGTCACCAACGTCACGGGGAACATCTTCCGTGCCGATGGCGGGCCGCCGAGCTTCGTGCTCTGCCAGGTCCGGCCCGACTCGAGCGGCACGCTGACCGACCCGTCGAGCACCTTCCGCCTCACCTGCCAGGGCGCCGACGCCTGCCAGACGACGGCGACCCGCTGCGCGCGCGAGGACTGGACGCCGATCAACGACGACGTGCAGATCCCGGCGAGCTTCTTCCTGCCGCAGGCCGGGCTCGGCAGTGTCGCCAGCACGTCGTCGGCGTGGCCGGCGCGCGCGTCGCGTCTCGGCGCCTTGCTGGCGGACGCACTCTCCGGCGCACGACGCTGGCTGTCGCCTGCGCCGACGGTGCCGCCGCCTGCGAACACCGCGGGCGGCGCGAGCAGCCGTGGCGCGACGCTGTCGCTCGACCGGCTCAACTTCCTGGTCAACAAGGACGTCGGTACCGAGCGCTGGTCGATCTCGTTGAACTTCGTTCCCGTGCAGCGGCCCGAGGGCGGCGTGGTGCCGCTGCTGCAGAGCGTCACCGGCAACGTCTTCCAGCCCGACGGCTCACCACCGAGCTTCATCTTCTGTACGCAGCGCGGCGACTCGACCGGCTCGCTCGACGATCCGTCGAGCGAGGTCCGTCTCTCCTGCCAGGGTACGGGCGCGTGCGACTCGACCGCGCGCGACTGCGCGGCGTCGCGCTGGAGCACCATCTCCGACGACGTGCGGCTGCCGGCGAGCTTCTTCCTGCCGCCCGAGGGGCTGCCTTCGACGCTGCAGTCCGACCCGGAGATCGTCGTGATCGGCCGCACGTCGGATCCGCCGTCGATCATCACGGGCAACTTCTCGACCACGCATGGTGCGGCCGCCGCGCGACCGCAGGGTGGCTGTCCGACGGGAGTGGCGTGCTTCGTGCCGTCGCTCGGCAGCTGCGAGGACGT
>Ga0172362_10000358_pt1 | contig 36812 bp, 30 predicted proteins | sample LakKivs1_kivu2a2_FD_114534 | JGI IMG/M metagenome (GOLD analysis project Ga0172362, IMG submission 114534) | Sediment microbial communities from Lake Kivu, Rwanda - Sediment s1_kivu2a2 | ecosystem: Environmental > Aquatic > Freshwater > Lake > Sediment | place: Rwanda: Western Province, Lake... | reverse complement strand
GATGTGGAATGTCCAGATAACAAAAACTACAGGCTAACGGGACTCTCATTCGTGTAAACCATGAAGTTCAACCTAAAAAAACAATCTGGCTTGGCCAAGCTCAGGGAGGCCTGCCCAGAGATCAGGCCCGATGATCTAGACGGGGCCAGTGAGGAAGAAATTGTCTCCTTGGCCAGCAGGATAGAGAAGAAGGCTTTTGGTCCTGGCGGTTCTTTGGGGCCTTCGTGGACGCAGGTTGATAATTCAAGTCCATACAAAAGTTCGTATTACACGACTGCCGTCCCACAGTTCGGTGGCGGCGGAGATGGGTATTACCCGAACAGGAACAAGCTTCCCGGCGGGACGAGCAACCAGACCAACAAATCGCAGAACTCCGACGAGCAAACGAGGGGACGAACGGAGGACGCGACTCCAGAGCTGAAAAGGCTCAGGATGATGGAGCTGGAGAGGTCATCATTACCTGATCCAGAAGGTGAATACGTCGTATCATTCAAGCTAAGGCCATGGGATGACCCGGAACAGATCAAGAAGATGCTTGGAGAGGGGGCCGAATCCGACGGGATAGAGGTGAGGGTTGTGGTTGATTCATTCGATGAAGCAGTGGGCAAGCAGCGTGGCTCGCCCCAAATCATGGTGAATAGAAGGACGAGGAGATGATGAAATGATACTTGAGAGTCTGATCCAGAACGAGATGCGCGTGTGTTTGGACTGCGCCAAGGCCACCTTGGTGAAGGGGTCCAAGATCACGATCGCTGACGAGTTCTACCAGCATAGGGACGTGCAGGGGGCCATCAAGGCTGGCTTCTGCAAGGTCCTAGGCGACCCGCCACCAGCGTTCGCGCAGATCCCATCCGAGAAGAAGATCAAGTTGAAGAACATCTGGAAGTCGAAGATCGCCCTCGACTGCGTGAAGGGAACCGTCGAGCCTGGTTGCCTCATCGAGATCCCAGAGAGCGCCATGTCGTTCAAGGAGATCCAGAACGCGCTCGCTTGGAACATGCTTTGCGACCCCAGCGCCCCTCCGAAGATCGTGGACATGGCCTCGAAGGCCGTGACGATTGAAGAAGTCAAGATGTCCAGTCCCTCTGCCCAAGTCGCAGCGACGACCAAGAAGGGCGAGAAGGCGGGCAAGAAGAAAAAGGCGAAGGCGATCAGCCGAGTCGCTGATCCCGAGGAGGCGGAGGAGAAGGACGAGAACATCGCCCTGTACAAGGAATCCAAGGTCATCGACCCGTCCGCCGAAAAGGCGAAGAAGATGCTCGAGCCTCCGAAGGCCCAGCCCAAGGCGGAGGAGCCAGACAGGTTCGACTTCCTGTCCATATTCGGGGAAGACGACAAGAAATGATGCTTCGATGGGAGAACGGACGCTACTACGCCATCGAGGATGGCGTCAGGCTCGCCGAGCGCCAAGCGCCGCTCGGCGAGACGCTCTCGCATCGCAACATCATCCATAGGATCAAGTCTCTCATCGAGGATGGCTTGCAGGTCAACGGGGCCAAGCTCCGCTTCGGCATGCATGGAGACGGGCGTTACAACCCCTATCTGGACATGACGGCTAGCCCGCATGGCATGTCCGGCCTCACCGTTTCTCCCCATCGCATGAGGAACGGGGACGTCGTGATCTTGGTCGGCGAGGACAGGACGATGATGCCTGGCCACGTCGTTTCCAAGGGGCGAAGGGCCATGATCGAGCTTCCATGGAAGGAAAGCAAGGGGAAGCGCTTCTTCGTGTTGGACGAGGGAGGCAATGGCTTGGTGACCGTCACGCTCGGATGCGACGGGGGCGAGGCGGTTAGGGCGGTGACGCCGATCTCGGTTAGCAGCTGGCTCGCGTGTGACTGCCCCTTGACGACCCAAAAGTACGCGCTTGAGGGCGAGGACAAGATGATCCGTTGCCCGGATGGATGTCTCCTCGAGCCAGAGGACGCGAAGCCGTTCTCGCAGGACGACCTGTCGGCGCTTAACAGGATCGGGCTGGCGGGCATCCTAGGCAAGCGAAGGCTAAGGCGGGTGAGGCAATGTCAAGGATAACGGTCTTCAAGACGGTCTTCTGGAAAGAGGCGGGGCGCGAGGTCTCAGGGAAGGTCAAGCAGATATTGCACGATCACGTCGTGGTGGCCTGCGCGTCGGGAGAGTACATCGTCCGCAAGGACCAGGTGTACCTGAAGAAGCCAGAGCCGAAGGAAAACACAGATGCTACACCGAGTCCTGATCGTCGCATGCCATGAGGAATCGAGGGAGCAGGCCTTCCTCCTAAGCCGATTTCTTGAGTCCTGCGGCTACTCCACCGAAAACACACACGTCGACACCGAGGGCGAGTCGAAGATAAAGATCGACCGCCTGCTGGAGAACGGGATGTCGGTCTCCGACTTCCTTGGAGTCGTGTTCTTTGACGATGGCGGGAACGAAGAAATATCCGTGGATCTGGCCAAGAAGGTGCTCAAGGCCGACAAGGTTCTCGGAGGGTTCTCGGCGCTTGGATGCGCGATCCTACACGAGGCGGGGGCGCTCAAGAAGGCCTATGTATGCGCTGGCCTGCCAGAGGAGTTCTACAAGGACGCCAAGGGGAAGGTGGAGTCGCCCTCTGTCAGGTCCGACAAGATCATCACGGGATTGGGAGACTGCGCGACTGGCTTCGGGGTGGTCTTGGTTGACGCCCTTGGAGGTAAGGTGAAGCGGATCATCAAGAGCAAGGACGAGGACGACGTGAAGGTCACCGTTCAACCAGACGATTCCAAGGTCAAGGTCATCATGGCTAGGGGCTCTGACGGCTGGAAGGTCGTCACGGCGTCGCCCTCCATGAACGAGACAATGTACAAGGCGGTCAGAGAGGTCGCCCATCATGCCGTCATATTGGCGCAATCGGAGTTGGAAGATCCGAATCGGATGAGCCAAGCCGTGGTCGAGCTGGCCTTCGGGGACGAGGGGCCAGTCGTCGAGCGGCTCGAGACGGACGAGCCTGAACGATCGGGAGAGGTTAGGAGGAAGGTACAGCTGGAGCGCGAGCTGGCTCGCGAGGGCGTCTTCATGCAGCCAGATGGCAAGATCTACATGAGGGGCAACCCAAAGGGCAAGTCGATGAGCCATGACGAGGCCATCGAGGAGTTGATGAGGCTGGAGCTTGAGGCGCTGGAAGACGAAATCAAGGAGGGGGAAAGCCCAGACAAGTGGAGCTCGCTTTGCTCGCGCAGGCATAGACACGTCATGCGATGTCTCTTGGCCATGCTGGAGATGATGGGCGTGAAGGTTTCCTACAAGTTTGCCTCAGTCGGCGGGCCGTTCCTTGGCTCGACATCCATTGGTGGGCCGAATTTCGGGACGGCTGTCAGCGACATGGACTGGAGAGCTCGTGTTTGGCCAGCATCTGAGGATGAGGAGTGGATGAAGGACAGGGAGAAGTTCATCGAGGATCTGCCCCGCTACAATCCAGAATACGTGGACCAGTCTCAGAACGACAAGAATGCCTACGGGGTATATTACGTGTGGCCCGAGAAGAACCGCGGGCCGATCCCGTGGGCGGGTTCAATCAAGGAGATGAAGGACAAGAGCCCGTATAAGATCAACGACGCCCTTAAGCCGTAGGAGATAACTGATCTATGATCATCATATTGGCCGCAGCGGCCCCGACCGAGGCCGAAATCCAAGCGGAAATAACCAGGATAAAGAACTCTCCTGAGGGGCAGGAAATTTTCAATCCAGATCTCCTCAGGGAAAGAGCAATCAGCAACCTTATTAGTAAAACCGTGATTGCCCCAGATCCTGAGATTCCAAGCGGGACTTCTTTCGAGGTTGACGACGAGCCAGCTGTAATGCCAGCTCCGAAAAAAACACCGACTCAGGTTCCTACACCAGAACCAGCATTGCCAACAGAGCTCCCCAAGGAAGAAGACAACATCAACGCCTTGGCTCAGATGCTCTATGAAGAGTACCAGACGGCTGAGGATGATCGGAAAAACGACATCATCAACGAAGTGGGCAACCTTCCTTATGGGAACTCGACCCTAGCCAACTGGCTTCAGAACCGCATGCAAGACAAGAGTACTCCATGGATAATGGAGGTCATTAGCAAGCCTAACATCAGAGATTTTCTGAAGTTTTTGATCAGTGGCGCCGCGAAAAGGGCCAGAGAGTTCAAGCCGAAGGCCGCTAGCAAATTTGGCAAGTATTTCGACGAGAGAGGTGGCATCCTAAAGGATTACATCCCACGTCACCTGATGCAAGTTGAGACTCCTAGCGAATACCTATTTCAGTTAGTAAAGAGCAGGCCGATTGGGTACATGGGCAAAAACAACAAAGACATGGAGAAAGCTTTAGCTAGTTTTGATAGCGTTGATGACGTCTTCCTTACTAGGAGCCCAGATGCGGAGTTCGTGAAACAATATCTCGACGATTGCATGGTGTCCGAGGCCTACAAATGGAACAGGTGGGAGATTGGCGGAAAATATGCCCAGCCAAGAAAGAACCCCATACCAGCGGGGTACGAGGGAAGCAGGACGTATAACGCGTTCGAAAACTTGAACCGAATATACGGGATGCTAGCTCCTATTTTGGGGTTGCAGACACACATACCAAAACAAGACTTCCAACGCCTTTTCGGTTTCAGCGCCTCAAAGAGTGGCGACTTGCCAATAAGGCTAGAGCCATCCATAGTGAAAGATCCGATAGACCACACAAAAACGACCAGAAGTCACAGAACTGGAGACAAGAAGAATTACGCGATCTTGGGGCTCATGAACCGATTACTCCTGAAGCCATACATTCTGAACGACGCCAAGGCAGAGGAGATGGCGAAGATCGAACAGGATCTGAACGCCAAGCTCCCCCCGGATCAACAGATCAGCCTCAAGAGAAAGGACTATGTCCATCCTGGCATTTTGTACATAGAGCAAGAGATGGTGGATTCCACAAAGAACGAGCTTGGTCCAACGTACGTCAGGGAAACCAGGATCAGAGTGTCAAGGAGCAGAGTGTTAGGTCGTGATCAAGTTTCAATAGAAGTACAAGGAGAGGGCGAAGAGGGGCAAGCAACAAGTCACCAGTTTTCGGAACAGGAAAAGAAATCGGATATAGGCAGGCCGAAGAAGATCGAGAAGCCAGTACTTTCCTCTTACCCATCGGTGATATCTTCTGGGCCATTGGCCCCGAACATCGCCAAGGAATTCTTCCCTAAAATTAAGGTTGATACCGAATTTGGACAATACGAAGTCGAGGATCCGACTTGGACCATAGTCGAGGAGATACAAAACAGGAAGGAAGAACTGAAGAAGATCCTGCCATCCACTCCTCCTTTGCCAGAAGACATGCTGATCGTTCCGATAATACCGACCGAGCTTTCCAAAAGAAGGCTAGACGTCAGGACGCCAGAACAGCTCAGGCAGCAAGATCAGGAAATGAAAAACATCCTGATGGGCATGGTGAACCCCACAGGAGACCAGAGCATACAGGATCCAATAGCATATCTGAGCGATCAGCTAACGAAGTACATGGGCGGCGGTAAAGATGAATTCGAGTTCGACATAAAACCAGTCGCTGGCAGATATCTTGTGATCAGGCCAGTTGGTCCGAAGATGACTCATGAGCGGGTTGTCGAGATGATGCCTGCCGTGTCTAACTCTCTGGCGCTCCTCACTCACGACAAGACTCCACACATCTTTGATGAAAATGGGTTCACGTCCGACTCGAAACTGAGGAACGAGATGGTTCGTGGATATCTGCTCTCAAGGGACGAAACCTTGGTGCAGAAGCCCGAGGCCTACAAGAACGTATACGACAAGTACATCGCGGATCAGGCGCATAAGTTGTCTAGGGAAGAAGTCGTCAGGAACAAAGTCCCCGAGTTGCTCGAGAAGTACAAGATCCCCGAGGAGGAGACGATCTCCAAGGTAGATAAGTTCTACAATGCCTTCGGGGAAAGTGGCATCCTCTCTATGTTAAGGCAGAAACAGGCAATATCTGGTCTTCTTGGGAAGGCCGCTGACAGGCTTTACGGAGCAGAGACGCCGTTGGAGAATCTCATCTCGAAGAAGTGGAGGACCATTGATGACAGGGAACATAGGATCGACCTATTGAAGAACTCGGTGGCTCACGAAATCGCGAAAAACCTGACGTCAGAAAATACACTCGATCCAACGATCAACAAAATCACCCAGATGCTGGCTCCTTACGACTCCGTAAGGAAAGACCTTTTCGATAGACTGTCCCAGGCGGAAAAGAAGTCAAACCCTAGCCTCCTCCACAACGTCTACAAGATCGTCAGCGAGGTCATGGGTGAGATGATAGGCCTGCTCATGCGCGAGGAGCTCGGGGCGTCCAGGGCTGACGTCGAGGCCGCGATCAGCATGCTCCGCATCGTCAGGCTCGCGATTTCCTGCCGCATGATGACCAAGACGGGGTAATCGAATGAGGGAGGATGACCTCAAACGCGCCATCCTCTCCGTTTCGAGGGCGGCATCCCAAGCGGGGATCAAGGACTCCTTCTTCGTCGGCGGGTATCCGCGCTCCGTCGCAATGAAGCTCTCGCTTTCCGACGTCCATGACTTGGACATCGCCACGGCCAACGTCGGGAAGGCGTCGACGCTTGCGGGACTCGTCCAAGAGGATCTGGGCGCTGAATCAGAGCTCCTACACAGGACGATGAGCGTCAGGCTCACGTCAAACGGGCTTGAAATGGACTTCCAAGGCCCGATGGACGACCCGAAGGTCACCGAGTATTTGCACGAGCTTGGCATAAACCCAACCCCTTTGACCAAGAACATTTACGCCAGGGACTTCACCATCAACTCCCTCGCGATCCACATCGTGGAGCCTCGTATCCTGATCGACGTGACGGGCAGGGCCAATTCCGACATCAAGGCCAAGAAGATTGCGTCCATACTTCCAGCCGAGCGGGCCGTCCCCAACAACGTACTGATGATCACGCGGGCGCTCCGCTTCTCAAAGAAGTACGGGTTCGAGATTGAGGAAGAACTGTGGTCGGCGATGAAGAATAATGCTAGGGAGATGCACGGTAAGCTGAGCCCAGAAAGGCTGTCCATTGAGGCGTTCGTCCTGTCCGAATATGACGTCTCGAGGGAACTGGCCGAGCTGGGGTTACGGGAGTTGTCTACCCCGCAAATGATCTCCGCAGGGGAGAAGGCGTCCGAGGAATAACACCATGCCACAGATAGACTTGACGCTCATAGGATTGCCCGATTTCTTCAAGTCGAAGAACAGGGTGTCTGACGACGAGGCGCTGAGCCTCTATAACGTTTGGGCGTCCTCCCCTCCTGGACAGGACATAGTCGCGGAAGGGGCAAACGTCAGGAATCTCGTGTCGAAGGGCCTGCTGAAGCCACGGGGAATGCAAGAAGGCATGTCCTCAAAGTACCAGCTGACCACGGAAGGCCGTAGTATCCTGATAGAGATAGTCACGAACCTGCAAAGCAAGATGAAGCAGAACCCAGAGCTGCCGAGACTATCCAAGATCAGGTCGCGGGCAAAGCGGGCGCGGCAGACGTTCGTGAAGAAGGCCTCGCTCGACAGCCAGATCGTGGTGGTGAGGGTGGAAGGGTTCGATGCTGATAAGGGTTAGCCGCTCACATGAGGCCGTCTTCAGGAGAAATCTGAAGTCTCTCCCTTGCAGGATATCATCCTGCAAGGACTTCGCGCTGGTCATCGAGGTGGACGACGACGACGTTGAGGAATTCATGGAGCTCGCCGACGACCTTGGGATGGACATAGACGAGTACGACGAGAGCCTCCAAGGGAGCAAGCCCCGCCGCCCCGAACCAAAACCCATGGGAGGTGAAGGCGAGTGGCGAGAATTGATCTGATCCGAATAGCCGACGACATGGCGTCGCGCTCACAGGGCCTCATGTTCGTAAGGCAGCTACCCGAGATGTCGGGGATGCTCTTCAAGTTTGACAAGCCAGACATACTTAAGTTCTGGATGGCCAACACCTACATCCCGCTCGACATCGCCTTCGTCAACAAGGAAGGCGTCATTGTCAAGACCGAGAATCTGGTCCCGCTGTCGCTCAGGACCGTGACGAGCGGGAGCCCATGCGTGATGGCCATCGAGGTCCCATTCGGCTCGTTGGAGAAGGCTGGAGGGGCCGTTGGCAAGAAGGTCAAGGTCGACTGGGAGACGAAGTCACTGGAATTTCATGATTAGGATCATCCAATACGCCGCCCCGCAGAACCCGCTGCCAGAAGACTTCCCTGGCGACGAGTTCGAGTATTTGGGCGAGGTCCCGCCCCCAGAGCAGATCGCGGGGAAGTTACCCATTCCGAAGAACCTGCCTCCCGTGACTCCAGCTCCGAGGGGCCAGATGGGCAAGCCATATTACGAGATGGCCGACTTCACCTTCCTCCCATTCGGACAGGAACCAGAGGTCATTCCAGAGGATCCCGCCAAGATGTTCGAGGAAGTGAAGGCTCCCGAGAGCCCGATCGAGGAGATGAACCGTAGGTTGAAGAACGACGTGAGGGCGAAGATCTGGCAGTCGTTGAATGGCGCGATCCCGTTGAAGATCGTGTATCAGACCCTACGCGACGACATGGGCGGGAGTTCTACGTCGGAGAGGGTTATCAGGCCCGACTACGTGTTTTGGGCTGGTACCAACAGGCATATTCTCGTTGCTTGGTGTGAACTACGCAACGCGTGGCGAGCCTTCGCGGTTGACAACATCGCGCAGGCGGACCTGATAGGAGAATGACCATGGACGAGATGGAAAAGAACCTAGACCTTGAGGACAAGGCAGAGCCAATAGAACAGGGCGTTCTAGACGGATTGAAGCTCCCTGAGAATGGTAAGTCCTGCGCAATGCTGTGTGGCGAGCCAGAAGTCATCCAGAAGCTGATGGAGAGCCTTTTGGGAATGGCCGACTTTGCCGACGAGCAGGGCATGCGCGAGGAGGCCGATGCGCTTTCCGCGCTCATCGCAGACGTCAAGATGATCAAGGCCGCCCAGTACGAGGGATTCCAGAACTACTGGCTCGCGAACACGAGGGCCTTCGAGCTCGCCTTCAAGAACCGCTTCGAGTCCCAGAAAGAGGATAAGAAGTCGTTCCACCAGGCATGGATGGAAACCCTTCAGGACTACATGGACTCGCTCCTCGGCCCGCAGACGGAATACATCGGGAAGAACCTCAAGACGGCCCAGTACGAGGGTTTCCAGAACTACTGGCTGATGAACAGCAGGGCGTTCGAGCTAGCCTTCAAGAAGAAACTCGAGGCGCAGTCGGAGAAGGAAAAATCGTTCTGCAAGGCTTGGATGGAAACGCTGGAAGACTATCAGGACTGCGAGGAAAGGCAGGACTTCCTAGAGAAGGCGCTGACGAAGACCGCCTCGGTCACGGAGGAGGACATGGCCCTCGCTGTGTTCGCAGAGGCCGACCGAAGGAAGGTCACGCTGGCAGACCTATATTGCGAGTGGGCCGATTGTCACAAGGAGGCGCTGACTGGATTCCTCGTCGTCGCCTCGAACAAGATCCAGAATGGCGTTGACGCGCCGACCGCCGTCTACGAGGCCTTGGATTACTACGCTTCTGGAGCCCACAGCAGGAACACGGCCAGGAGGATCTTGTCTATCGCCAACAAGATCGAGGACAATCTTAAAAAAAAAGCGGGCCTGATGGACAAGATCAGGCAGATGTGGTGGAAAGTAAAGTCTGGTGCAGCAGACTTTTGGGACTGGATTACCTTTCAGAGGGGCGTGGCCAAACAACACATCAACAGGCTAACCTCAATGGGGAAGTGGTTCATCAAGCAATACAACAGGTTCAAGTCCGAGTTGAAGGCATCTCCCAAGGCGGCGATTGACCCCGCGACGCTCAATAGGGTCATGGCCCCGTACCTCGAAGAACTGAGAAGCGTGGTTCAGCTAATCAAGGCTCCTGGCAGCGCCGCTAGAATCCCAGAGATGCCAGAACTAATCATTGGCGGAAGCGTGAACCCGATGTACTGGGACTCGGACATCAACGGCATGGGCCTTCACCAGTTCGAGAGCTACATGAACGACATATCCGACATACTCGCCCAAGTGGAGCTCGCGGCGAAGGACTATGACGAGTCGCTCAAGGAAGGGACTATCGGTACGACTGGCCCGAGCAAGGCTGGAGGCTTCGAGATGATACTGGTGAACGCGGTATCCGTCGCGACGTCTAGACTCGCCCAGGAGTTCAAGGCCTATTCAAATACGATCAACTTCGCCAACATGATCAACGACATCAAAGCAGTCCCATGGGCCGCCAAGATAGATGAAGCGGCCAAGAACGCTGGCATCGTACAGGGAAAGGCAATGTCGAGGGGATCTGTTTCTGATGCCACGACGGACCTGGTTGGAGTCTGGATGGACGTCGTGAACGGATACCTGAACAGCCTCATCCAGGAAATAAAGACGTCTACCAGCCCGAACAACGTGAGGGCGAAGAACATCCAGCAAGTGGAGAACATGTACAGGAAGAGCGCGGGAGAGATCACGGCCCGCCTTTCTGACCTGATCATGGAAAAGTTCGACTTGGGGGCATGATCGTGAAATCCATCCTAGACCTATTCATCGAGGAGGCGGATAGGCTCGACACGGCGGGCGACAGAGATTCCGCCGACAGGATAGACGTCGCCGTTTCCATGATCACGGCAGGGGAATGCCCCAAGGCCATCGTCGCGCTTTCTGGAGTTGCACAAAACAACGTCAGGGTTGCTGGGCTTTGGTCTGACTTGAAGGACCTGACGAGCGGTGTGTCCATCAAGTCGCTTCAAAACGCGGCCCACGCTGCCAGCCAGCTGCAATCTGTAGCCGCCGTCCCAACGCATCTCCCTAACGAGAAGGTGGTCGGCAGGTTCGCGGACCTGGAGAAGGCGATCGGGAAGGTTCCTACGGTCTTCGCGGACGAGTTGAGGGGAAAGATAGACTCCGTCAGGGACGAGGTCAGCAAGCCAATGACTCCCGAGAGGAGCCAGAAGATATACAACGCGGCGGCTGAGATCGTGAAGGCGTTGTCTCCCGCGAGGCTGATATCGTACAGGTGGAACGTACCCATGGAGCCTGAGGAGATTGCCCGACCAAAACCAGAGGCAGAAAAGCCAGTTCCTCCCGTCTCAACGCCAGCCCCTGCTCCACCTCCAGCCCCATCCCCAGCTCCTGGACCAGCCGCTCCTCCAGAAGAGAAGATCAAGCCAGCGCCAGAAAGCAAGGAGCCAGAAAAGCTAATCAGCCCTCCAGAGAAGGAGGAGGAAAAGCCAGCCGCTCCGATGGTGAAACAATATCCTATCCTCAAGTCGTCTAAGGGGATTCTGTCACACATAATCGCGGCAGTAAACAACTACCTCTTCACCTTCCTCAGCTCGTTCGAAGACAACTCAGAAAAGCTGCTTGCCATGGAGGAACAGATCAAGGACTCGCTCATCAAGTTCGTCCAGAAGAGCATAAGCGAGACAAAGGAAGACCCTAGGGCGATGCCCACGAGTTCAAAGGTACAGCAAGAAGTGAAGGAAGTCGTCAGGGACTTCCTCGCCAGAACCATGCCAGAGCTCGTGGAGGGCCAGAAACCAAGTGGGGACGTGTCTTTGACCCCCCTAGCCGAGCAGTTCTCCAAGATCATCGCGGAGGAAGCGGCTGGACACGGGTCAGAGTAAATGAAGGAACCAGCCCAAACACACAGAACAAAATAAAGTAAGAGGAGACAGGTCCTGACGCGCCGTAATCAAAATGTGTCAGACAGGTGTGTAGCCTGGAACGATAGGAGAATAGCCATGCAATTCGTGACAAGCCGGATCAAGACCACTTCAGTTTCTGTGGGGGACGCCGTGAGCGGCGAGAAGAAGGCTTCCAGGACGCTGGACCAGATTCTTGATGACATGAAGGGGCAGAAACAAGTCAAGACTGCTCAATGCAATTCCCCTGTCGGAGGCGAGGTCGAGAAGTCCTGCGTCACGGCGGAACCAGCTGGCCAAGTCGAAGACGCGGCCTGCGGTGGCCCTGCCGTAGAAACAGCCTGCTCCAACATGGCAGCGCCAGCTGACGAACTCGAAGTTGCCGCCGTCAGCCCGCTGACCGACGAAGAGAGCCTGGGCCTGTTGGGCAAAGACCCGAACGACCCGAACAACCCGAACCCGAACGACCCGAACAAGAGGGAATCAGCTCCCCTGTTCGCGTCCAACAAGCCCATGATCCTCAAGGTGGCCAAGAAGGCAGATTTCAGGCCGTGGAACCCCGAGGAGATCATCAAGGCTTGGAACGGATATGGAAGCCAGGAAAAATGCGTGGTTGCGTCCAAGAATCTGACGAACGATCCCAAGGCCTACTGCTTCCTGCTCCAGACGGCAAGCGAAGAGGCCACCAAGCTTCTGAAGACGGCCTCGGCCAAGCCAGAGGGCGAGAAGAAGGTTGCCTCCCCGAAGGCGATGTTCAAGAAGATCGCCAGCCTGTCTGAGAAGGACAGGAGCAAGCTGTACGAGTACTGGAAGACCATGTATGGCGAGCAGTATGCGAATGCCATGCTGGAAGACTACGTGAAGTAAGAAACAAGCTCGTATCGCGAGCAGCGGCGAGCCTACTGGAATCGCGCCACGCGAACGGGCCAAGTCCTAGAGGTCCGTCAACGACGTGGCGCTAATTTTTGGGAGAAGAGAGATGAAGAAGCAGACCAAGATCGCCGCTGGCGAAAAAGAAGATCCAGGAACTCAAGTTCCAGAAGTCGGCGATGTGGGTCCAGAAGCTGCTCCCGCCGAAGCCGTTCCAGTCACCCATGCTGCTCCAGCGCCCACGGAGCAAGCCGCAATGCCCGCAGCTCCAGAACAGCCAGTTGGCCAACCCAACCAGGGAGCGACTAGCTTTGCGAACTTCGAGGCGATGAAGTCGGCAGTCGAAGAGGCGGACAGGGCGATCAAGCAGAACCCAGAAGCCGCATCCAGGATATACAGCGTCGACACGACAACCGATCCCCCATCGTTCACACTGAAGATAAAGCCCGCACAAAAGGTTGCCCCCAAGGCATCTTTGCAGCGCCCGACCAAGAAGGCTAGTAAGATCCTTGCAGAAGCCTTCCCGGCCGAGTGGCTGAAGGCGATGGGCCTGTAACTGGAGACTGAAACATGAAGATGTCAAAGTGTGAATATGATGGCATGGATTGGCTTGACGCGCTCAAGAAGGTCAAGCCACAACAAGAGCAGGAAGCCAAGCTGGCCGCGAAGACCGAGGACGCTGAGACCGTCGAGTCGGCCCTCGAAGACACCTCCAAGATCGTCTTTGGCCTGCCTGACGAGAGAACCAAGCCAGAAGTCATCATGGACGCCTCCAAGGAATCCATGGACAAGGCAGCCCAGGCCAGGGTCGTCAACGAGATCAACGGCCTGAAAGATAAACTGAAGTCGAACGGCGTTGACCCAGTCAGCCTCGGCGTCGTGAGCAAGGCCGAGTGGGACGCGATGGCCAACGTTTCCAAGGCCGAGCAACTGGCCAAGAAGGCCGCGCTGCTGGCCGAGAAGAACGCCAAGAGGGAATGGGAAGAACGGGCGATGAAGGAGCTTCATGGCTCCAAGAAGGCGAGCGAATACAACCCCGAGTTCGACAAGCTCGGCAGGGTCGCCCCTATGACCGCCAAGGAAGACGCGGTCCCATCGAAGCAACAGCTCCCCAAGAACGCTGCCTCCATCGCCGACCCGACGAGGATCGACAAGCTGGCGAGCGAGCCCACGGAACACGACAAGGCCGTCACGTCCATCAGGCAGGAGAAGGCCCGCAAGGAGATCGAGGCGGCTAAGGCGAAGTACCAGACCAATATCCCAGACGACTTCGTACCCATGAAGTCGTCGGGTGTCATAAGGTCTGGAGCCAAGAACGACGAGGACGCGGGTATCAGGTACAAGGCCCCGGCCAACCAGATCTCTATGACCGACGACGTTTCTGGGGCCTCGCCGCAGGAAATCAAGGACAAGCTGGAAAAGCTGTTCATGGACAGGATCGCCGACCACGGAGCTGACATCAGGAAGGCGAACGAGGAACGGAAGGCTTCGATCAGCAGGCCAGAGCCGAAGAACGAGGAGCCATCGAAACAGACTCCCACTTCGACCAAGGACATGCAGCAAAGGCTAATGGAACTGTGGATGCCGGAGACCCCAGACAAGAAGGAATGAGCGGCGACCCGCTGAGCGCGGGCAGCTTCCGCTCGATGAACGAGCTGAAGTCGCGGCTTATAGAAATGGGTCCAGCGCCTGAGACCTATGATCGGCTATTGAACTTGGTGAGCGATAAAGACAAGGACAGCGCGAAGGACGCCCTCGCGAAGTTCTTTCAAGGATCGGCGACGGCCCTCTGCTTCCTGTACGGATGCCTGGTCCGATCCGGGAAGGCGAACGCAGTTGACGAGGAAATCGTAGCGGAGATAGCGCAAATGCATCCCCAAGAGAACGAAAAGGTGGCTGGGCTTTGGATCCCAGACCCATCCTCTGGCCTTGGAACGAAAGTGGCCAGCGGTGGTCTTGGAGGACCAAACTCAGGCTTCTCGTACATGATGAGCGGCCCAGACGACAAGAGGATGTGTCCGAAGATCCAGAACGCGATCAACACGTTCGTTTGCCGATACCATTGCCTTGACGGCCTGACCATCGACGACAACCAAGTCCTTTGTGGCGAGGCAATCTGGCGACAGGCTATCATGGACAAGTTTTCCCGCGACTTCAAGGACGCGGACGGGAAGTGGACTGGCGGATACCTCAGGAACAGGTTCGTGATCGAGCAGGACACGGCGGGGAACGACTACCAGCTCAAGCCCAACGAGAGGACTCGCCCCATCAAGGAGTCTGCTTGGTCGACTGAGAAGCGCCTCCAGGAGATGCGCAAGGACCTCGGCGAGAAGCGTGGATATCAGGGCGTGTACGAGCCGAAGGACGTCTACAACTTCGACCAGCATGACCTCACCAAGGGACCTGATAACGTGCAGCTGGACGCCAAAGAGAGGGACAAGATCGCCAAGAATTCCTCCAAGGCATTCAACCTGAAGAAGACGGCCAACGACGGCTACATCAGTAGCCCAAAGCCTTTGTCTGATCCAAATCTCGCCCAGCAAGACCCGCGAGAGTTCATGCCCGAACCAGTTGATCCTGAAGCGCTCTTGGAAATCGCAAGGACAAAAGGAGTAAGCGAAGACCAGAAGACGGCGCTTATCGAGTCTGGAAGGGCAAGGCCAGACTCGTTCATTCCAAAGGACAACCTGTTCCTGATGACCTCTAGGAAGTTCAACCTGAGCAAGATCGCGAAGGACGTCACTCCAAGCGTCAGCAAGTGTAACAACCCTAGCTGCCCGTCGCATGGCGCTCACATGGGATATCAGGCCTCTGGCGTTTGCCCAAAATGCGGCAAGAAGACCCTCGAGTCCTTCTCTAGCGAGCAGGTAACGCAAGCCTCTGGTGGGATCGAAAAGGCAAAGTCACCAGCCCAGATGCTGGGACAGGTGGCCTTCCTGAATGGAACCTACCAAGCAACCAAGAACGGCGTCAAGGCCTTTGGCGCCACAAAGGAAGAGGCCCTGAAAAAGTTAGCCCTGATGGGAGTTGGCGATCCTTTGCAGGATGTCGGAGCTGACCCGACCCAACCACTTCCAGAAGACGTCGGCGAGCAGAGGCCATACATCAACCCCGAGGATGGCTCCGAACCAGAAGGCGAAGGCGACAAAGAAAGCAGCCTGCTCGAGCAGTTAGAGCCAGGCAGCGCCGAACAAGAATCAGCTGAACTAAGGGAGATGGCAACAGATCCATCCCTCATAGAGCAGGACATAAGCAGAACCCAGCAGACGCTGCCGCCAGAGGAAATAGCGGCGCTTGAAGACCTGACGAGGGCGACTGGGGCTGGCCCAGATCCAAAGTCTGATCTTCAATGAAGGAGTTTGGCGGCGGGCTCTGAATAGAAAAGGTAGCTAGAGGAACACAAGGAGAGATACAATGGCTGACAGGATTCGGAAAATCAACGTCCAGACCTCGGAGGTCCACGCTGTCATCACGACTGCGTCTCTTCCTGCTGGAGCCTTAATGGATGGCATGGCTATTTCAGCCGAAGGTACCATCTATGTGACCGACATTCAGAACGAGGTCGTGTACAAAATCTACGAGGACGGTCGCGTCCTTGGAGCCGTTGTAGGAAAGATTGCGACGACTGGAGACGTGAACAGTCGTGGCATGTATGGATCGGACGGGAATACGGCCCGTCTTCACGACCCATCCGGTGTTTGCGTTGACGCCTCTGGCAACATCTACGTCGCCGACAATGTCAACAACAAGATCAAGAAGCTCAGCCCAAGCGGTCGTTGCCAAGTCCTGGCTGGAAGTACCTCTGGCGACGTTTGCAGCGACGACGGCGCGAGCGTGAAGTTCAACGGCCCCGCAGGGATCGCGGTGGATAAGGCTGGCATCGTCTATGTATGCGACCAAGGCAACTACAAGATCAAAAAGGTGTGGCCGTCTGGCCGAACCGTGAGCCTTGCTGGAGGAACTGGCGGCGGTATGGCCAACGGCCAAGGAGCGAATGCGTTGTTCGGAAGCCCCGTGGGCATCTGCGTGGATTTTTCCGAAAACTGCTACGTGGTCGACAGGAGCAACTACAGGATCAGGAAGATCGACTCCTCTGGAAACGTCGTCACGCTGGCTGGAGGCGCGGCTGGGTTCGTTGATGGAGTCGGCAACGCTGCAAGGTTCAGCCTCAACACCTGGGACATCGCGATGGATCCGTCTGGGCAGTTCATGTACATCATTGACCAGTCGAACGACGCGGTTCGAAAGCTCAGCGTCAGCGGCGTGATGACCACCTTCATGCATTGGGAACAAACGCTCAACGTGTCGAGCTGCCTCGCGTTCGACAAGAGCGGGTTCATGTACGTCCTCGAGAGGAACCTCTAACGAAGGTAGGCCGTCAGATGATGAACAAGTTTGGGGTGAACAACACCAAGGTTGAGAAGAAGGTCGCTGGCGACGGGTCGTGGAGTAGCGTCGTCGTGACATGCTCGAAATGTGGCAGGAAGTTCGAGAAGAGCTGCCCCAACGAGCGCCTCTGCAAGATATCGAACAAGAAATGCCCCCACTGCGGCGGCAACCTGGAGGCCTAGACCATGGCTAATCGACTCGTCCGACTCAGGCCCATCTCGGCCTCCACAAGTACACCAGAAATCAGCGGCTCGGAACAGCAGGTTCAGCTACCCATCACTGGGTTGGTTGACGGGGCTGGCGTGGCCGTTGACAGGTCGGAATACATCTTCGTCGCGGACTACGAGAAACACGTCATCTTCAGGCATCGCAAAGGCAGCGCGACGTCGAACATTTGGGTTGGCGCGTATGGCGTCCCAGGCCTCGCTGATGGCCAGGGCTCAAGCGCTCGATTCACCAACCCAAGCCATCTGGCCGTTGATCGAAGCGGCGTCCTGTGGGTCGTGGACTCGGGGAACAACCGAATCCGAAGGATTGACCAGAACGCCAACGTCTTCACCGTCGCGGCCATTCCTGCCGTGGGAGCCGACCAGATTGGCGGAATCGCGGTCGACGACTCGGGGATCATATATCTCGTCGACAACTCCTGATCGGTTTGCTCGCGGGGATCGGCAAGGCCGCCTTTGTGGCGGCCTTGTTCGTTTCTACACGTATGATCTAAAGGTTTCCTGGGGCTCATCTTCTAATGAGTATAGGGGAGCCTATCGCCCTGCGAGGAAATAGAAATGCTGAGCTTCAAAGGGAACGTTGACTATGCCTTGTCCAAGTTGAAGTCCTATCAGCAGGCGGGGTTGGAGAAGACAGCGCCAGCCATGCCCGTGAACATTGGGACGTCTTCTGGTTCTGGACACCACATCGTCAAGTACGCGCAAAGCCAAGTCATCTACACGCAGCCGATGTTCTACTCGCCGCTGCATACTCCGCAGAACTGGCAGATACCGAGCAAGAGGCAGGAGCAGTACCAGTGGGCCAGGTTCTTCACGGAGAACGAGGCCAAGGTCGGAGCGGCCATCCAGTTCTACTCAGACTTTAGCATGAACGGCTTCGAGACCCAATGCAAGGACTCGAGGATCAAGCGCTTCATCGACAACTGGAACAAGAAGGTCAACCTCGACAAGTGGAACAAGTTCATCTCCCGAGAGAACTACATGCTCGGAGACGTGTTCCCGATGGCCGAGATCCAATGCCCGCATTGCAGGGGCATGATGATCAACACCGACGGAGAGCGCTGCTCACACAAGGGCGCGATCTTCAGGAGGATCGTCATCCTCAACCCAGACTGGATCGAGTTGCAGAAGACGCAGTTCTCCGACGACCCCGTCATCACGCTGCTCCCAGACGAGGAGCTCAAGAGGGTCGTGTTCTATCGCCAGCCCATCGAGATATACGAGCGCATCCCGAAGTACGTGCAGGCGCTCATCATGGCCCAGAAGCCGATCCCGCTTAGCAACGAATGCGTAACTCACATCGCCCACATGCCGTCGCCCTACGGCCCTGGCTATGGCGTGAGCCTAATCCGCAGGCTCTTCAAGATGCTGACGTACAAGGACAAGCTCATGACGGCGCAGTGGATCGTGGCCGAGCGCCTGATCCTGCCCATCAGGCTCGTCAAGGTCGGAGACGCCCAGCGCCCAGCCAGCCAAGCCGACATCACCGACATCCAGCAGCAACTGGCCATGGTGTCCAGCGACCCGAACCTGACGCTGGTCACCCACCACGCGGTGGACTACGACTGGGTGGGCGCTTCGGGCAAGGTACTCCAGCTGAGCAACGAGTACGAGTTCATCAACAAGGAAATCCTACAGGGGCTCATGCTCAACGACGCCCTCCTCTCGGGCGAGATGGGTGGCTACCAGGCCGCGGCCATCGGAGCCGAGACGATCATCCAGCGCATCGAGTCTTGGCGCAGGGATCTCGCGAGGTACATCGAGGAGCGCCTTTACAAGCCGATGTGTGAATGGCAAGGGTTCGTGGACGAGGCCCAGACGAAGGAGTTCGGAGAAGAACTGGGCGAGGTCATCTACAAGGTCCCGAAGATATCGTGGAACGACCTGAACATCCGCGACGAGACGCCGAAGCGGCAACTCTACATGCAGCTGCATGACAAGCAGATCATGTCCAGCCAGACCCTCTGCGAGGAACTTGGGTTGGATTACGACCAGGAAGTCGAGCGCGTCAGGATGGAAGTCGCCGCGCAGATGTTCGGTCAGCAACAAATGGGCGTTGGCGGCGCTGGTGGGGCGGCTGGGATGCCTCTTGGCGGCGGCGGTGGCATGGATCTTGGCCTCGGCGGCGGAATGGGCGGAGGCGGAGCGCCACCCATGGGAGGAGACATGGGCGGGGCAGGGGCTCCTCCTCTTGGCGGAGAAATGGGCGGGATGGGAGCCCCAGGAATGGAAGCGGGCGGAGCGCCCCCAGCTGGCGGAGCTCCTCCTGGCGGCGCGGCGGCTGGAAGCATGGGGAAGGTTCTCACGAAGTCAAGGGCGAAGGAGTTCCAAAACAAGCAATCCGAGAAGGTCATGCCAGAGGAACAGGCGATGCCTTCTGGGACGAGGCTCACCTCGATCGAGCAAGTCATGTACAAGATACTGCTCGACATGCAGATACCATTCAGGCGCTTCGCCCAGTTCCCGCTCGGCCCGTACAAGGCCGACTTCGCGATACCAGCCATCCAGCTGGACATCGAATGCGACGGAGACCAATGGCATACGAGCGCCGAGGACGCGGCCCGCGACAAGAAGCGGGACACGGAACTGGCGGGGGCCGGATGGACCGTGGTCAGGTTCGGCGAGACCGAGCTCGAGGAGAAGGGCGAGGCCGTCCGCATGAAGCTGGCCGAGACCATATACAAATGCTGGAAGAGAGCCCTGAGCAAGCAGGAGGCCATGTCCAAGGTCTCGGACGCGCAAGCCGAGAACTTGCTCAAGAACGCAGGAGCCAGAGATGGCAACACCAATCCGTGAAAGAGGCATCAGCTGGGTGGAGGCCTACGGTGACAAGTCCACCTACCTAAAGAACCAGATGTACAAACAGATCGGGCCTGGCTCGTATTTCAGGTGGGAGGGTCATGACTCGACGACTGGAAACGACTATTATGTGGTCGTGTCTCCTGGCTTCAGCAAGAAGAAGGGATACTTCTTCTTCGCAGGGCTGAGGAAGATGCCAGCCGATCACGGAGCCAGCGGAAAGAAGTTCGTCACGCAAGCGGAAGCCTTGGCCCACGCCTTCGACACGTGGGGGGTACCGAGGCCGCAAGAGAAGCCAGCAAAGCAGTACACGAGGATCGACCTGGTCAACAAGCCAATCATCCTCGAGATCCAACACAAGACCGCCGACTCTAATTATCCGATGACCATCACGGCCTCGAGCCACGTCCCCACATGCGAATGCTGCGGCAAGAGAGAGGCCAGGGTCCTGATCCAGGTTGGCAGCAACGACCGCCTGATACAAAGCTGCGAGAAATGCGGAGACTACATTTGCGAGTCCTGCGTCGCGGAGAAGGACGAGGACGACCAGCCCATATGCATCAGCTGTCGTTCCAAGGGCATCGGGAAGAGCTCGGTCTTCGCGGGCAACATAAAGCTCGGCATGGCCCTCGGCCCAGTGATGAAGTCGTGCGGGCAGGGCTCGAACTGGAAGAGGCTGTCCACGCAGAAGCATTACGCCTCGATGCTATGCGGCGCTCTGCTCAACTCGGGGACGATGGGGTTCTTGGCGGGTTTCTACAACCAGATGTCGCTCGTGGGGATAGACGGGTACAACCAGAGCGCAAGCTCGCCAGAGCAGTATTCCCCAGTGGTGGCAACCTGCCAGCAGCCAGACCAGAACGTCGTGAACAGCATCAAGAAGGGGACATGGGAAAAGAGGATGCTCTTCGAGAGGAAGGGCTTGAAGAAGTACGTCTTTTCGGAACCGCGCAGCCTTACCGAATCCGCAGACTACAAACACATTCACTGGAGCGAGCTGAAAATCCAGCTCAACTGGAAGATCCCGTTCCGCTTCTATGCCAAGGTTGGACCCCTTCTGGACAGCTTCGTCGCCATGGGCAAGGGCATCGGCGAGGACGCGGTGTCGATACGCCCAAAACACAAGATTGACCAGAACCTTCCGATAGGCCCACAGCTCGCCGACTATCAGAGGAAGAGGAGCGGCAAGGCGGCATACAGCGACATGCTCTCGATCTCCGTCGCGGTCGCGCCACAACTCTACCTGAAGGTCAAGAACGACATCTCCAACTTCGACATGGATCCAGCCAACAAGGGCAAGGTTAAAAACCCTCCTGTGTTGGACAAGAGAACCCAATCATTCGGTTTGATCCTCGAACAACTGGCTGAAGAAAAAGGCATGAAAGAAGGCATGCCCGCCGATCCAAACCAGATCATCGGCGAGTCATCAAACATGTCTGGAAGTCAGCTCTTCTACTACGACGAGCATGGACTTCCATTCATGCTGAGAGGGGCAAAGAACGAACTGAGCCTGGTTCCGAGGAGCATAGAGGGAGTCGAGGACGAACCAAGCCAGAGCAACACGTTCGGGGGACAACTCAGGAACTCCCTGAACGGCGGAAAGATGCTGATCGCCGACAACATGGTGGAAGGCATGGATTTGATAGGCAAGGAGTACGAGAGCATATTGCAGGAGGAGGCCCTTTTCATACAGCTCAGGAAGACACAGCCGAACCACCCAGAGATAGCGGCCAAGGCCGCGTCCATATCAAGAAGGATGCAGTCCCTCGTAAGCATCGCCAAGAACCTCAAGACGATGCGCGGGAGGAACGAGAAGGCAAAGGCCAAGTTCATCGAATCGTGCAACAGGTACATAGACCAGCGCGTGAAGACGTCCGAGGAATGTTACAAGTTCCTGTCCGAGGGCAAAGACCCGAAGAACGTGAACAGGGACGGCCTCATGCAGGCGCAGAAGGCCATACAATACCAGCTGCTCGGCTTCAGGGCCATGGCCGATCTTGGCATGGTAGACATCGACGCGAACCGATTCGTGTACGCCCAGACATGTGCGAACGTCAGGGGCGACGTCTACACGAAGGCCTACGACACGAACTCCTACGGCCTCCCCAAGAACACCAAGGATCTGCGCTCGATCTCGGGGCCAAAGAACATCGTACCACCCACTCCAATAGGAGCCGTGAGGTCTGGAAACCAGCTCGTCGCAAGGCGTCTCGTTCTTGGTCAGTCAGAATGGCCAGAGGAAGAAGAGGAGGGCGAAGAGACTGGTCGTCCCAAGAACCCATGGGCCGAGGAAATGGTGGTCGTGGATCCAAACATGGCCAACCAGATTGCCACGGGAGCCCACTATTACGTGGAAGGCGAGCAGAGGAAGCTCTCCACAAGCGACGCTGGCGGAGCCCCATCCTTCTCTAGGAAATACAGGCTCCCACGAATGGATCCCAACAGCAAGGGAAGGTACATCTCGGGAGAGGCCAAAGCGATCTTGGCTAGGCCAGTCGGATTCAGCCCGAAGAAGAGCGGCGCTGGGCTCGAGGTCCCACACGGCTGGGAGTTACAGGAGGAACACTACAGGTCATTCGAGTCGGACGGGCTGCCCTCCGTACAGAAGGCGGAGCGTCCAGAAAGCCTCGATCTGCCACAGGCCAACTTGGAGAACGACTTCTGGATGGTGACGAACGAAGAGGGGGAGAGGATCAGCGTCGCCGACACCATCCGCAAGGACGAAGACAAGAAGATATGGAAGGACTTCGGCAAGCTCGCGATGTTCATGCAGGAGAAGTTCTGCCTCCCAGACGACATCGTCGGGGCCTTCACGCAATGCACAAACACCGACCTGTTCCTCAGCAAGGACTACCAGGAAACGGCCAAGCATTACTACGCGGTCCTGAAGAAACACGACGACGTCAGGAGGAACAAGGTCTTCAGAGACAGCGTCGAGCTTGGCAGGAGGGTCATCTCTGGTCAGGCGGCCACGGGGATCCCGAAGGAGATCACCGACCGAGCCACACAGGATTACCTCCTCGAGCAGGAAGCCATGTCGCTCAGGACAGACCCAGAAGCCATGAACCTGAGGCGTTTCGGCGAAGTATGCCAGTTCTGCTCGAAGACCGAAGAAGGCGGCATGGGAGACACCATTAGGGAAGACGTCGTCAGGATGCTTGAAAGGGCAATGGAGAACCCGAGGAACTCGCTGAGGCCGAAGGCAGGCCCGATGTACGGCATAAAGATGGTCAAGGACGGCAAGGAACAATGGGCGACGAACCCAGACGAGCAGGACCCGCTCCTCTTCTCCTCCAGACAGTCGCCATGGATCAAGACGTACCTGAAGTACTTCCAGAGCGCCCATCCGGACTCGACCCCCAAGATCGAGCTCTACTCGTCGAGGGACGTCCTCGTCCCGAGCGTCAAGAGGACGAAACAGCTCGTCAAGAAGCGCGGAAGTTTGGAAACCCTCATGTACGCGCAAAAGGGCCAACAGCCGCCATCCGAGGATTGGGGAGACGACGTCACCTACGCCTTGGGAGCAGACAAGACGGGCAAGGAAGAGCCATTTGGAGAGGAAAAGCCCCAAGAACCGACTCCAGAGGAAACAAAGCCGGAAGAGAAACCGCTTGGCCCAGAACCTGCCGTTCCGACTCCACCCGCCCCGACGGCTGTTCCGTCTGGCTCGCAGAAGCTATTCGGAAAGGACGCTGCGGTAAACATGTTGAGGATGATGCTCAGGCCAGTCTTCGACAAGCTGAAAGGCGTCGACCTGAACGCGCTCCATGCTGCTCCTCCAGACGTGGTGAACAACGCGAAGATGACGCTCGATAGGGCGCTTGGACTGATCAAGGTCAACTCGAAGGTATCCCCATACCTTGACGAGGCCCTGATGGAGATAGGCCTTGACAAGCTGCGCGACTACTCGCCGCCGCTTCCTCCTCCTACGGCGAAGGTCGTCGAGAAACTCGTTAAGCTCGCGAACAAGCTGGACGAGCAGGGGAGAACCAAAGAAGCGGAAGACGTGGACAGGGTGATCGAGGCAACCATTAGGAAGGCCACGACATGAGCAAAATCACAGACGACTTTATATACAAACTCCCATTAGAGGAAGAGGAAGATCTGATCTTGTTCGACGGAGCGTCCGAACTCGCCAAGCAGAAGGACTACATCGAGGCGAGGCCGTCCAAGATCATGGAGCCGAAGAAGCCCAATACGATCAAAAACGTAGAGGCCAAAAAGGACGCCCTCAAGACGATCGCGGCGTCTCCTTTCCCATGGTCCGAGACGACTGGGTTCATCGTCCCGCCAGGAGAAAACATCGAATATTTGGCTGAGACTGGAAGGCTCAAGGACGAAGAGCTTGCCGAGGTCATGTCCAAGGCCAAGAAGTTGTCCAAGAAGTCCAAAACCACGCAGGACGAGATCGACCTCATTAGAAGCGGCTTTGATACGGAGACGATATCCACGGACAGCGTGAACGACAGGTTCGACAATATCTGAAGGATTATGCCATTTGGGATGCAAATTAGCGTATAGGGTTCGAGTCTGGAAATAGGGCGAGAAGAATGCTATTCAAAACCAGCATCCCAAGGCCAGAAGATCAAACTGGTCTGAAGTCCTATGCCACCATAAACCACACGGCGAAGATAGTCGCGAAGGGCATCGACGACGTGTTGTCGGACAAAGAAGCCGCATCCAAGAAGGGCAAGTACATCGGCGAGATCGTCAGGGGGACGGACGGCAGGACCGACCTCAGGGCCGAGATAGCCAAACGCCCGAACGCCCTGTGGGTCAAGGCCAAGGCGATAGAAGCCGATAAGGAAAACGACAACGGCGACTTCTTCAGCCGCGACGAGCTCGTCAAGAGCTACAAGACATTCGAAGGCGTCCCCATATTCACGAACCACCAGAACTCCGAGGTGGAGAACGCGAAGGGCAAGGTCGTACTAGCCGAGTGGGACGAGAGGACCGGATCGGTCTATTGTACGTTCTTCGTCGACAGGGAAGCCCACCCAGACATCTGCCGCATGATCGAGGAAGGGTACATCACCGACGTGTCGATGGGTACCCAAGTGGACTACTCCACTTGCTCGATCTGCGGGAACCGCGCCACCACTGCCGAGAACTACTGCAACCACGTCAAGAACATGAAGGGCAGGACGGTCGACGGCAAGAAGGTCTTCGAGCGCAACTTCGGACTCAAGTTCATAGAGCTGTCGATCGTCACGGACGGCGCTTGCCCAGATTGCACGATCAGGGAACTGGTCGACCCCGAGGACTTCCAAGTTCACAGGGAGGAACTGCAACGGGCCGCAGCCAATAACATCAATAGGCTCGTTGCCACTGGAGCGATCCAGAAAGAGGCTGGCCAGCAGGAGATCCAGGATCTCAACGAGGCCATGGACCTGGTGACGGGCGTGATCCAGTCGATGCTGGCCCAGCGCCAGTTCATCGACTTGGAGTTCATGCAGAAGCTTGGCGAGGTACTCGCCGAGCTTCAACATCAGGTGGACGAGCTGGTTGATCAGGGGTACGAAAACGTGGGCGAACAAACACAGCAACCGCAGGCAAGCCAACCTCAGGTCCCACCGATGCCGGAAACGGCGGCGGAGACGGGGGCCATGCCACCAGCCGCAGAAACGCAGGTTCCAGCCAGCCCAGGGGGCGTCGGCAAGGTAACCGAGCCAATGGCGGCGTCCAAGGCGGCTCTCAGCAAATTCTCAGCTAGCGTAAAGGATTTACGGGACTTGGTACAGAAGATTTCAAGCGAAACGAAGGAACACACTGGAGGACAACGAAACGTGGGCGACAAGAGCGAAACAATCCGCAAGCTGGCCACCATCTGGGGCAACCCATCGGTACGCCAGTTCACCACAGAAGTCTCCGAGGGAGACTTCAAGATCGTAGTCGGCAAGGAAGAGGTCATTGGCCTTCGCGGCGGTCATAAGATCGCCAGCGTCAAGATCGAAGACCTCGACGCCGACATCAGGGATGGCATCAAGGCCTCCCCGCACGATTACGCCAGTCACATGCTCGACGCGCTTCAGGTCCGCTACAAGAGCGCCGTGGCCGAAAAGGCCCCGACCGACTCTGCCGCGCAGCAACAGCAGACCTTCGAGGCCCAGCTCGAGTCGCAGCGCCCACCGCTCCACCCACGCGAGAAGGACATCCGCGAGAGCGTCACGGAAGACCAGCTCAAGAACAAGCGGGACAACTATAGCCAGCATGCCCGAAAAGACGAGAACAAGGAAGAGATCACCGAGAAGCAGCTGCGCTCCGTCCCCGACAAGCAGTTCGACCGCCAGGACAACACCCCGCTTGAGACCCAAGAGCTTCAGCTCAGGGACAAGGGCATCAAGGGCAACTTCACCCCGGCTGACCAGACCTACGCCAAGGGCGTCGAGGAACAGCTCCAGAAGCTCCCCGAGAAGCAGCTTGATCAGCATCGCGGCGGAGAAGTCGAGCCGCGTCAGGAAATCACCGAGAAGCAGCTGGGCAAGCAGGACAATCCTTGGGGCCGCAGGATCGCCTCGAAGGAAGACGCCAAGGTCGCCATCGCCGCGGCGAGCAACGCCATGGCGAAGACGGTCATCGCGACTGGCGCGACCCCAGACGAGCTCGTCTCCATGGTCGTCGCCATGACCGCGACCCCGTCGTCCTGCGTCAAGCATGGCGAGCTCATCGAGAAGTCGGCCGGAAACGCTCAGGCCCGAGAGCAGATGCTCCGCAGGGCCTCGTTCCATGGTAGGAGGCTCGACACCCCAGAGCAGGAAGTCAAGGAATACCTCCTCGGGACGATGGCCGACAAGGGCTTCATCGCCGACGTCGGAATGACCGTCCTCTCCCAAGTCGCCCGCAAGGCCAACGCCGTCGCGGCCCTTTCGGAGGAAGTGAAGAAGGAACAGGAACCGAAGGCCAAGACGGTCGAGGCTTCCGCGTCCGACTTCCTCTCCGAGGCTCTGAGCGAGGAAGCCGAAGAGACCGTCCGCGTTGACATCCCAGTCACGGACATCAAGGCCGACAAGAACGACAAGGACGCCTTCGCGAAGGCCGCTTTCGAGTTCGCGACCAAGGTCGCCTCGACCCACGGCATGAAGGTCACCAAGAACGTCTCGGTCTCCACCGACAAGAAGGTCGCCCGAGTATCCGTGTTGGCGTCAAAGATGACCGAAGATGAAAAGAAGGTCGTCATCGACCAGGAGCTCAAGGCCCGAAAGGAAGCCCGCAGGAAAGTCGTCGCCCAGACGCCTGGTGGCGGTGGCGGCGCGATGCCTGGAGTTCAAGACCCGATGTCAGGCGGCGGCGGGACGACCATGCCAGCTGCCCCGATGGGAGACCCGACTGGAGCAGGAATGCCCCCAGTTGGAGCCCTGAGCGCTCCAGGCCCGTCCGAAGTGGCTCCAGAGGATGACAAGGAATCGGCGGAAGCCAAGCCCCCAGGATCCGTCTGCCCCGCTTGCGGTTCGGAAGACGTGGACGTCGAGAACGGCGAGATGCAGTGCAACGGCTGCGGCGCCAAGGGAACCATCACCGTGAAGATCGAGCTGAACAAGTGGCCTGGTTCGATGGCGGAGAAGGGTCCTGAGAAGCCAGAGGGCGAGGAAGGCGGGCTCGAAGGCGAAGCAGGGATTGGAGACATGGCTGGTGGTCCTGGCCTCGAGATGCCCAACGTGGGAGTCGCGGCTTCGTTCAAGGTCACGCCAGAGATGGTCAAGAAGGCGAACAACAAGCCGATCGGCTCGTTCTGCCCGACTTGCGGTTCCAGCAAGGTGAAGCTGGCGCTCAAGCAGGGAGCGGGTCGCGGCGAATGCGAGAACTGCGGCAACACCCACAAGGTCGACGTCTTCGTCGGCGAGAAGCCGAACGAGATTCTGGCCAGGGTTGAATGGACGGACCTGAAGGTCAAGAGGCTCGCCCAGAAGAACGCGATGAAGATGGTCGAGACGTCAATGAAGGCCGAGAAGCTGGAGAAGGCCTTGGCGTTCAAAGGCATGACGGAGCAGTTCAAGAAGGCCAGTTTCGAACAGAAGGCGAAGATCGTCGACGAGCTCCTCAAGAAGGGGCTCTTGGACTAACGCCATCCGAAAAGTCATAGGAGAAACAGAAATGCCAGTCCCCAACTCGACTTCGGACTCAAACAAGTTCCCAATTGAGTCGTGCAGGGAGCGGATAGCCCGAAGACACGGCCTCGACGCCGTGGCCCTGAGCGGCCCCTGCAAGGGGGCGAACCTCACGGAATGCGTATGCAAGCAGCTGTCCGACAGGTGGGAGAACATCTCCAACCGCTTCGCCAAGAACAACACGAAGGTCGTGAGGCTGGCCGAGAAGCTGGCCGAGTCCTTCATGGAGAAGGACGACAGCGACGAGGCTCTCAAGGCCGTCTCGAAGATGGGGTTCGAGCAGAAGTCGGCGTCGAACATCGTGGACTACCTCCACGCCTACGCGATGCCAGATGTGATGTCAGAGGAAATCTCAGGCCTCGCCGACGAGGTCGACGCGGAAGACGATCAGATGAAGGAGCCAGTCATGGACGAGGCCATTGGAACCGAAAGCGTTGAACCTCTTGGCCCCGCCCCAGAAGCAGGCCCGCCAGTCGATGAGGGAGCAGAGGGTGGGATGGTTTCGATAGAGATCCCGCAAGCCGTCGCCGAAGAGCTCAAGAGCGCCATCGAGAAGGTGGCCCCTCAAGGCCTCGGAGAGGCGCTCCCCGGAGAGCCCCTCGCAGACGAACCAGAAGACGAAGGCCTCGGCTTAGAGATGGAATCCGTCGAGGAGCTCCCGCCAGAAGGCGAGCCAAAGGCGGAGGAAGAGGGTCCAAGTTCCGAGCCAGTCGAGGAAGTCGAAGAGGTGGAAGAGGTTCCAAGTTCCGAGCCAGTCGAGGAAGTCGAAGAGGTGGAAGAGGTTCCAGGGAAGCCAGAGGAGAAGCAGCCCGCTGGTGGAATGGTCGCCGTGAGCGAGCCGAAGGCCAAGGAAACCGCAGAGGGCGTTGAACAGCCAAAGGCTCCAGCTCCGAAGGCTCCAGAAGCCAAGAAGGCCCCAGAACCAAAGAAGGAAGAGCCGAAGGAAGAAAAGAGGGAGGCTTCCGTGAAAAAGAACGTCGTCAAGGTAGCCTACCCAGAATTCGGATCCGGCAACAAGCCAATCTCCGAGAAGAACAAGCAGGTTGAAGACCCGAAGCCAGTCGCCGATGGAAACCTCAAGACCGAGGGCCACGCGGCGGGCGACAACAAGATGCAGGACGGTTCGACGCTCGGAGCCGAGAAGAAGTTCGACGCCAAGAGCGTGGACAAGTCAGACGTGAGCGGCGGTAGCAAGAGCCTCATCGGCAAGGACGAGTCCTTCCCAGAAGGCAAGCCGCAGGTTCCCGCTGGCAGCGCCCCGATCAGCGGAGAAGAGTTCACTGGAGGCAACGTGGCCACGAAGGGGACGATCATCGCGACCGTGACCCCGAAGGGTATCATCGTCGAGACGCCAGAAGGCAAGAAGTTCATCGCCAAGGCCTCCATCCCAGCCGAACACGCCGTGGAGGAGCTGACGAAGCAGATCAGCGAGATCAAGTACGAGGGCGACGGCGCGAAGTTCGCCAAGGCCGCCCTTGACGTCTACAAGAAGTACGCCGCGTCCAAGGTCCAGATGACCGCGGCCATCACGCCGAACGGCATCGCGTTCAAGACCCCAGAAGGCAAGTCCTTCATGGCCAAGGTCAAGATCGCCAAGCCAACCCAGGAACTGATCAGCGCCATCGAACAGGTTCAGTGGAGCGGCGACGTCCAGAAGTACGCGAACAGCCTCCTCAAGGCCGTCAAGACCGCCGAGAAGAAGGACGAGGTCACCACCGACACCTCCAAGCTCGAGGCCGAGAAGTTCACCAACGACGGGAAGAAGGAGCCAGAGGACGACAAGGCGACCAAGGAGTCGAAGAAGGCCCCCAAGAACGACGAGGGCCAGACCACGACCACCACCTCGGAACTCGAGGCCAAGAAGTTCACCAACGACGAGGAGAAGAAGCCCGAGACCAAGGCCTCCTCCGAGAAGGAAGTCAAGCAGGCCGCTGACAAGTCGCTCAAGAACGGGCCGATCTCGAAGGGTAACTTCACCGCCCCAGAAAAGAAGATCGATGGCGACCCGCCCATGGGCGCGGAGAAGAAGTTCGACGCAAAGGAGCCCGAGAAGACCGCTGGCGGACAGAAGTCGATCATGGGCAAGGACGAGGAACTGCCGAAGGGCGAGTTCAAGGTCCCGAGCGAGGACAGCGAGACCAACGTGATGACCAAGGGTACGGTCATCGCCCAACAGAACGAAGCGAAGCTCCGCGAGGCGAGGCTGAAGGCCGCTAGCATCTACGTGGCCGACCTCCTCCGCTACAGCGAGATTTCGGACAACGAATACAACGAAACGCTGGAAAAGGTTGCCTCCATGCCGATCCAGGCGATCCAACAACTCGCGCTTTCCACCAGGAAGGCCCGAGAGAGGGTTGCCAAGCAGGCCGAGGCCACGCAGAAGAAGGTTGCCGCCACAGAGGTGGGCCTTGGTCTGCCCGTCGTGATCTCTTCGAAGAATGGAAACGACCTGAGAGAGCGCCTGGCGAAGGCTTTCAGCCTGAACAGGAAGCTCGATGAATATGAGGCCATGAAGAACCAAAAGTGAAATCTGGAATAATGTTGAAGGAAAATCCAGCGACGCCATGCAACTAAAAATCGTGCAGGCGTGATGCTGGAAATCAGGCAACGAGACCAAGGAGAATAAAAAGATGGCTCTCATCGAGAAGTTTGTGGTTGTGGCAAACCACTACCCAGTCGCCGAGGACGAAGAGATCCTCGAGGGCATGCTCGTCAAGCTGAACAGCAGCGGCGAGGTTGTCCTGGCGACGGGCGCAAGCGGCGAAATCTGCATCGGCGTGGCGGGCGACACCAAGTCCACCTCGACGAGCGCGATTCCCGTGACGAACAACGCGGTCATCGGCGCGCCGGCGGAGTCGCAGCAGTTCGTCAACCGCATCTCCGACACCTTCGACGAGACGAAGGCATCGGGCAGGATGACGGTGTACCAGCTCGGAACGTATGCCACGAACATGGTCGAGGATGGTCAGACCCCAGCGGTCAACAACCCCCTCTATGTCGGCGCGAAGGGCAAGTGGACGGCGGTCCCCTCGGCCAGCGGCCAGATCATCGGCTACTGCACGAAGGCGATCGGCGCGTATGACTCTGGCGTCCCAGGCGTTGACGTCAACGGGTCGATGAGCCTCGGTAACTACTTCGAGTTCAAGCTCGTCATCTAAGTCCAAGAAAAGCCAAGGACGACCTGAAAAGCAGGCGTCGGCAAGGAAAAAGGGAGAAAAAAGAATGTTCACCAAGAACAACGACTCGGAACGCCAGGAGCTCATCGCTCAGGCTTTCGAAACCGAGGAAGGGCGCGTGGCGCTGGCCCAGGCGATGGTTCAGCCGATCCGCCGAGCCTTGGAGTATCAGGCTGTCGGTAGGAAGCTGCTCAAGATCGACGAGCTCCCACAGGGCGCAATGGCCCGCTACGAACGCGACGTCCGCGCCGTGGCGCATGTCATTTCCCGCAGGGGCGCGGTTCCTGACGAGATTCAGGAAGGCGAAGAAGTCATCGTCCCGACCTTCGAAATCGCGACGAACCCACAGGTTCGCTTGAGCGAGATCAAGGCCCGCCGATTCTTCATCGTCGACCGAGCTCAGATCAAGGCCAAGGAAGCCATCCAGAAGGAAGAAGATACGAATATCTTCACCTGCCTGTTGGCTGCTGTAAACGGTGCGCACACCGTGGCCGCGACTGGCGGAGCGCTGTCCCTGACGTCCCTCAACCAGGCGTTCGCTACCATCGAGTCACACGACCTGACCGTCGCCAAGATCGTCATGCACGCCCAGCGGTATGCTGACGTTCGTAACTTCGGCAAGACGGTGTACGATGAAGCGACGCAGCGCGAAGTGTTGACGAGTGGTTTGTTCGGCCATCTCTGGACCGCGGATATTCACGTGTCCAGCAGGATGCCGACCACGACCGTCCTGCTCACCGCCCCAGCGGAATATGTTGGCGCGTTCCCAGTTCGCCAAGATATCACCGTGTTGCCAGCTGACGATCCGAAGAAGTTGAGGCTGGGTTGGGTAATTTATGAGGAAGTTGGAATCGTTGTGATCAACGACTACGCGGTCGCCAAGATCAACGTTACCAGCGGCTCGTAAACAAACCCAGTACTGTAAAAGACTTACAAGAAAACCGCCGACAAAATCGGCGGTTTTCTTTTTTGTTTTTGTTTAAGAAGCATAGTATCGGTATAATTGGATGAGGAGAAAAAAATAATGAGTCCAGAAAACACAGAACAGATTTTAAGAAAGGCTTATCTTGAGGACAAGCTTTCCACAACCGAGATTTCTAAAAGGAACTTGCTTGGAGGAAACTTCTCTTCTGGAAAGGTTTATTCGCTGTTGAAGAAGTTCAAAATTCCATCAAGATCAATCTCAGAATCAGTCTCAATGTCTACCTCATTACTTCCTCGAAACGAGAGTTTTTTGGACGAAGCTTCTTTGGAATGGATTGATGGGTTTCTCTTGGGAGATGGATACATCGGATTCAGAAAGTCAGACTTCATGGGGGCAAGATTCGTCATTGGTTCGACAACAAAAGAGTGGACAGACTTTGCCATGACCAAATTGTCCGCCTATCACCCAAGTCAGTCAAAACAATCTGGAAAACCGAGCAAGAGGCGTCCGAACACAACTTGGTCAAGCCAAACTTTGACACATCCAGACATCGTCGCGCAAGCGAAAAGATGGTATCCGAATGGGAAAAAAATTGTCCCACAAGACGTAAAAATAACTCCAACAAGCATCCTTCTCTGGTATCTTGGAGACGGAAGCCTCTTCGTCAACCATCGGAAAAACATCACGGTTCTACGACTGGCAACATGCGCCTTTTCAAGATCAGACATAAAGAATGTTCTTCTCCCGAAACTTAGAGCTCTTGGTCTTGATTGCGCAAGACAGAGGTGGAAAAACGACATAGTGATCAAGTCAAAATCCGTTGGCCGTTTCTTTGAGATCATTGGGAACAAGTCGCCGTTTGAACAGTACCAGTACAAGTTTGACATGCCCTCTTGGCTCGGGCTTAAAAGGCTTGTTGACATCACAAAGACAAGGAGAGAAAAGTGGAGGGCCATTTGGTACATAAAGAATGGATCCGTCAAAGCCCAGAAAAGTCCTGGTGGCAGATATTATCTTTTCAACGACGAACAAGCAGAAAAACTGAGAACTCTTCTTGATAACACTGGAACTTCTAGATCTTTGCTTGAGGTCGTAAACAACGGAAAGACGAGTAAGAGAGATGGGTCTAGATGGAACACTCGTTATTGGAATGCTAGGTGGTTTATCGCAAAAGGGAAAATCAAAGCAGTTTCTTCGATGTTAAGCATTGAGCAGGCCACAGCGCTCTCTACGCTTTTGGACGAATACGGAGAAAAAAATGCTCTTCCAGAAGACCTTGTCGAACAGGCGTTTCGAGAAGCGCGAGCCAAGGGATTTCCCTATCTTTGTACAACCAACGAAGAGCGCGTCACTGCATGGGAAAAACTTGTTAAGGCAGTCCCGAACAAGGACTCTGGATCATATCATTGGTTGGGTAATTCAACAACGCTTGCGACATCTTTTCACCCACACATATATGAGTGTAGGAAAAGGGGGCGCATGTCTCCGCTTGAGTTGTTTAATAGCGACACTGATTTCAAAAGGGCTATCCGAAAGGCTTTCTGTCTCCATGGCAAAGTCGATGATAGAATCATCAATGATATTTGCAGGAACGAAGACGCGGCTGGCAGGGTAGGCAACTTTCCTCCTCGCGTTGGCAAAGCGATCCTTGTGGAGTTGTTTGCTGGTCGCGATGACCTGTCCGTTTTAGATCCCTGTGCTGGATTCAGCGGTCGTCTGTTCGCCTGCGCCGCGTCTGGGCTTGTAAAAAAGTATCTTGGCATTGACTTATCAGAGAAGACGTACCAAGGGCTACTCTCCTCGTCTGAGTTCATCACATCAGTTGGATGTCCCATGAAAACCGATATTAGGATGGCGGATTGCGCTAAAGAGCTAAAAAACATTGATGGCAAGTTTGATTTGGTGATGAGTTCCCCTCCGTTTTTCAATGTCGAAGAATATTTTGGTGTTACACCTCCATCCGAGTATCAACCATGGGTTCATGATTTCCTTGCTCCCATGATCTTAGGGTGTTCTGAAAAGCTAAAGGATGGTGGCAAACTAGCCCTATATTTGGAGGACTCTGGAGAAAACAAGATTCGTCTTGACTGTGTGAGGATAGCTAACTCCTATGGTCTTCGATCTATCGATCCGATAGTGTTTGTTATGAACTATCGTGCATCAAGAAGAACAAAAGACAATAAAGAAATCAAAATCATGGTCTGGGAAAAACCCTCATAGGATTTAACTATCTCTTTCCAGAAGTAGAAGATGGAGAGAGGCGTCATGCTGACCTTCTGGAAGCCAGAGGAGTTGCCACATCTTGGCTCTATGGAAGTACGCGTAGAGCCGCTGGGTTCTTGCGTCGAGGTCATCAACAAGCTGCTCTCCATCCCGAGGTCGAGGCCATACCTGAGCAGCAGGATACTCGATGGCTATGTCTCGACTTGGTGGAACGTGGAGCGAGGAGTCGTTCTGGACTTCAAGTCGGAGCCTGAACTTGGGAGCGACGAGGTCTATAGCTTCCAAGTGGAGAGGAAGATGGTTGGGGAGGCGCAGTTCCTCCGCTACTATATCCTGCTCTCCGAGATGTTCGGGGTTGTGTTGCTGGAAGATGGCGGGTTCGTGACGGTGAGAGAATTTAAAGGGAGACTCTGATGCGTTGGTTCGAAGCCTCGAAGCGCCAGTTGACCAAGAAGGCGATGAGGATGAAAATCGTCCCCATCGGCAGGGAGAAGTACTTCCTCCTGTACTTGGAGCCAAAGGTCGAGGGTTGGGACAAGCTCAAGAAGATCAAAGAAAAGCTCAAGCCGCTCGGTTTCTCGGGCGGGAAAGACGCCGCCACTGGCGAGTTTTTCTGGAAGATGCCAGTCGAGCGGGCCAAGCAGTTGAGGCCGCAGATCGAGGCGGCTGGCGTGTCGTTGGCGATCTTGGATACGCCTGAGGCCTCGGAGCCAACAAAGCCGACCACGCCTCTTCCAACTCCTCTCGACAGGCCCCAAGAGCCACAAGCGCCCCAAATGGAACCAACGGAGCCAACCGAGCCAGCGCTTTCTTTGGAGCCGTCGCCTTCGGACGAGAAGGTCGAGCAGATCGTCAATCCTGCGGACGTGAAGGGCAGCGTCTCCAGCATTGGCGCAAACATGCAGAGCGAGCTTCGGTACATCACCGATCCAGTCGAGAAGCAGAAGAAGATGTCGGAGTGGGTTAGCTCGACGATGAAGGTGTTGTCGACAAAGGTGGACGAGGAGTCTCAGGGGAAGTTCGTCAAGGAGTTCTTGGACTTCCAGACAAAGTTCTGGAAGTACAGTCTCAACAACACGATCTTGATCTGGTTGCAGACGGCCGGCAACGCCTCGTACGTGGCTGGGGCGAAGAGCTGGCAGGAGATGGGTTACATCGTTCCAGACCCGAGGCCGAGAAAGACATGGATTCAGGGCCAGAAGGGGCAGAGGGGCTACTACAAGAACGAGAGCGCCGAGGACGCAGATCGGCGCGTCCGAGCCCAGTTATCACACCTGACCAAGGAGCAGCAGGACCAGGCGATCAGCAATTTCAGGCCGCTGATGATCCTCAGGCCCGACCCGCTGAAGGTGTACCTTACCAACTCCGAGGTCAGGCAGATGATGGCGGAGAACGGCTGGACGCAGGCGCAGATAGACAAAAATTATCCTGCTTGTGGCAAGGGGAAGGGCAAGGGGTTCACGCGGCAGAAGTTCAAGTATCCGAACGCGGGCAAGAAGGACCTGAGCGACTACTACCGCGAATCGCATGGCGCCAGCGGCAGGGTTAACTTCGTTGCAGCCGAGACGGTCGACAAGGCCTCCGTGATTCCAGACCCGAAGAAGACCCCCGAAGATCCACTCAAATGGCGTCGTGATCCAAACGAGGAAAACGAGGGGACGAACACGCTGGTCACGGCCGGGGTGAACTGGGCGGCGCGGAACGACATCAAGGTCGACCTGAAGAGGGTCATGGGCGGCGACACGTATGGCTGGGCGAAGATCAAGGGCGACAAGGAGATCGCCATCAGGCAGGACGCGAAGGGGATCAACCAGTTCAGTACGCTGGTCCACGAGCTATCGCATATCCTCCTGCATTGGAAGTCGGACGACGTCAAGTTTGACCCAAGCGATCCAGCCAAGGTACAGCAGAAGGAACTCGACAGCTCGGTGAAGGAAGAGGACGCCGAGACATGCGCGTACGTCGTGTTGAGGTATTTCGGGTACGAGACGCAGGACACGACAAGGTACATAGCCATCTGGAGGACGAGGGGCGGCGAGAGCTTGGACATCAGCCAGAGAAACGCGGCCCGTTCGGCATGCATCAAGAAGATCATCGAGGGTATCGAATCAGAGCTTCCCAAGACGACCGTTCCGGCAGCGCCCGCAGCGCCTGCCGAGGCTGGCCCAGTCATGGCGTGGCTCAGGAGGAACCTGAGGTTCCTTAGGGGGTAAAATGGCCATCAGGGAATTCGAGGGGGAATATTCGGAACCAAAGCTCCCCCTCATGTTCAAGTTGTTCCGTTGGATGGTGTTCCTGATGGGCGACTTGCGGTGGCTTGGATGGAAGAAGTTCCCGTTCTGTCTTGGCTGGTACTCGTACGAGGAGAAGATCGACCTCAACGAGGTCCTGTACGACGCCATCCCGATGCTCAAGCCCGGAGACGTCATCCTTCACAGGGACGAGGGGTTCCTGAGCAACATCT